>Ga0209913_1000869_pt1 | contig 20920 bp, 18 predicted proteins | sample PersoiDNA2013203_FD_185805 | JGI IMG/M metagenome (GOLD analysis project Ga0209913, IMG submission 185805) | Permafrost soil microbial communities from the Arctic, to analyse light accelerated degradation of dissolved organic matter (DOM) -... | ecosystem: Environmental > Terrestrial > Soil >... | reverse complement strand
CATTGATGAAGGTGATGAGCGCCTAGGCGCTTTTAGCGTCAGGAGATGTGTTTGGTGGCGGCGACTTCCTAGAACAAGGAAAATCGCTGTCGCGTTGCAGGGCTCTATATCGACAACGATGTCGCGCCAAAATGACCTGGATATCGGATCCCTTCACGGATTCAGCGTTTTTACACAGCCTCGGCCAAAAGCCGACCTCTGGAATTAATCGGACTTCCGGTAATCCGCCGTTGACCAAACACGTAACGAATGCTTCAACTACCCCTTGCCAGAAGAAGTCTCACAATTTGATGGATTGCCCAGCATTAACTAGCGGCCCAAAATTTCATCTATACAAGTTGAAAAATTGCCTAAAAAGCAATTAAGATACTGGGTAGTATTGGGAATTTCCTGATTGTTAAGTCCGTACTTCGGGAGCATAAATGAGGCTCCTTCTTGAATATTAAAAAGATAAATGCCGTGTCGCGAGGGCTATTTACCCGGAGACTCACTATGCCAAGATCGAAGAATTCATCTGTTTCCTCGCTGGCTTTCGTTTTTGTCGGCATAGTCCTGTTGACAATAGCAGGCCTGGAAGTTTGGAAGGCGCTCCAAGAGCGAGATTTACAACTGCAGGAGACCTCGGCATCGGTGAATAACGTTGCATTCGCCTTAGCGCAGCATGCGAATGAGACAATCAAGGAAGCAGACATTGTATTGGTGGGCGTCTTGGAGCGTCTGCAACATGACGGCGTTGGCCCAGCTACGATAGAACGTACGCACAAGATTTTAGCAACGAGAGTAAAAGGGCTTAAACAGCTAAATGGGATATTTGTCTATGACGAAAATGGCAACTGGATAGTTACCTCGCAAGAAAAATTGGAAACCAAATTCAACAATTCTGACCGGGAGTATTTTCTCTATCACCGTAATCGTGACGACAGCGCCCCTTACATTGGCTCACCAATCCAAAGTCGTTCTACCGGGCGTTGGATACTGACGATTAGTCGAAGAGTGTCTAAGCCAGACGGCAGCTTTGGCGGCGTAGCACTTGCAACTCTGGATATTAGTTATTTTCAAAAATTCTATGAACATTTTCACGTCGGTGATTCGGGAGCAATTTTACTGGGACTAATGAAGGGGACGATGATTGTGCGCCGACCTTTGCTCGAAGACTCAATCGGCAAAAACTTGGCGAATGCATCCGTTTATCGAGACTTTGCTTCGAAGACATTTAGTGGAAATGCGCTGATTAAGTCCGCTCAAGACGGAGTGGTACGTATAAATAGTTTTCGGCGCCTGGACGACTATCCTCTATTTGTAGCAGTGGCAATGTCTAAGGCTGAGGTATTGGCCGACTGGCGTGCTGACACTCTCTTCCGCGGTGGCGTGGTCTTCCTATTAATGGGTGGCCTCATATTTATCGGACGAAAACTAGGCGTACAGATACAACGCCGTGAAAGTGCAGAGTACCAATCACGCATTGCGCGTCTTGAGGTGGAAGACCTTAATAGGTCGTTAGAACAGTTGGCAATGCAGGATGGTTTGACTGGATTGGCCAATCGTCGTCATTTCGACCATATGCTTGCAATAGAGCTCGCGCGATCAGTACGCGAGAAAATACCAGTATCTCTTTTAATGTTAGACGTTGATCACTTCAAACTTTACAACGATAACTACGGTCATCTCAGGGGCGACGACTGTTTAAAAAAGATAGCTGTAGTGTTACGTGCTTCCCTACAACGGCCTTCGGATCTTGCTGCACGATATGGTGGCGAGGAATTTGCGGTTATCTTACCTAATTGCGATGCAGAAGGGGCACTATCGGTCGCCGAACGCATTCGTCTTGAAGTGCATCAGCTTGAACTTGAGCATCGATCAAATCCTCAAGGAGTGGTAACGGTTAGCCTTGGAGTCAGTACGTTGGAATGCTCCTCAAAAATGACGCTCCCTTCTGATCTCATTGAGGCAGCGGACGAGGCACTTTATGAAAGCAAGCATAAGGGACGTGACCAGGTAACGTCGTTCGTTTCTCTACCTTCAAATGTAGCTACCTACAACGTTTGACGGCACACGACACAAGAAAGTTTGTTTATATAATGAATTGCCATTCCATTCAGAAGAGAATTCTGCTTGTATCCGCAATCGTCGTCAAAGCTCGGTCGGGATGGAACAGTTTTTTATAGAGCTACATCAATCTAATGTGATGGTATGCACGCGCATCCTCGCAGATCAATGGATTTCCCACAAATAAGTTACCTTGCGTTCTTAGTGGACTAAGGTCCAATATCGTCGAGTGCGTTCCTGACGTATCTTCACGACATGAACCAATTGTCCCCTTGGATTGCCATTGTTGACGACGATAAATTAATCTGTCGGGCGTTGTTGCGGCTATTGCGTTCTGTTGATGTAAGCGGGAGAAGTTTTTCATCGATTTCTGCATTTTTCGAATTTTCCAATGCAAATCCGCCCTGCGGCGTAATACTAGATTTGCATATGCCGGACGTTAGCGGATTTGAACTGCAATCATGGCTTGCGGAACATTCACCGGAGATACAGGTAATAGTCATGACTGGGCACGACAGCCCGGAGACAGAAAGACGCGTGTTGTCCTATAAACCGCTGGCATACCTTCTCAAACCAGTGAGTGATCAATTATTAATCAATGCGGTACAGGCGGCCTTGCAAAAAAGCGACGATAGAAAATAATCAAAAAATGCGGTATCAGTTCTTGATGCTCACTTTTTCGAATCAGCAATAATTAAACCGACGGGGTGACGAATGTCAGTCGAAAATATCAACGAGGCAGGAACACAGCTATCGGTGCTCTCCAACCACTGGGACGAAGCTGAATTGAAGCATTCAGGATTAGCGGACGAATTAACAGGCCTGTCGAATTACCGTGCGATGCTTCAGCAGATCAATGCGGCCCGACGACGTTCGCATCATATCGGGCATGACACGGCAGTATTATTCATCGATCTAGATGGATTCAAGTTGGTCAACGATACGTATGGGCATGATGTCGGTGACGCTTTACTGCGCATCGTGGCAGAACGCCTTCGCGATCAAGTAGCTACGAAAGAAAATGTGGCACGTTTGTCGAGTGATGAATTTGTCGTGTTGTACGAAGAAGTGAAGAACCTAGGAGAAGTGGAGGTACTTGCCGACAGCATTAACGAGGCATTGCGTTGCCCAATAGAGCATGCCGGAATGAAATTGTATGTGACCGCGAGCATCGGAATCGTTATCGCGGATCATCTTGACATGCTTTCCGGGGAGGATATGTTGCGAAATGCCGAAGGTGCAATGTATTCGATCAAGCAAAAGGACCGCAACGGCTGGCAGATCTTCGACGAGACTTTACGAAACCAAGCCCAACAGCGAAATCGGATTACAAACGGTCTGCGTTTTGCACTGGAGCGCAATGAGCTGTCCATTCGCTTTCAGCCTATTGTCGTGGCTGATTCAGGCCGCATCGTCGGCGCGGAATTGCTTTTGCGTTGGTTTCCGGCCGAAGGAGAAATCGCCCCATCGGTATTCATTCCAGTTGCAGAGATGACCAGACTCATCTCACCAATCGGCGCTTGGGTCTTTCGGCAGGCCTGCTGCGCAGAGGTAGCATGGCGTCAACGCTGGGGGGCAGATGCACCATATGTATCTGTCAATGTATCACCCCACCAACTTAGTGAAGCATCGTTGTTGGAGAACTTCAAGTCCATATTGGAGGAAACTGGAGCCGATCCAAAGCGTTTGGTGATTGAAATCACAGAAACTGCGTTGATGGCAGATTTCGATGCAAATATGCTGCTACTGCGTCGACTGGTTAATCTTGGTGTCCGCGTTGCGGTGGACGATTTTGGGACCGGCTATTCCTCGCTGGCACAACTGACTTACCTGCCGGTATCGGTGCTAAAAATCGATAGAGCATTTGTTGATGGTATCGCAAAAAGTCCCGAAAGCCGGACTGTGATTCGCGCGGTGATTGGATTAGGTCGGGAGCTCGGCCTGACAATGATTGCCGAAGGCGTGGAAGATGCGGAGCAACAATTAGAACTCTGTGGTTATGGTTGTGACTTTATTCAAGGCTACCATTTTCATCGACCGATGACAGATGCCGCATTGGTCGCCGTGATAGACCGCGAATTTCGAGAGGGCTTACCTCGTGCTGTTACTACACTACATTCCCTCATTTACGTTAGCCAGGCGATTACACCCATGTCTTCGGCCGACCTTGGCAAAATCGCACGCCAAGCCAATTTAACAAATCGCTCACTTGGGGTGACAGGATGCTTGGTCTACCAGGACGGATTTTTTATGCAAATATTAGAAGGAAGGTCTGAAGTCTTATCCGCACTTTTCGAAAAAATCAAGCAAGACCCTCGTCACAAGAACGTACAGTTGGTTACGGAAGGGAAAGCACAAAGTCGTATTTACGCAGATTGGAGTATGGCTCTATGCATGTGGGAGACAGTGCCAAATGAATTCGGCTTAGATGACGATGAGAGAAAAATAGTTGGCTTCCTAGAACTCTCTCAAGATGCCCGTATTTGTCATGCCTTTATCACAGGCTTGGTATCGCATGTGCGGACGATGCACTGACGAAAATATCTGTCGCCAAAAATATAAAAATTAAAAGAGTCGTAGAGTTGTCTTGCCGGCGCTCATTCTCCTTGGATCCATATTCAGCGATTTTTTCTTCTGCCTCGCTGCAGCGGTGATTGAGCCAATACTAGTATCGACCAAGGGACGTTATGCGTTTCGCCAATACATCGCTTCCACGTTCTTCAAATCCTAAAATAGTGGGCGCTGCCATCACCTTTGTGTCAGCCGTTTGCCTGCTGCTAGTAAGCGTTACCATTTGGAGCGTCTGGCATGCGCGTCAGGTGCAATTGCGCGAACAGGACACCGCTACGGTGAATATGGCGCACGCGCTGGCGCAACATGCCGACTTGGTATTCAAACTGGCTGATACCACGCTGATCGGTCTGACAGAACGTATCGCCAACGATGGACTCTCCCCCCAGGCTTTGGCGCGTTTGCAGAAGCTGCTGAAATTACATCTCAGCGAATTGCCTCAACTAAAGGGACTGTTGATCTACGACAAAGATGGACGCTGGTTAGTCAATTCGGAGGGAATCTCCAATTCTTCAGGCAACAATGCTGACCGCGAATATTTCATCTATCACCGCAGCCATTCCGATTTGGGGCCACATATCGGTTTCCCAATCCTCAGTCGTACCACTGGCGTGTGGGTCATCCCGCTATCGCGGCGACTAAACGACGTCAACGGACACTTCGCCGGTGTCGTGCTAGCAACAATCGGGATCGATTTTTTCAATCGGGTCTATTCAAACTATGACATTGGACAAAACGGAGTTCTCCTGCTTGCATTGAACAGCGGGACCCAACTGGTTCGATGGCCGATGCTAACAGATTCAATCGGAAAAAATCTTGCAGGTGGTCCTCTAATTAGCCTATATGCACCTCGTAACGAGAGCGGTAACGCAATAATCGTTTCTCCATTCGACAAGATCGAGCGGCTGGTTGGCTATACACATCTGAAAAATTATCCAATGGTAGTCCTGGCCGCATTGTCGAAACGGGAAATTCTTGCTGACTGGCAGCAAGATTCATTGTTGCGCGGGACAATTGTGGCAGCTATTGCAGTGATACTCGGCTTCTTTGGATTTCGACTAATTGATCAGATTAACTTGCGAGTTCGTGCGGAGGACGATGCTCGCACTGCCGGAAACGCTCTATTCCAACTGAATAAAACGTTAGAAAAAATGGCGTTGCAAGACTATCTCACCGGATTGGCCAACCGACGCCAATTCGATGCCGCTCTCAAGAATGAGTTGAGCCGCGCCAAGCGCTCTGCCAGCTCTTTGGCCCTCATCATGATCGATATCGATCACTTTAAGAAATACAACGATATTTATGGTCATCTAGCCGGCGATGAATGCCTGCGGCATGTCGGCAAGATAATCCAATCTGCGGAAAGGCGGACCGGCGATTTGGCAGCGCGGTATGGCGGGGAAGAATTCATAGTTTTACTACCAAAAACGGATGCTCAGGGAGCCCTTAAAGTGGCGGAAGAGATTTGCCAAGCAATACGGGCGTTGGAGATTACACACGCCGGTAATTTATCTGGTTTTGTGACCATCAGCGCGGGTGTTAATGCGATCATGCCGGTTACTTCCAACGACACGTCTTCCACATTAATAGGCTCCGCAGATGAAGCTCTATATCTTGCGAAATCAAAGGGACGCGACCAAATCTGCATGTATTAAGTGGATCCACTGTAATAGCTACGCCGTTCAAGGCTAGTCGGTTCCTGTGACCGTCGCATTCCCTTCTTGTACCGTATCCTAAGTCTCGTCTATTTTCGCGCAAGCGCCGCAGTGTGGTCATCTGACCGTTCATATCTCCGAGCGAACTGAGCCTGGCAGATTTTCTTCGTGCGTCCGAGATGGTGGAGGTTCCGTTTAACACCGACGTGGACTTGGACATGTACGACTGAGTATCTTCCAACAATCCAATAATTTTGGACGAAAATCGCAAGTAGCGCGTATAACTATAAGCAGTCATTGACTCGATCCGAGCAATCCATTGTTCAAAATCGACCTATCTGGCTAAATAGGTAATACACATGAATAGCTGATTCAATAAGAATTAATAGATAAACGCACGTTATTGCTCAGTTCAGATATCTCATGCATGAAGAGAACGAGGTTTTTAGCTTCACTCGTCAAGATAGCGAAATAAAAATTGAGCTGTCGCTCACTCAGCAGTAACGGTCGGCATATTTTGATAGCTTCAGAATAAACGTTATGAAATAGTAGCCGGCCGGTTAATTCTGTTTTCCTGAGAAGAAAAAAGCTTTTTAATGGTGAGATCATGAAGGCTGGTTTACTTAGGAACCGCACTGGCGCTTTCGGTGTTCGCGTATGGCTCGCCGCGCTTGTGGTCAGCTGCATTTTGCCGCTGTCAGCTGTCACGGCCTTTCTAATTTTCAATTTCTATCAACACGAACAATCCAGGTTGGTTGTAAATTCGCTTCAGCAGGCGCGTGCCATCATGGCGTTGGTAGACCAGAATATCGCTACGACCCAAGCGGTACTCCAAGCGCTTGCCACCGCCAACAGTCTCGCAAATGCAAACTTCGTCAATTTCTATCCACGTGCGGTAGAGGTTCTACGGGACTTGCCGTCCGACAGTATCGTGCTGGTTGACAAAGATGGACAGATACTACTCTCCACCAGCCGCCCCTTGGGTACACCGCTTCCAAAATTGTCCAGCGCGCCATTACTGACACGGATTTTAAATACCGGCAAACCTGGCGTCTCCGATCTGTATGTCGGTCCTTTGGTCGGACGTTTCATCTACACCGTTGCAGTCCCCGTCTACCGAAATGGATCGATTGCATGGATATTGAGTGCAACATCATCCCCCCATCAATTGACCAGTCTGTTAAAAAAACAGTTAATGCCGGACGGTTGGAGAGCGGTCGTGACAGATAGCAACGACCACGTCGTGGCGCGCACACATGAAATAGACAACTTTTTAGGGCGCAAGCTCAGTTCGACCTTCTTGCTACAAACCATGAACGCAAATGAGGGCAGCTTCAGATCTAATAATCTTAATGATGTCCCGGTTGTTACCGTGTACAGCCGATCGCCAGTTACGCACTGGTCGGTAATAATCGGGATTCCGCTTGACGAGATGACTGCAGGTCTGCGTAGTACGATTCATTGGTTGATTTTTGCGACTATTGCGGCATTGTCTATTGGGCTCGGATTTGCATGGCTTATCAGCGATGACATTGCCAGATCCATTTTGAGCTTGATCGATATGACTGACAACATCGGCTCTGAGAAAGGGACTTCGACACCAGAACTTCATTTTAAGGAGGCAAGGAAGTTGGCAAAGGCTCTGGAAGATGCTTCAGTAAACTTGGTTCGGACACAAGCCAGTTTGTACGAAAAGGAACTGCAACTGAGCCAAGCGGCGAACGCGGCCAGCCTCGGCATGTGGATTCGGGATTTTTCCGACAATCAAGTGCAGGCTTCCGAAAAATGGCGGCAGCTATTTGGATTTTCGATAACGCAACCCATCAATATGGATGACGTGCTGCAAAAACTGCATCCAGATGACCGTCAGATGGTCAATCAGACACTGAATGAATTGCGTCCACCAAAGGGCGAATATGATATGGAATATCGCATCGAGCTACCGGCAGGCGGAGTGCGCTGGATCGCGTCACGAGGCCGCGCCGACTATGATGTCGCCGGCATACCCTTGCGTACGCGTGGCGTATCGTTCGACATTACGCTGCGCAAGCAGGCAGAACTCGCGCTGCAGCAGCAACAAATTGAAATGCTTCATTTGTCACGGGTTGCCGTACTTGGAGAGCTATCTGGCGCGTTGGCACATGAATTGAATCAACCATTGACCGCGATTCTCAGCAACGCACAGGCCGGCTTGCGGTTTTTGAAAAAGGATACGGTTGATTTGAAAGAGATGCGGGAAATTCTCCAAGATATTGTCGACGCAGATATTCGCGCGGGGGAAGTGATAGGTAGGTTGCGTGGATTGTTGATTCCAGGAAAAATTCAGATGCAACCGGTCGATATCAATGCACTCGTGTCGGAAGTTGGCAAGCTGCTGCGCAGCGATCTCATCAATCGAGAGATCGAACTACGCCTGGAATCTACACCTCACCTAAGTCCGGTAACAGCCGATCCGGTACAGCTACAACAAGTCATGATTAACCTGATCATCAATGCATGTGACGCCATGAGAGAGAAAACTGCGAGTAAGTCGATCACTGTCAGAACTATGGCTGTCGGCGAGGAGCGAATCCAGATTTCCGTTATTGATCAGGGCCACGGGATTCCGACCGACAAGCTTGAAAAGGTCTTCGAGGCGTTTTACACCTCGAAGGTGCAAGGCATGGGCTTGGGTTTATCGATCTGCCGAAATATCATCGAGGCAAACCGAGGAAAGATTTGGGCAGAAAATAATCCTAATTTTGGGGCCAGTTTTCATTTCAGTATCCCGACAAATACGGCTAGCGCAGCATGACTATCAAACCTTGCATTTTTTTGATTGACGATCAGGTTGACGTACTGAAGGCATTAAAGCGCGTGCTCAACGCGGCTGACTTCTACGAAGTTATGATATTTGAATCTGCGCAAGCGTTTCTCGATAGTGGGAATATCTATGCACCTGGTTGCATCGTCCTGGATCTGGCTATGCCTGGGATGACAGGAATGATGCTTCAACAAACACTCGTCCAGTGTGCAAGCCTATTGCCGATTATTTTCTTGTCGGCACATGGTGACATCGATACCAGCGTGCAAGCGATGAAGCTCGGTGCAGTCGATTTTCTGACTAAACCAGTAGATGATGAAAAGCTGATCGACGCGATCCAGTCCGCGATTGAAAGAAACCGGCTGGCTATGTCGAATCAGGCTGCATCTAATGAAGTACTGCAACTTTTGGCAAGTCTCACACCTCGTGAGCGTGAAGTGCTGACCCTAGTTGTGGCCGGTAAGCTGAACAAGCAAATCGCAGATGCAATGGGAACCGTAGAAAAGACAGTCAAAGTTCATCGCGCGCGCGTGATGACTAAAATGAAAGTAAGGTCTTTAGCCGAACTGGTGCGGCTGGTCGATCGCGCACTTCTGCTGAAGCCTTATAAAAAATAAGGATATATGGTGATATTGAGGCGCGATAGCATTGAAGAGATACTTGATGCTGATGGAGATTCGAGGATGCTCGAATCATATCGTGGCACTTGATTACACGGTTCCTCTTTTATTCAAGCTGAAGTCTGCGAACTCCCCGTCGTCCTGCCACGACTAACTCGCAAATGGGTGACGCCGGCCTCGCTGACCTTCACCTCGGCGGCAGCACCGGGTGAATGGATGCGTGTCAGATAACCTCGCGCGTTTGCTTCTTCCCAAACCGGCAAGCGAGGGCACGAGGTGCGCCAAGTTTCGATGACCTCGCTGTAAGGCCGTGCATTAGGTCCGATCCATTCCAGAAGATCAAGGACCAGCGGCTCGACGGCATCGTGTCCGTCCGGTTCGGCGTGATCGAATGCAGCTTGGCTAAGCACCTCTGGATTGACAACGTGGATCGGACGTCCGGCAGCAAAGGACACAATCTGCTCGAATATGTCGGAGAACTGGAGCTCGAACTCGTCTTCTGTCACGTAGCCGATATGGGGAGTACACACCACGTTGGTCATGTGCAGCAGTGGATGCTGCGGATCCCGCAGCGGCTCTTTATCGTAGACATCGACGGCTGCCATGCCGGGCCGTCCGGCTTGCAATGCCCGCTCCAGCGCGCCCGGCGCAATCAATCCAGCACGACTGGTGTTCACGAGCAGGGCTGTTGGCTTCATCCTACCCAAGTCTTCCGCCTGCACGATGCCACGGGTTGCCGGCACTAAGCGCATGTGCAGTGAAAGCACGTCGCAAGTCTCGAAGAAAGTCTTCTTGTCGGGCGCGGTGTCCCAGCCATCTTCGCGGGCACGCTGCAGCGAGGTCTCGCTAGCCAAGATCAATACCTTCATACCGAAAGCCGTACCGTAACGTGCCACCTCGGCGCCGATGCGGCCATATCCGTAAATACCTAACGTTCGCCCTCGCAAGGTCTTGCCCACACCGATCTGCCAGCGGCCGTCCTGCATTGCCCGCATTTGTTGCGGAATCTGGCGCATGGCCGCGAGGATCAATCCCCAGGTCAACTCGGCTGCGGCATAGGAAGGGGTATCTGCATGCTGGTTCGAGGAAACGATCACGCCACGCGCGGTACAGGCATCGATATCGATATGAGGAAAGACGCTACGCTGGCTTATCAGCCGCAATTTTGGCAGCCGAGCGATGAGCGGTGCACGAATCTGCGTGCGCTCGCGGATCAGAACAAGCACTTCGGTATCGCGGAGGCGTTCGGCCAGCGCATCGACGTCCTGCACGTGATCGTTCCATATGGTCACGGTATGGCCGTCGAGCTTGCGGAAACAATGCAGGCCGTGCAGCGTGTGGAAATAGTCGTCCAGAATGGTGATGTTCATGATCAGTCTCCCTCCTCGTTAGACTCATATCTTGAGCTCTTCAGGACACACGGTAAAATGAAATTATTTCGGAGATTAATAAGTTTCCCTTATGAAAATCGACATCCTTGGCGTGCAGGCATTTATCGCCATTGCTGATCGGGGCAGCTTCCAGGGTGCCGCCGATGCTTTGCACGTGACTCAAACGGCGATTACGCTGCGTTTGCGCAAGCTCGAAGAGTTTCTCGGCGTAACACTGATCGAACGCACCACACGGTCGATTGCTCTCACGGAAATCGGGCGGGACTTTCTCCCTCAGGCGCGACGCCTGCTCGGCGAACTGGCCGATGCACTGGTCGAAATTCGTGAGTCCGGCATCGCTCGGCGTGGCGACGTCTCGATTGCATGCGTACCCACCGTGGGCGTGCAGTATCTGCCGCGTATCATGCAGGCGTATTCTGCGCGTTACCCGCACAACCGCATCAAGATTCTCGATCACGCTTCATCTGCTGTCGCGGAGGCGGTGCTGCGTCGTGAGGCAGAATTCGGTATCAACATTGCCGGGGAACATCACCCGGAACTCGTCAGCCTTCCGTTGACCGAGGATCGTTACGTGCTGATTTGCCACGAAGATCATCCTCTGGCCAAACGGCGACGCATCGCCTGGGTGCAGTTGCAGCCCTATCCGCTGATTTTTGCAGGCGAGGTGAGCGGCAATCGCGCCTTGCTTGATCCTGCCCTGAAAGCCAATAGCCTCGCTTTGCGCTCGTTCTACGAAGTGCAGCGTAGTTCGACAGCTGTGGGACTGGTTGCTCAAGGCGTGGGCGTCGCCGTCGTGCCCAGGCTGGCGATACAGAAAGGTGCTTATCCCAGCGTGCGAATGGTCGAACTTGCCGATCCTGTCGTTTCTCGAACTCTGGTTCTCGTAACGCGCAAAACCGCTCGCCTATCTCCGGCGGCTCAGGCGCTTTACGACACGATCCGGGAACAGGCAACTGACCACTGAGCCGGGATAGGTCATACAGACTTCGTGGCTCAATGTCTCTTTAACCAAAAGGAGTCATCGGCGAGTGTCGCTTATACTCATCGCCCCAAGACGCTATCGTTGCCGTATCGTTAATTTATGAAGTTGGAGACGCAATGAATACTCAGAGCAGAAATCTCAGTATTGATAACATTGAGTTTAATGTTGAAGATATCGCGCGTAGCAAGACATTCTATGGAGCTGTTTTTGGCTGGAAATTCGTGGATTATGGCCCAGCCTATACAGAGTTTTTCGATGGACGTCTGACTGGCGGATTCACTACCGGAGAACCAGTCAGACCTGGTGGGCCCTTGATTATTATTTATGCGGACAACCTCGGAGAGATTCAGCGCAAACTTGTCGATGCGGGCGCATCCATCAGCCGCGAGACTTTTTCTTTCCCCGGCGGCAGGCGATTTCATTTCATTGATCTTGACGGCTATGAATTAGCCGTATGGTGCTCAGACCAGATCTAATGTCTGCATCCGGCGGCGGGTTCAACCGGTGGATGCAACAGATTGATAGAACCGTTGACCCGGTGTTTCGTAGTTTAATGTTTTTCTCGGTCGTTCATTAAGTCGTCTGGTAATCGCGTTGAGTTGAGCCTGCGAGTACCCGGAGATATCCAGACCTTTCGGGAAGTACTGGCGTAGCAACACGTTGATATTCTCGTTCGATCCACGCTGCCAAAGGCTGCGTGAAGCGCTTGTGGTCTGCCAGCTCCTTGCCTCGATCCCAAGTCAGTGATGTATGAAGCTCCTGCGGCAGTTTCCTGGCGTGCTTGATTAAGGCATCGACCACTGTCTGCGTGTCCTTGCGTGCAATCTTTACCAGCATCACATAGCGCGTATGGCGTTCCACCAGCGTCGCGATCTGGCTATTGGCACTTCCAAATAGCAAATCACCTTCCCATTGGCCGGGCACGGCACGGCCCTCAACCACAACAGGACGTTCACTGATCGAAACCGCATCAGTGATCTGGCCATGGTTGTCGGTTTTCTGTGTGTGATGACGTGAGCGGCGCATGACACGTGTTCGCCTCAGATGCTCGGTCAATTCCTTCTTCAAGGCGCCGCGTGCCTGGATGAACAAGGTCTTGTAGATGGTTTCATGAGACACATGCAATTCCTCATCGTCCGGATAGCTATGCTTGAGCCATCCCGCTATTTGCTGGGGAGACCATTGCTGGCGCAGTTTGACTGCGACGAGCCTGGCCAGTTGGCGGTTCTTCAGTAGCTTACAAGGTTTGGGGCGATGGGCGCGATCCCAGGTTGCCCGATCCGCTTCGGACGCGCGTTAATTCCCAGCACCGCCGTTACGGCTTAACTCCCTGCTGATCGTGATCGTCGATGGCGATCGGACCAGGTTCCTTGAAATGGCGCGTATCGATTCGCCGGCAACTATCGAGCGGGATATCTCTTCTCGTTCTGCCAAGGATAGTGCTGCAGGGGCGCGTGTCCTCGGTGGTGGCCTGATGCCACCACTTACTGCCAGGATATTCGACACAGAGGAGTGATTGCGATCAAATAGCTGCGCAATTTGCTGGAGGGACTCTCCCTTCCTCCAGCGATCCCACATTATTGCCTTCTGGCTATCGGTATAGATGATCCTTGTTCGGCGCCCCATTGCAACACTCCTGCTATTCGCATAGCCTTAGTATGTTGCACTCACCTGTTGAAATCGCCGCCAGAAGTAGACTGGTATTTCGCTTTGGATATCGAAGACAATGAATAAATGACGGCCTCTGTAGACTTTTATGCACAACCAAGAAGAAAAAAACGAAATAGTGAAGGTCACTTATGCCTGGCGATGCCATGCATGTAGCGCGGCAAACTCCGCAGAGGCTATATCGTGCTCAACCTGCGGATGTCCTAGTAGGGCAACCTCACAAGAAATAGAGAAATTCCATTCCAGAATTACGCATGATATTCGGCCAACGCCACAACAAGAGGTCGGCAGTAAACAACTAACTGTCGAAATATTGGCTCAGAGCAGATATAAGCTCTGGTATGGGGCGAGCGTGTGCGCGTTCATTCTTTCCTTGGTGATTCCGAATGCTGTCGGGCTTTATATGTTGGCCTTGGGCTGGATAGCGCTAAACAATGTCTCCCCAGCGTGGCTTGCAAATCCCTTGTTAATTGCCGCACTAATATTGGCCCGACCAAATGGCGAGCCCGGTTCTTGGCGTTGGTTAGCCTATTTCTCACTTGTATTTATGCTGACCACGCCGAAAGAAACAATCGTTATACATTCGCCATTTCCGTTCTTTTTATGGCTGGCATCTGTCGTCCTGCTTATCATTGGTATGCAACGTTATCGGAGCATCTATCGAAGAGCGTGAGCGAACAGTTCTTTGAGCAGTGAGACGCTGCAAGGTTAGTAGTCGATATCCACGGAGGCTTTTTCTCCTCCTGGTTAATGAACAACTTGAAAATCCGCAATCCGCAATCGGCCAGAAGCCGCCATCTGACAAAGCGTTCGCCGGCAGCGCAAACTAAATCTCTACTTATCTGAAGGAGCGTTAAATGAAGACGCCACGTATGCCGATGATTCCTTGGAATAAGAGAAAACCTCTCAGATAAAAATTGCTTTCGAAACTGAGCGAAATTTGGTCGATCCGAACCAGGCTTCCAATTTTTCAATGGAATCGAGAGTTAGCTTTGTTTAATTTGGCGATCGATAGCAAGTTGCGGGTATGCGATCCAGTAAAAGTTCTGGTTCAAGAGCTCTGTCACGATGATCACGTCGCGAACCGAGCAGCATTTTTCCAGCAAAAGGCGAAGCGGCTAGGTTCTTCAGTACCCCGGGAACGCATCACTAAATGGATGGCTGTCGCAGCACTAAGAGCTGGCGACTTTCTATTTCCAAGCGGGCTACATGACTCTCCTCACATATCCACCAGGCGGTGCACTCGGATCGTTAAGAAATGGATAGCTGATATAGGCCTTGATCCTTCTGCTTACGGAACACACAGCATATGCCGTATAAAACCAACCTTCATTTACCGGCGGACTAAGAATCTGCGCCCCATCCAATTGCTCCTTGGCCACACAGACCTAGAAAGCACTGCGCGGTATCTTGAAATAAAGGTACACATGTAGCTGAGCACCCGGCTACCGACGACTGATCTGATCTCCGAGAAGGCTGGCGCATTCAAGGGCCGGCAGATCGGGTATATCAAGATTGGTTACATTGCGCATCATCGTGCGGAAGATGTTCGCATGCCTGATATAAACACGGCATAAACAAAGGCCCGAAGAGTGAAAAATAGTAGATAAAGATGAGTTCTATGGTCTATCCAAACGATCGCCGCTGGTTCTTTGCCGATCACGTGGAGATGAATAATTTTTTCTTAGTGGTTCTTGTATAAGCATGTCTGCTGCGGCACACTTACTGCTGCTTCGCTTTTCGCCAGCGCCTAAAAGGTGTGGCGTGACCCTAGAGTCCGTTATGGTTTGAGTGATATGGGATTCTCGGATCGAATCTATTCTCGATCGGACAGAACATTTCATTGAATTCAATAAGTGATTTGTTAGATAAGAACATAACTGTTTTATTCCCTTTTGGTTCTGGCATACATCGATGAAAACGACTTCCCCGCAACTAACCAGTTACGAAGAAAAACAAGGTTTTGGTTGGATTGATGGCTTGGTCATGGCGGTGCTATTTGGGTTGCTATGGAGTGTGCTTCACTTTGGAAAAGGCATGCTTGTGCATTTCGATCCAGCCGACAAACTGACTATCGACAGCTCGGCAAGCATGATTCCCTATTACGCCGGGCGTACGTTATTGCGGATGTGGATCGCGTTTGCGTTTTCTCTTTTTTTTGCGATCAGCGCCGGCTATCTGGCGGCCAAAAACCGGCGCGCTAGGGCATTGATTTTGCCGGCGCTGGACATCCTGCAATCTGTGCCTGTCTTGGGTTTCTTGTCGGCGACTGTCGCAGGCTTCATGGCGCTATTCCCGGGTAGCCTGATGGGTGTTGAATGTGCCGCGATCTTTGCGATCTTCACGGGCCAAGTCTGGAATATGGCGTTTGGGTTTTATCATTCGATGGTCACTGTTCCGATCGACATGCAAGAAGCGGCAACTACCTATCGTCTGACGCAATGGCAACGCTTCCGTACCGTTGAGCTGCCGGTTTCAGCTCACAGCCTGATCTGGAATTCGATGATGTCCTTTGGTGGCGGCTGGTTTTTCGTCGTGCAAAGCGAAGCAATCAGCGTGATGAACAAGAATATTAAGCTGCCTGGTCTTGGCTCCTACATGGCGCAAGCCATCGAACGTGGCGACAACACGGCGGCGCTTTGGGCGATAGTCGCCATGCTTATATTGATCTTGGTCAGCGACCAATTAGTATGGCGACCTTTGCTGGCGTGGGCCGATAAATTCAAGATCGAACTGACTGAATCATCGACAGCTCCGACTTCCTGGGTATACGATTTCCTGCGTAGCGCCTATATTTTCAGTTGGCTACATATCAGGGTCTGGCAACCACTGGCGGACTTTTCGGCCCACCGAGCGCGCAAGACTGAAACGAACCGGGCACCTGCGCGCGTCGCGCGCAGGCTATGGCTGCACCGTGGTTTGGCCGTGCTGATTTGTTCCTGGCTGCTTTTCGAAGCGATGCGTGGCCTGCTCGCCGCCGCCGATGCACTGCATGGAGCTCTGACCTGGAACATCTTCGGCCATATTGTCTGGCTTGGTTTCTTAACCCTGCTACGGGTCTTGGCGATGACGGTAGTAGCGACTCTGATCTGGACGCCGATAGGCGTATGGATCGGATCCAAGCCCCACATTGCCCGCTTTGCGCAACCTCTGGCACAGATCGGGGCCTCTTTTCCTGTCAATATGACCTTTCCGCTGATCGTTGGCTTGTTCGTGGCAACACATGTCAGTATGAACTGGGGAAGTATCCTGCTTATCGCAATGGGTACGCAATGGTACATCCTGTTCAATGTCATCGCCGGCGCGATGGCCATCCCGAATGACTTGAAGGAAGCTGCCAGAACGTATGGTTTGTCGCGGTGGAATCTTTGGAGAACCTTGATCCTTCCCGCAATTTTTCCCTTCTGGGTGACGGGTGCATGCACCGCAGCAGGTGGGGCATGGAATGCCAGCATCGTCGCCGAGATGGCGACTTGGGGTGACATCACGTTGAAGGCGGACGGTCTGGGGGCTTATATTTCGGCCGTCACTCAATCAGGCGACACGCCACTTATCATCACCAGCATTGGTGTGATGTCGATATTTGTTGTACTGATGAACAAGTTTGTCTGGCGACGTCTCTATGCTTATGCCGAACGCAGATTCCGATTGGACTGACCATGAACAAAAACGCCCCTCTCCAGCAAGCGCGTCCCGCAGTTGCTGAACTTCGCGCCGTTAACAAATCCTACAACACTGCCGGAGGACATGAACTCAAGGTTCTTGACAATATCGACCTTGCTGTACACGAGGGTGAACTGCTGGCCCTATTGGGTCAATCAGGTTCGGGCAAGTCCACCATCCTGCGCTGCCTGACTGGTTTGGTCGAGCCGAGCTCTGGCCGGGTGCTGACAAACGGCAATCCCCTACATGGCGTCAACCGGGATGCATCTGTCGTCTTCCAGACTTTTGCGCTCTATCCCTGGCTGACGGTAGAACAGAATGTCGCGGTCGGTTTGATGTCGCATAACCTAAACCGTACTGAGCGCAATATAGCGGTTGACCGGGCCATTGAGCTTATCGGCCTCGGTAATTACCACGCCGCTTATCCACGTGAGTTATCCGGCGGCATGCGTCAGCGCGTGGGTATTGCTCGGGCTTTGGTGTCAAAGCCGAGGCTACTGTGCCTGGATGAGGCATTTAGCGCGCTCGATGTTCTGACCGCCGAAAATTTGCGGCAGGAGCTTATCAGTCTCTGGCACACCCCCGACAGTGGCCTGACGTCGATTTTCATGGTGACGCATAACATCGAAGAAGCTGTTGAGATGGCGACAAGAATCGTCGTGCTCTTTCCGCGGCCCGGCCGCTTGGGATTGATATTGGAGAATCCACTGGCTTACCCGCGGGACACAAAAAGCGCAGAATTCCAGCGTCTGGTCGGCATCATTCACGAGGCGATTACCACGTTGTCGCTACCGGATTTGCCACCGGAGGTTCACGTCCCGGGAGAGCCGATTTCCAGAGGACGCAAGCGCATGGAATCGATCCCGCTGGTTCCTGTAGGTCAAATCCTTGGCTTAATGCGTCTTTTGCACGACTCCCCCGATCTCAACAACATCTACGATATTTCCGACGAAATCGGAAAAGAGTTTGGTGAAACCATCGCAATTGTGAAAGCAGCTGAAATTCTTGAGCTAGTCGATACGCCCAAACAAGATATCTTTCTTACTGATTTGGGAAGACGATTCATGACAGTTGACCGATTTGGACAACGAACCATCTTTGCAGAGCAGGTGTATAAGCTGCGGATCTTCCACATTATTCTTGCCTTGCTTGGAGAATACGAGGAAATTGAGGCCGCTCGCTTGATCAAGGATATTGCCAGTGCATTACCCTATGACAATCCGGAGAAAACCTTCGAAATCATGATTGCATGGGGTCGATATGCCGGGCTAATGGATTTCAATGCTAAAGCAGGGATAGTATTTATTCCCAAGGAGGGAGAAGTTTTGGAAAATGTGTCAGCGTAGCACTCGGAAAACGATATCGGATATAAAGCCTATGGGAAACGCGACTGACAGTACAATCGGGGAAAAGCGTATAAAGCCCGCTACGGATCATTCCTCGTTTAAAGAAAGAGCAAAATCACTTTTGCTAGCTACTCTTCTGCACAAATCGGCGAGAACGGTGGACAACTATTTGTGTAGTCTCTTGCAGCAGTGTATTGAAATCCGCAATCGGCGCAGTAGACAAATACTGTGTAGCGCCACCTAAAACTTTGATTTTCAAAGCCGTCCAATCGTTCTGTGCCAGCAACCTGAGGCGATCAGGAACAAGCAAGATTATCGAAACCTTTATTTCCGTTTAAAAGTTATTTCCCGCCCCCTGTTCAGTTAAGGCAATTCGCCACCACCATAGATCATATGAAGCTCTCGACATTCATCATCACCAACATGGAACAAATCCTGGCCGAGTGGGACAGATTTGCAAGAACACTTGAGTTAGATGGATTGCTGTCGAGGAAAGAAATCCGGGATCACGCGGAACAGATTCTGCGGGCGATTGCGCTCGACATCGACACCCACCAGAGTGCTGAGCAACAACAAAGAAAATCGCAAGGCTTGTCGCCAGGAAATGCTGCTGCCAGCGGGGCGTCCATTCATGGCACCGCCCGGCAACACGACGGGTTCACACTATTGCAGCTGACCGCCGAGTTCCGCGCGCTGCGCGCGACCGTGCAGCGTCTCTGGTTCGCCCTGGGCAATGCGTTGACACCCGCGCACAGCGCTGATCTGATTCGATTTAACGAGGCTATTGATCAGGCGCTGGCCGAGTCTGTCGTGACCTATGTAGCGCAGGCGACAAGGACTAAAGATACCTTTCTTGCGATTCTTGGCCACGATTTGCGCAATCCTCTTGCAACGATCGCCCTCTCCGGCAGCCTTTTAGCGCAACCCGGGATGACAAAAGAAGCTACCGCGTTATTGGCTCCGCGTATAAAACGAAGTGCGTCAATGATGAACTCGATGATCAATGATTTGCTGGAATACGCACGTGCTGAGCTGGGAGGCGAAATGCCGATGGCGTTTAGTGATTCGGATATGTCAGAGATTTGCCGATCGGCCGTCGTTGACGCTTCTGCAGTTCATCCGCAGTGTTCATTCATCTTTAACGTAGAGAAGCCCGTTCCCGGTTGCTTCGATCAAATAAGACTACAACAGGTATTTACCAACCTTCTTAATAACGCAGCCCAATATCGGGGAGATGATCTGCCCGTGACGATGACGCTATCGTCGGATGTAGAGAGCGCAACGATTGCCATTCAAAATTCCGGAGCCTTGATCCCAAAGGAGGCAATCGATGCGATTTTCGATCCGATGGTGCAGTTGGCGATCACAACCGAACAGACGGAACGGGCAACGACAAGCTTGGGGCTGGGCTTATATATAGCAAAAAAAATTACCGAGGCTCACGACGGCTCGATCAGCGTCGAGTCCCGCGATCCCGTTGGGACGACGTTCACTGTCGTCATTCCTCGAGGAAGACCCTGATATTGACCTTTAGTCCTACGCATTAAAAGCGTTACGCCTATGGAAAATGATTGCGAACAGTGTCATGGTCGGGAATGGAGGAAATATGAATAAAAGCATTTTGATAGTTGATGATGAACCGGACTTTTTGGACGTCATCGAAGTAGCGCTTGTCCTTGGGGGGTACCAGGTGATGCGCGCGAAAGACGGTAAGCAGGCCTGGGAAATACTGGGCGTCGAAACGCCAGACATTATTCTGTCCGATTATTCGATGCCAAGAATGAACGGATGCCAGCTATTCGACTTGGTAAGAAATTCCGATCGAAGCAAAAATACGCCATTCATCTTCATGAGCTCGACGCCGGAGTTAATCAGTTCCGTCGGTGCCTATTCTATGCTCCGCAAACCATTTCAATTTGATACGTTGATGGATAAAGTCGACTCAATGTCTTCCTGATGAGTTGTATTTAAAGCCCCTTTTGTCGGCATCAATCCAGCGCCAGAATACGATCAAACCGAAAACACTACACTCTTGCGATCCTAGGTTTTCCATACCAGCGCGCGTAGCTACCTCTTCATGGGAAATGGCGGAAGCAGCATATCAAAAGGCGAACCACCTGATTTCAGGTCAAAATAAGACACTCTGTTGATTTGCGCGTGGATTTGACCCCCATT
>Ga0209913_1000868_pt1 | contig 20938 bp, 17 predicted proteins | sample PersoiDNA2013203_FD_185805 | JGI IMG/M metagenome (GOLD analysis project Ga0209913, IMG submission 185805) | Permafrost soil microbial communities from the Arctic, to analyse light accelerated degradation of dissolved organic matter (DOM) -... | ecosystem: Environmental > Terrestrial > Soil >... | reverse complement strand
TGGTCAAGCTCTCGGGCTCGGCCTGGACCTTGTCACCCCCAGGCCGCACCTGGAGTGGCGACGCGCACCGGCAGGTCGAGCAGGCGCTGGCCGACAGCGGCCTGCCCCATGCGGTGCTGCGCCCCAATGCCTGGGCCCAGGTGGTGCTGGCCCCGCTGGCCACCGCGCTGCGCGCCGGCGATGTGCTGGGCGGCGGCTTTGGCAACGCCCAGGTGTCGTACATCGACATCCGCGACATTGCCGACGTGGCCGTGCACACCTTGCTCAGCCCCGGCCCGCTGCCCGCGGCGCCCCTGGAACTGACCGGGCCCGAAGCCCTGAGTCACGCCGACCTGGCCCAGCGCCTGAGCACCCTGGCCGGCCGACCGATCCGCTGGCAAGCCTCGGCACCGGCACCGGCACCTGAGAACCCCAGCTACCTGCAACAGGTGCACGCCCAGTTCCACCACTGGATCAGCACCGGCGTGGCCGCCCCGGTGACCGACACCGTGGCACAGACCCTGGGCCGGCCAGCCCGCCGCCTCGACGGGCCGCAGGGGTTTCTGCGAGAACTGCTGAGCACTTGAGGTCTGCCAGGGCCTGGCGCCCGTGCAAGCGTCTGCCAGTCGCACACCGGTCTGATCCGATGCCGGCGAATCAGGCGCAGGGGCAGCACAGAGGATGACGTGATGGCAAAAAGACCCGGTTGCTGATGGTTTTGGCAAAACGAAGGGAATAAAGCCCGCTCGGGCTCGGTATTGCTGGGTATGGCGTCGATGTCCGGCGCCTCCAACCTGGAGCCTTGCCCATGAAGACCCCCACTTTTGACCGCCGCGACTTTCTCAGACTCTCTGGTGTGGGCGGCGCCGTTCTGGCCTCGGGCCTGGGGCCTTGGGGCAAGGCACTCGCCGCGTCTGGAGACGATTTCTTTTTCGTCCAGATGACCGACACCCATTGGGGCTTCGAAGGCCCGCCCAACCCCGAGGCCAAGAACACGCTGCGCAAAGCGGTGGCGGCCGTCAACAGCCTGGAGCGTCAACCCGACTTCATCATGTTCACGGGGGATCTGACCCACGCGGCGGCCGACGACAAGGAACGCCAGCGCCGCATGACCGAGTTCAAGACCATCGTCAGCGAACTCAAGGTCAAGGATGTCCGCTTCATACCCGGCGAGAACGATGCAGGGCTCGATAACGGCGAGATGTACCAGCATGTCTTTGGCAAGGGGCACTACAGCTTCAACCACAAAGGCGTTCATTTTGTGGCGCTGGACAATGTCTCAGACCCCAACGGACTGATCGGTGAGCAGCAGCTGGAATGGTTGCATGCCGATCTGGCCCGGCTCGACAAGACCGCCCCGGTGGTGGTCTTTGCCCACCGGCCGCTGTTTGACATGTACCCGGCCTGGGACTGGGCGACCAAGGACGGCGCCAAGGCGATCGACATCCTGACGCCCTACCAGAACACCACCGTGTTCTTTGGCCACATCCACCAGGAGCACCATCAGATGACGGGACGCATCGCGCACCACGCGGCTGAATCACTGATCTTCCCCTTCCCGGTGGCAGGCAGCCAGCCCAAGAGAACCCCGGTGGCCTGGGACGCTGCTCAACCTTTCAAGGGCTTGGGGTTCAGCCGGGTCGACGAGCATGCGGGGGCCGCCCAGCCCAAGCGCCGCCCCTTGGCCTGACCACGCCGGGGGTGAACACCGTGCTTTCGAAGATCAATGTACAGGCCACCTGGGCCCGGCTGGCTGGGCTCGGTGGGCTGTTGTTCGCGATCAGCCTGCCCGCTGCTGCCGCCGACCTGGCCAATGGCAAGTACCTCTACAACGCGGCCGACTGCATCGGCTGTCACGCCGGCAACGGCTCATCGAGCCTGCCTTCCGGCGGACTGGGGCTGGACACGCCCTTCGGTACATTCAGGGCCCCCAACATCACGCCCGACAAGGAGCATGGCATCGGCAGCTGGAGTGAGCTCGACTTCCGGCGGGCGCTGCGCGAGGGGATTGGCAAACAGGGGCAATACCTGTATCCCGCGTTTCCGTACCCATCGTTCACCAGGCTCAGCGACCGCGACCTGGCCGACTTGTACGCCTATATGATGACCCTGCCATCCGTGCCCACCCCCAACAAGCCGCATGAGCTGAAGCCACCGTTCAATTGGCGGCCCTTGCTGTTCTTCTGGCGCGCCCTGTTCTTCAAGCCCGAACCAGCCAAAGCCGTCGTGCAACAGGATGCGGCCTGGCGCCGGGGCGACTACCTGGTCAATGCGGTGGCCCATTGCCAGGAATGCCACACGCCGCGCAATGTCCTGGGCGGGCTCAAGACCTCATTGGCGTTTTCGGGCAACGTGGGGGGACCTGACGGGCAGAATGCGCCCAACATCACCCCTGACAAGCGCACAGGCATCGGAGAATGGTCGGTCGCCGACATCCAGACCCTGTTGAAGACCGGCATGACCCCCGACTCCGATCTGGTGGGCTCCGGAATGAAGGCGGTGGTACGGGGCACCTCGCAGCTCAGCGAAGCAGACCTGCACGCCATGGCGGTCTACCTCAAGAGTGTGCCCGCCATCGCTGTGGAGCCCAGTCCAGGGCCCGCCAGCAAGGCCCCTGTCAATGCCCACTGAGCGACCGACTTCATGAACCGATCGACCCGCAACTTCGAACACCTCATCCTGCCCTGGCTGGATGCGGGCTACAACCTGGCGCGCTGGTTGGTGCAAGACGAAGCCGCTGCCAGCGATGTCCTGCAGGAGGCCTCACTGAAAGCCTTCCGCTACCTGGACAAATTGCGCGGAGACGATGCCCGCCCCTGGTTTCTGGGCATTGTCCGAAACGCGTGCTACACCCACCTGCAGCAGCAACGGGGGCACCTGGAAGTCACCGGCTTCGATGACGACGCGCTCGACAGGTTGGACCAGCAGCAGGGCCACCATGCCCCTGATCCGGCACACCTGCTCCACCGCAAGCAGGATGCCGGGCGGGTCAATCTGGCCATCCAGGCCCTGCCCGCCAAACTGAGGGAGGTGATCGTGCTCAGAGAAATCGAAAGCCTGGAGTACGCCGACATCGCCCAGGTGGCGGGCATCCCCGTCGGCACCGTGATGTCGCGGCTGTCGCGCGCGCGGGCACGCCTCAAGGACATGCTGTTGAGCCCCCAAGAAGAAAAAGGACGCTGAGATCATGGACACACAAGACGAAGAACTCTCGGCACTCATACGCCAGGAAGCAAGCCGCCACCAGGCCGACGATCGGCTGCGTGCCCGCATCCGCACCCAGCTGCTGCTGGCCTCGGCGGCCCAGCCGGCGGACAGCCCCAGCAGGCCGCGCCGCCTCGCGGGCTACCACCTGAGCCTGGATGTGGGGGGGTGGCGCAGGCTGGCAGCGGGATTTTTGCTGGGGGTGGCCCTCACCTGGTGGCTCAGCCCCCACTTGCCGTCCCTGAATGGGCCGAGCAGCCTCGACGAGGCCCTGGTGGCCGACCATGTCCATTCGCTTCGGGTGGGCCCCTTGTTTCAAGTGCAGTCCAGTGACCGCCACACCGTCAAACCCTGGTTCCAGGGCAAGTTGGACTATGCCCCGCCGGTGGTGGACCTGGCAGAGGCGGAATTCCCGCTGGTGGGCGGACGGGTAGAACACATCGATCAAAACGCGGTGGCCGCATTGGTCTACCGACGCCACGGCCATGTGATCAATCTGTTCGTCTGGCCCTCTGAGCGCGCCCGCGCCATCCAGACCTCGCAGATCAGGGGCTTCAACCTCAGCCACTGGAGCACCGCACAGATGCAGTTCTGGGTGGTCTCGGACATGGACGCGATCGAGCTTGCGCGGTTCGCTCAGGCGCTGCAAGCCAAGCTGTAGGGCTCGCCCGCCACGAGGAGCAGGCAGCGCTCCGACGTGGGCGTCCAGGCATGCGCCGTGACGGCGAGATCGGCCTGGTGAACCAGGCAGAGCGGGATCAGGCACCGTTGTGTGGTGGGTAGGGGTAGACACCTGCAGGGCAGGCGCCGCCTTGCCGATGACGGGCCGGCGCCATCAGGCCTGCAGGGCCTGCATGAATTGATCGAGCACGGCCAGGCTGTCTTCCAGGGCGCGTTGCGGTACACGGCCCCAACTGGCGAATTGTCCGTCGACATGCATTCGCGCCAGCCCATACACGAGGGCGCGAAGGCCCAGCACGTAGGCGTCCAGGTCGCCCGGCCGCAGTCTGCCTTGGGCGGCGGCGTCCTCCATCAAGGCGCGCATCGTCGCCCGCAAACGGTCGTTTCGGTCACGCAGACCGGGGCTGTCGTAGTCGATCATGGCCCGGGTCGACACCACCTGGAAGTGTGCCGGGTTGGCAAAGGCCCAACGCAGAAAGCCTTCGCCGATGGCCCGGAACACGGCCAGGGGATCGTCAGACGCGCATGGGCGCTGGGCATCGTCCACCGCTTGCAACAACCTGTCCTGCGCCTCTTCCGCCACGGCGGTCAGCAGGGCGGTGCGGTTCTCGAAATGCCGGAAAGGGGCGCCCGCAGACACGCCCACACGTCGCGCCACCTCGCGCACGCTGACAGCCTCAAGGCCCTGCTCTTCGACAAGTTGCAAGGCGGCGGCGATCAGCGAGCGGCGCAGGTCGCCATGGTGGTAGGCGCGTTCATCGGGGCCGTTGGGTGGGGGCGTGGCAGTGTTCATCGTTGTTGGGTAATCAATGATTACATGCTACATTCCCTCCAATGTAATCACCGATTACTTTTACTTCACGGAGTGTCCATGCCCAGTCTTCTCGATGCCCCACGGCTCGCAGTCCAGGCCCTGATCGGTGTGGGGCTCATCGCTGCCTGCCTGACATCCAACGCTGCCAATGGGACGGAAGCCCCCCAAGCGGAGCAGCAGGCTACCCAGGTGTCGGCCGCTGCGGCCCGGTTGCGGGTCGAAGCGCCACTTGCAGGCCCGCTCGCGCGGGGCGTGGTGGTCATCCCATTCCATGCCGACCACCTGCAGATCGCGCCGGTCTACGGAAGCGAAGCCGCCAAGGTCCTGCCACGCCTCGGTCACCTGCACCTGACCGTGGACAACGCCGCCTGGCACTGGGTCCAGGCCAGCCCCGACCTCATCGTGCTGCAGGGTCTGGATGGGGGGCCGCACACACTGCGCGTCGACCTTGCCGATGCCCAACATCAGGTGCTGGACAGCCAGACCGTGGGCTTCACGGTGCCGCAGCACTGAGGCCTTGCCTGCCGGGTGGGTGATGAGGCCCGGCGCCGCGCGACCCTGCGACGAAGCGGGTCGACCTCGGATGGCCCACGGCCAAGGTCAGGCCTGCGCGGGGTCTCACGTGAATTCAGCGCGTGCCGTCAGAAGGCCGCCTGGGCGCTTGAATCGCCGGCGCCATGCGCTCCGCCAGAAAATCCAGAAAGCACTGAATCCGCGCCGACAGTGGCGTGTTGCGGTAGTACACCGCATGCACGGCCTGCAGCGTCTCGACCGTGTCCTTCACCAGCAAGGGGACGAGGTCGCCGCGCGCGAGATCGTCGCGGGTCATGAAGTCGGCCAGGCAGGCAATGCCATGCCCAGCCAGCGCGAGCTGGCGCACTGTCTCGCCGCTTGAGGCCTTGATGCTTGGCGTTGTCTGCCAGGTGTCGCCCTGCTCGCTGCGCAAGGGCCAGTGGTTGAGGCTTTCCGGCTGCGTGAAGCCAAGCAGCCGATGTTGGCGCAGCTCGGAGACCCGTTTGGGCCGTCCATGGGCTTCGAGATAGGCCGGGGCTGCAAGCACACGCAGTCGAAAACTCCCCAGTGAGCGGGCATGTAGCGTCGAGTCCTGCAGCCTGCCGATGCGGATCGCCACGTCCGTGCGCTGCTCGATCAGATCGATGATGTTGTCGCTGCTGTGCAGCTCCAACGCGATGTCGGGATAGCGTTCGCAAAACGCGCCGATCAGGGGCACGACAACATGCAGCATGAATGGCGAAGCCGCGTTCACGCGCAAGCGCCCAGCCGGACGCTGGTGGCGGGAGGCCATCTGATCTTCCGCCGACACCACCGCATCGAGGATGCTGCGCGCGTGCACCAGAAAGACTTCGCCTTCTTCGCTCAGCTCCAACTTGCGTGTCGTGCGCCGCAGGAGCGTGGTGCCGAGCTTGCGCTCGAGCCGGCCCAAAGCGCGGCTGATGCCGGAGACGGTCTGTTCGAGTTGCTCGGCTGCAGCGGTGATCGAGCCGCTGTCGATCACGGTGGTGAAGGCCTGCAGTTCTTCGAGGCTGATTTTCATTCTTGACTCCGAATCAAGAGAATTCTGCCTGATACCGGCTTTATCGGAATCAATCGGATCCGGATACTGCGCGCTCCGCATCTTGATTGGAGCCCACATGCCACTTGCCCTGCTCGCGCTGACCCTCAGCGCTTTCGCCATCGGAACGACCGAGTTCGTCATCGTCGGCCTGATCCCCACCATCGCGACCGATCTGGGTATCGGCCTGCCCTCAGCGGGCCTGCTGGTCAGCCTGTACGCGCTGGGCGTGGCTGTGGGCGCACCGGTGCTCACCGCCCTGACTGGCAAGCTGCCGCGCAAGAGGGTGCTGCTGTCGTTGATGGCGCTGTTCACACTGGGCAACCTGATGGCCTGGCAGGCGCCCGGCTATGAGACTTTGATCGCGGCCCGCGTGCTGACCGGTCTGGCGCACGGGGTGTTCTTCTCGATCGGCTCGACCATCGCCACCAGCCTGGTGCCCAAAGAAAAGGCCGCCAGCGCGATCGCCATCATGTTCACAGGCTTGACGGTGGCCCTGGTCACCGGCGTGCCGCTGGGAACCTTCATCGGCCAGCATTTCGGTTGGCGTGCCACCTTTCTCGCGGTGTCGGTGCTGGGTGTGATCGCCTTCATCGGCAGCCTGCTGTTCGTGCCCAGCGCGCTTCGGCACACCCCACCCGCCTCCCTGGCCCAGCAGGCCCGTGTGCTGGCCGAGCCGCGCCTGCTGCTGGTCTACGCCACGACCGCGATCGGCTACGGGGGCAGTTTCATCCCCTTCACCTTTCTGGCCGCGATCCTGCAGGACGTGTCGGGCTTCACTCCCGGCGCGGTGGTCTGGGTGATGCTGGTCTATGGTGTGTCCGTGGCCGTCGGCAACCTCTGGGGCGGCAGGCTGGCCGACCGCAAGGGGCCGATTCCGGCCCTGCAGATCATCTTCGCCCTGCTGGCGGCCGTGCTGCTCGCGCTGACCTTCACAGCACCACATCCCTGGCTTGCGGTTGCGACGGTGTTGCTCTGGGGCGCGGTGGCCTTCGGCAACGTACCGGGTCTGCAGGTCTACGTGGTGCAGCAGGCCGAGCGCGTTGCACCCCAGGCCGTGGACGTGGCCTCGGGCCTGAACATCGCCGCCTTCAACCTTGGCATCGCGGGCGCCGCCTGGGCCGGCGGCCTGATCGTCACCCACCTGGGCCTGATGCACACGCCGTGGATCGGTGCGCTGGTGGTCTTGGTGTCACTGGCGCTGACCTGCTGGAGCGGCGCGCTGGATCGGCGCGGCGGCGGGCCTGCGGGTTGCCACGGTGTACGTCCAGCGGCCCATTGAATCACCTCATTAGCCGCCCCTCTAGCCGCCCCTCTAGCCGTCCTTATGGACGTCCCCATGGCCATCCCTTTAACCGCCAGCCTCGCCCAAAGGGATGGGGCGAGTTCCCAGGCCCTGGCGTGCCTGCTGCCCAGTCGGCCGGCAGACGGATCTGACGCGGCACGTTGGGCGGGCCTTGTCATGAACACGAGCCCACCCACACTGTGGCGCGCTGGCGACAGACGATGCGAATATCGATATTCGATAAAAACCATCGAACACATCATTTCATTCGCCCACCTGATACAACGCCCTTGAGCATCTTCAAATCAAATGAAAAGGTGCTTCAAATGGCCATGCGGACGAATATCGGGCACTCACTTCCAAACACCGATGTGCGCCGACAATATTTGTCCATGCATCTTTGAATTCCTGATATAGCCAGAACCGAGCCCTCTCTAGAGTGACAACTTCAAACCCGAACAGTGGCCCATGACCGAAATCAGTCGGCGCAAGCCACCTGACCACCCCCGTTATCGGGGTTCGGGCCTTGAAGTTACTTTTTACCTCGATTCACCTATTAACTCATTCAGGAAAACCCATGCAGATTCGATTTGTCCGCTCAGCCCTTTCCACCGCCGCCGTGCTGACCCTGGCCCTGGGCGCCAGCGCCCACGCCCAGTCGTCGGTCACCCTGTTCGGTGTGGTCGACCTGGCCTTTGAAAGCGTGAAGAGCAATGCCGGCCGCCAAAGCGGTATTGCCCCTTCGGGCAATACCGCCAGCCGCCTGGGCTTCCGCGGCACAGAAGACCTGGGCGGCGGCCTGGCCGCCAGCTTCTGGCTGGAAGCCGCGATTGCAGCCAACAGCGGCATCGGCAGCAGCGGTACCACCACCAACAACGGCGCCACCTCCACCGGCGCCGTGGCCGCCGGCGGCCTGACCTTCAACCGCCGTGCCACCGTGAGCCTGTCGGGCAACTTCGGTGAATTGCGCCTGGGCCGCGACATCGTGCCCAGCTTCTGGAACTACACCGTCTTCGACCCCTTCGGCGCCGGCAGCGTGGGCGCCATCATCACCAACTACACCGGTGCGGCCACCACCTTTGTGCGCGCCTCCAACGGCGTGAGCTACCTGCTGCCCAGCAATCTGGGCGGCTTCTATGGTCAGGGCACCGTCGCCTTCGGCAACCAGGCCAGCACGGCCACTCAGACCAACAGCGCCGGCACCACCGTGGACTCCTCCGACAACGGCCGCTACTACGGCCTGCGCGCGGGCTACACCCAAGGCCCGATCGACGTGGCCGCCGCCTACGGCCAGACCAAGTACATCAACAACGGCGCGCAGTCGTTCGGCAACGCCACCAACAGCCTGGGTGCGTTTGGTACTTTCGGCAACTACACCGACACCAACTTCGGCGGCTCGTACGACTTTGGCGTGGCCAAGCTGCTGGCCACCGTGTCGCAGCAAAAGTACAACGACTTCATCAGCCTGGGCAACACCAAGGCCGTCAAGGGCTGGTCGCTGGGCGTGAATGCACCGGTGGGCGCCGGCAACGTGCTGGCCCAGCTGAGCAGCGCCAAGCTCGACAGCGCCGGCAAGGCCAACAAGTTTGCCGTGGGTTATATCTATAACTTCTCGAAGAACACCGCGGTGTACGGCACATTGGCCCGCGTGAGCAATTCGGGCGGCGCCAGCCTGAATGCCGCCTCGTTCAGCTCGGCGGGTTTTGGTGGCGTGAACGGTGCTGCCAACGTGAACGGCTCGTCCACGGGTATTGACGCTGGTATCCGCGTGCGCTTCTGATCCCGATCAGCTGCGCAGATGACGCCGACAACCGCCACCTTCGGGTGGCGGTTTTTTTTCGCCCAGCCAAAAAAAATCCCCCGGGCATATCGCAGACCGGGGGATTCAACTGACGGAAGTCAGAGCTAGGAGACATCGCAAAAGCACAGGTGGGCTGTGAACCCGCCGAATTATTTTCCTCAAAACAATCTGGCCCTGCACTCAATGAATATTCTGCCCGAATTGGAAAATCGGGTGATTATCATTTTGCATATCCATTGTTGGAGATAATCAGGCGACTTCAACCCTGCAAATGCCAGACATGAAAAACCCGGCACCAGGCCGGGTCCAAAGGGCAAGAGTCAAGAGGACGGCTTCAGGCCAGCTCAAAGCCCTGCCAGGTGATGAAGCGGCGCAGATGGTCACGCCCCGACAGGCTTTGCGGCCCGGCCACGCGCTGGCTGGCCTGCAGCGACCATGGCACGGGGGGCAGGCCCTGATCGCGCTGAAAGGCCTGGATGGCCTGGTCGTACTGCGGCACCCCACCCGCCTCGGCATCGGTGCTGTAGTGCTCCTGGTGCAGCACCACCGACTGGGCCAGGCGCGGCTTCACGGCGGCAGGCTGGGCCGGGTCGGGGTGGCCCACACACAGGCCGAACAGCGGGAACACATGGGCCGGCAGCTTGAGCTCGGCCGCCACTTCAGGCGCCCGGTTGCGCAAGGCGCCGATGTAGACGGTGCCCAGGCCCAGGGCCTCGGCCGCCACCACCGCGTTCTGGGCAGCCAGCGAGGCATCGATGCTGGCCACCAGAAACTGCTCCAGGTACTGATTCGCATCCGAGGGCAGGCCCAGGCCTTGGGCCACCCGATCCAGCCGCGACAGGTCGGCCAGCCAGACCAGGAACAACGGCGCCTGGCGGATGTGCGCCTGATCGCGCGACCATTCAGACAACCGCGCCTTGCGCTCGGGATCGGTCACGGCCAGCACACTCCAGGCCTGCAGGTTGGACGAGGTGGGTGCCGACTGGGCAGCGGCCACCAGGTGGGCCAGCGTGCCCTCGGGCAGGGCATCGGGCAGGTAGGCGCGCACCGAGCGGTGGGCCAGCAGGTGCTGCAGCACGGCGGTGTTGGCCCCTGCCGGTGGCGTGGGCAGCGCGGCCTGGGCGCTGGCATAGCGGGCGGCCAGCGCCGGGTTCAGGTCAAGGGTGTCCTGGCTCATGGGTTCTCCGATGGGTGTGTAGGCAAGTGGGTGGGTGGTGTGAAGGGTGTCAGGCTGCAATCAACTGGATGCCGATATCGCCCTCGCGCTCCAGCTGGGCGACCAGGCCCAGCTCCCAGTCCAGGTAGGCTTTGAAACCCGCGTCGCGCTGGGCCAGGTCGGCGTGGGCGTAGGGGCTGTACCAGTGATCGTCGTCCCCCGTGAGCACGCCGTCGGCACCGCTTTGCAGGGGCAGGCCGGCAGCGGCCCAGGCCTCGGTGCCCCCGGCCAGGCTGCGCACCGTGCGCGTCGGCAGGCGCCGTACCAGTTCGGCGGCCACCGTGGCGGCCAGCACACCGTCGGGCGAGGTGATGACGATGGCGCGGGTGTCGTCGGCCGTGCCCACAAACTCGTGCAGGCGGTCGGGCACGGCAAAACGGGCCCCGGGCAGGTGGCGGCGCTCATGGTCGGCACGCCGGTCCACGTCGAACACCAGCACCTCGCCTTGTTGTTGCCAGGCCTGCAGTTGCGCGGGCGACACGCGCGCGGCAGCAGGCTGTGAGGCCAGCACGCGCACGGGCTCGGGGCCGGTCACCGTGGTGGCCTGGGCGGGCGGGGTGTAGACATAGACCTCGTGCCCACCCAGCTGGGCCAGCCAGGCGGCGGTGGTGAGGGCGCGCACGCCGTCCCAGTCGGCCAGCACGAGGCGGCTGCGGCGGGTGCCCACGTACTCGTCGGTGGCCTGCACCAATTGGCCCCCGGGGGCCCAGCGCCAGCCTTCGAGGTGGCCAGCCTGGTATTCCTCACGGGTGCGCACGTCAAACAGGTACAGCGAGCGCTCGTGGCGCTGGCCCTGCAGGCGGGCCAGGCCCGCTGCGTCCAGACGCTGCACACCGGCGCGCCCGGCCACGCGGGCGGCCTGCTCACGCGCCTGGGCCAGGCCCTGGGGCGAGGGCTCGGGCAGGGCCGTGCTGCGGCCCTGGGCCAGGCTCTGGCCGGCCAGCAGCCAGGCCATGGTGCCGTCCTTGAGCGACACCACGCGGTTCGGAATGCCGGCATCGATCAAGGTCTGGGCGCCTACGATGCTGCGCGTGCGACCGGCGCAGTTGACCACCACCAGGGTGTCGGGGTCGGGCGCCAGCTCATGGATGCGGTAGACCAGCTCGGCCCCGGGCAGGCTGTGCGCAAAGGGCAGGCTGAACTGCTTGAACTCTTCGGGGGTGCGGCTGTCCACCACCACCAGGTTCTGCCCCTGCTCCAGCGCCTGGCGCAGGCCGGCCACGTCGATCCAGGGGGTGTGCTTGTCGTGCTCGATGACCTCGCCAAAGGCCTTGCTGGGCACATTGGTGCCACTGAAGATCTCAAAGCCGGCGGCGGCCCAGGCCTCGGTGCCGCCCTCCAGCACCGACACCTGGGCATAGCCCAGGCGCACCAGCTTGCGCGCCGCTTCATGGGCCAGCGATTCGTTGCCATCGACCAGCACGATGCGGGTACCGCGACGCGGCACCAGGCGATCGATCAGCAGCTCCAGCCGCCACAGCGGGGCCGAGGCCGCCAGCAGCAGGTGGCCGTGGGTGTAGACGCCGGTTTCACGCACATCAAGCACGGCGATCTCTTCGCCGTCGCGCAGGGCTTCACGCAGGGCGGCGGGGCTGATCAGCGGGTGGCGGATCAGGGCCGGGGGCGCAAAAGTGCGGTAGCTGCCGCCGCTGCGGCTTTCGAACACCACGCGCCCGGGCAGCCGGTCCAGGCCCAGGCCATAGAAGTGCAGGTGCAGGCCGGTCTCGGCCCCCACCAGCTCGATGGTGTGCACATCCGTGGGTTGCAGGGTGATGTAGCTGCCAGGGGCCACGTCCACGGTGCGGATGGGGCTCAGGCTGTCACGCGCCGGATCGGCCGTGGGGCTGCGCTGGTAAAGCACGTTTTCTTCGTGGCCCTGGATGCCGGCGATGATGGCCCAGGTGGTGTGGTCGTGCGGCGGCTGGGCCTTGCCCGGCTGGCCGGCCGACACGTACAGGGCGTAGTGGCCGTCCAGGTCTTCGTACAGGCGGTAGACCCGGGCCGGGGCCTCTTCGCTGAGCGCAAAGTGCGCCTCGGGAAACAGCTCGCGGCGCAGGCCCAGCTGCGCCAGGGCCTGCGCCACCTCGGCCAGTTGGGCATCGCTGGCGTGCTGGGGGTCGGGCACGATGCGGCGCGCATGGGCGATGAAATCAAGCACCGCACGGGTGCGGAGGCTGGCGAGGTCACTGCCGCTGAAATCGAGGCTGAGGTCGGTCTGGCTCATGCGATGGGTCTTTCAGATACAAGTTCAGTTGCAAGGTCGGGTGCAAGGCAACGCAAGGTTGCGGTCGCGCAAGGCTAAAAGCGCCCGCTGGCCTGCCCAAGGAATGATTTCGGCTAACCATATGTGCGCCTTGTGCGCATATGGTTAGCCGAAGAACTTCGTTCACGGCGCCGCCGGGCCTGCCTAGAGTGGCGGCCACCATGCACGCCACCCCCACCCTGCCCCGGCGCAGCCTGCTGCGCACCCCCTTGATCCTGCTGACCGCCCTGGGCCTGTGCGCCGCAGCGGCTGCGGCCGAGCCCGCGGCCTTCCCGAACCGGCCCGTGCACATCGTGGTGCCGGTGGCAGCCGGTGGCAGTGCCGACAAGCTGACCCGCGCCCTGGCCGAGAAGCTGACGGCCCTGTGGGGGCAGCCCGTGGTGGTGGACAACGTGCCCGGCGCCAGCGGCAACATCGGCGCCGCGAAGGTGGCGCGTGCCGCCCCCGACGGTTACACCCTGCTGCAGCAAGGCGAGGGCCTGACGCTGAACAACATCCTGTTCACCGAGCTGCCCTACGACGCCAACAAGGCCTTTGCCCCGGTGATCAAGGCGGTGGTGAACCCGCAGATCCTGGTGGTGAACCCGAACAGCGGCCTCAACACCTTTGCCGACTACCTGGCGCGCGCCAAGGCCCAACCCGACACCCTCACCCTGGGCTTGCCCGGCAACGGGGGCATTGCCCACGTGGCGCACGAGATCCTGAGCCAGGAGACCGGCGCCAAGGTGCGCTACATCCCCTATTCAGGCGGTGCCCCGGCGGCACTGGATGTGCTGGCCGGCCACACGCAGGCCACCCTGATCACGCTGGCCGCTGTCACCGAGCATGTGCGCAGCGGCAAGCTGCACGCCCTGGCGGTGACCACCTCCTACCGCTCGCCCGCCCTGCCCCAGGTGCCCACCATGGCCGAGGCCGGCGTACCGGGTTTCTCGGTGGAAAGCTGGCAGGGCTATTTTGTGCCGGCCGGCACGCCAGCCGCCGTGGTGGCGCGCCTGAACCACGACATCGACACGGTGCTGCATTCGCCCGAGCTGCGCAGCAAGCTTGAGGACATGGGCTTCAAAGTGGCCGGTGGCAGCGCCGCCGACCTGGCCGCCAGCCTGCAGCAGGAGCGCCCGCGTTACAGCCGGGCGATTCGCACGGCAGGCATCTCGCTGCGCTGAGGGCGCAGCCCCAGGCCTCAGGCCAAGGCGCTGCGTTGGCTCAGGTGGCGGGCGGCGAACCCGACGAACCAGTCCAGGCTCTCGGGCTGCGCCAGTGCGTCGCGCCGCACCACCTTGTCCGGCGCGTGGCCGAGCATCAGCTTCTTCACAGGCAGCTCGAGCTTCTTGCCGGTGATGGTGCGCGGGATGGACGCCACCTGCACGATGTCGTCGGGCACATGCCGCACCGACAGCCCTGTGCGCAAGGCCTGGCGGATGCGCTGGCGCAGGGCCTCGTCCAGCGTGAGGCCTGGGCGCAATTGCACGAACAAGGCCATCCAGGAGGGCTGGCCCAGGTACTCCAGGTCGACCACCAGGCTGTCGGCCACCTCTTCGAGTTGCTCGACCACGCGGTACAGCTCGGCCGTGCCCATGCGCACGCCCTGGCGGTTGATGGTGGCGTCGGAGCGCCCATAGATCACGCCGCCGACGGCATCGGGCCGGGGTACCAGGCGAAGCCAGTCACCATGGCGCCACACCGCCTGGCCGGCCGCATCCTGGAAGGTCTCGAAATAGCTCTCACGCAGGCGGCTGCCATCGTCGTCGCCCCAGAAGTACAGCGGCATCGACGGCAGCGGGTTCACACAGACCAGTTCGCCCACCTCGTCGATCACGGGCTGGGCGTCGTCGCTCCAGGCCTCGACCCGGGCGCCCAGCGTCCGGCATTGCATCTCGCCCTGGTACACAGGCAGGGTCGGCAGGCCGACCAGAAAGCCGCCGGCCAAGTCGGTGCCGCCGGAGACCACGTTCAGCCAGAGCTCGGGCTTGACGGCACTGTACAGCCAGCTGCAAGCCTCGGGGGACAGCGGTGAGCCGGTGGAGCCCACGGTCTTCAAGGCCGACAGGTCGGCGATGCGGGCGGGCATCACATCGGCCTTCATGCATTGCTGGTGGATGGCCGCACCCGCACCGAAGAACTGAACCCGGGTGCGCCCGGCCAGCCGCCACAGGTGGCCCCAGTCGGGCTCGGGCCCGGCGCCCGTCACGCTGCCGTCGTACAGCACCACGGTGGCTCCGCCCAGCAGGCTCATGATGTGGGCGTTCCAGACCATCCACGAGGTGTTCACCGCCCACAGAATGCGGTCGCCCGGGTGCAGGTCGTTGTGCAGCACCATGTTGACCATGCCGTTGGCCAGCACGCCGCCATGCCCATGCACGATGGGCTTGGGCAGGCCGGTGGTGCCGGAGGAATAGAGGATCCACAGCGGGTGGTCGGGCGGCAGCGCCTGCGGGTGCAGTTCGTGCTCGCCGGCCACGGCCTGCGCCCAGGGCAGCCAACGCAGAGGGGCCGCAGTGGTCGGGGGCTCGGCCTGGGCATCCAGGTGCGTCACCCAGAGCACGGCCTGCACGCTGGGCAGGCCGGCCAGGATCTCAGCCAGGGCGGCACGCCGATCGAACGGCTTGCCGGCAAAGCGGTAGCCATCCACCGCCACCAGCACCTTGGGCGCGATCTGGCGGAATCGGTCGCCCACGCTCAAAGGCCCCATGTCGGGCGCGCACAGCGTCCAGACGGCCCCCAGGCTGGCAGCGGCCAGAAAGGCCACCAGCGTCTGCGGGATGTTGGGCAGGTAACCCGCCACGCGGTCGCCCTCGCCCACCCCCAGCCCGCGCAGGGTGGCCGCCACCGAGGCCACCTGGCGCCGCAGCTCCGACCAGCTCAGCTCGCCCGTGCCCATGGCTTCGCTCTCATAGACCACAGCCGGTGTCGCCAGCGCCGTGTGCCGCAGCATCTGCTCCACGAAATTGAGCCGCGCCCCCGGGAACCACGAGGCGTTCGGCATCTGCGAGCGCTCCAGCATGCGCTGCGGCGGCGTGTCGAAACGCAGATCGAAAAACTGCAGGATGGAAGACCAGAAGCCCTCCGCATCGTCGACCGACCAACGCCACAGTTCTTCGTAATGGTCGAAACGCAGGCCGCGCTCACGCGCCAGCCAGCCTTCAAAGGCGGTGATCAAGGCCTGTGCCCGACGCGCTTCGTCAGGCACCCACAAGGGGACGGCAGCAGGCAGGTGGTCTGTCATGGTGATTCAGGATTCCGAAGTGAAGCCGATCTTCTTGATGTGGCCGCGCCACATCTCCGTCTCGGCGCGCAACTGGGCCGCCAGTTCGCGCGGGCCCAGGTAGCGCGGGGTCATGCCGAAGTCGGCCAGCCCACGGGCAAAGTCGGCCTGCCCGACCACGGCACGGGCTGCGTCGGCCAGGCGCTGCACCACCGGTGCCGGCGTCTTGCCCGGCAGGAACAGGCCAAACCATTCGGTCATGTCGAGCTCGTAGCCCTGTTCCCGGTAGGTGGGCAGGGCGGGCATGAAGCTGCTGCGCTCGTTACCCGACACGGCCAGCAGACGGATCCGACCCGATTTGAGCTGGGGCAGGAAGCTGCCCAGCACCGAGGAATAGGCTGCCAGCTGGCCACCCATCAGGTCTTGCAGGCCTGGGGCATCGCCGCGATAGGCGACGTGGGTCAGCTCCACGCCGGCCATCAAGCCCAGCAGGCTGCCCACCAGGTGGGGGGTGGAGCCGGCGGCCGGCGAGCCAAAACTGGCCTTGCCCGGATTGGCCTTGGCCCAGGCGATGAAGTCGGGGACGCTGCGCACGCTCTCCGGCACCGCCGGCCCCACCGCAAAGGCGAAGGGAAACGAACAGACCATGGCCACAGGCAGTTGGTCGTCGGGCCCATAGGGCAGCTTGCGGTAGGTGAAGGGATAGATGCTGAAGGGCGCCGGCGGCGACAGCAGCATCGTCAAGCCGTCGGCCGGCGCCTCCTTGAGGGCTGCCACCGCGATCTGGGTGCCCGCGCCGGGCTTGTTGTCCACCAGCACCTGGCCGGCGTAGGTGCCGCGCAATCGGTCGGCCACCCGGCGCGCCACGTTGTCGGTGCTGCCCCCGGGCGGAAAGCCCACCAGCAGGCGGGCCAGTTCAGGTTGCTGGGCCCAGGCGGCATGGGGCAGGCCGCCCAGCAGGCCAGAGGCGCCCAAAAGGCCCAGGCGGGCAGTGAATCGACGGCGGGTGCTCATGGTGTTGTCTCCTTCGGCAGGGATCTGGTGGGATGCCCGGGGTGCATGGCTTCTCGAAGCGGAAGCCTTGCCCCGGCCACTGTGAATGTGCCCCAGGGGCCCGGGGCCCGCTGTCGAAGGATTGCTGCGCCTGTCGAAACCCTGCGCTGCCCAGGGAAAACCCCGCCCCCTGGGCTCAGGCTGCCCGGCGGTAGGCCGTCGGCGTCATGCCCCAGTGCTGGCGGAAGGCCTGCGCGAAATGGGAGGCCGAGCGGTGGCCGGTCTGGCGGGCGATCTCCTCGAAACTGAGCCGGGTTTCCCGCACCGCGTGCGCGGCCGCCTCCATGCGCTGCAGCCTCAGCCAGGCGTGGGGTGCCGCACCAAACGAGGCCCGGAAGGCCCGCGAAAAGTGAAAGGGGCTGAGATCGACCAGTTGGGCCAGACGCTCGACCGTCCAGTGGCCGGCCAGGTCGGTGCGCAAGGCCTCTTCCACACGCTGCATCTGGCGCCGGGAAAGCCCGGCCTGGGCCCGTGAGCTGGCCCGTGCCCCGACGTAGTGCTGCATCAGGTGCAAGGCAATGGCTTCAGCGATGTGCTGGCCGAACTGGCTGTCGAGCGAGGTGTTGGAATCCAGCGAGGCCAGCAGCAATTGGGCAAACCCGGCCAGCAGCGGATCGTCGCGCCCGAAGCAGCTTTGCAGTGACACCTGCGCGTGCGCCACACGCTCCAGCCAGGCGGGCGAGAGGTCGATGTGCAGGTTGTCGCGCGGCAGCGCGCTGCGCCAGAACGAGGGCAGCCCTGCCGGCACCACCACCGCCTGCCCGGGCTGCCAGCGCAACGACTCGATCACGCTGCCCTGGCGTTGCAACAACTGGGTGGGCTGGGCCCGACGCACCAGAATGGTGTGGCTGGCCGTGGGCGGCACGTACAGATCTCCCTCGGGCCCCACCTGGTGCCAGAACAGCAGGCCCGGCCAGGGCCGGTCCTGGCTGGAGCGCTTGACGGTGTGCGGCAGCAGCTTCCAGGGAAGGGCATCGGGCGTGGCCTGTTCCAGAGCCTGCCACCGGCCCATGTCAAAGCCGCTGGGCACGCGCCGGGAAGCATCAAAACGCGGGTCGGGTGGGTACATGGTCAGCTGGTGGCCCAGAACTGGAATCACATGGATGATGCCACGCAGACGGGTCTGCCGGGCCGGCCCAGCCAAGACCCTGCTTGCTTATGCATCAAACTTCTTTGGCTATGAAGTCGGGTTTTCATAACATTTCGCCATGACGGGAGCGCGCCTGAAGGCCGCCCCGGTGTTCAACCGATTTCAGCACCCCCTATTTCATGGCCTCCCTGCCCTTGCCCCGGTCCGAGCGACCCTCCCTGCCCCGCCGTGCCCTGATCGCGGCCACCGGCCTGCTGCTGGCCGCCAGCGCCACACTGCTCCATGCGGAAACCGCCCCCACGGTGATCCGCATCGGGTCGCCCGAACTGGGCACCGGCACCAAGCCCTTTCCAGGGGCCAACCCGCTGGCGGTGGTCAAGGCCCGCGGCTGGCTGGAGGAAGAATTCAAAGCCGACCACATCAAGGTCGAATGGACCACCTTCCGCGGCGCCGGCCCGGCCGTGAACGAAGCGGTGGCGGCCAAGCAGCTGGACGTGGTGTTCCTGGGCGACCTGGCCTCGGTGATCGGCAAGTCGCGCGGCCTGCCCACGCGGCTGATCGCGGTGGTGGGGCGCAACTCGAACAGCTACCTGGCGGTGGCGCCGGGGGCCGGCATCCAGAGCTTTGCCGACCTCAAGGGGCGCAAGGTGTCGGTGCTCAAGGGCACGGCCTACCAGCGACCCTTCGACGCCTTTCTGGCCGAAGCCGGCCTGACCGAAAAAGACCTGAAGGTGGTCAACCTCGACTGGCCCGGCTCCAAGGCCGCGGTGGTCAACCGCGACATCGACGCCACCTTTGGCGGCGCCGACCTGCACCTGCTGCTGGACAAGGGCGTGACCCTGCCGGTCAGCACCAAGGGCAAGGGCCCGGCCTTCAGCATCTACGCCAGCCTGCTGGCCACCGATGACTTCATCACCCGTTACCCGGCCCACACCACGCGCCTGGTCAAGCAGTTGATCCGTGCCTCGCAATGGGCCAGCGACGAAGCCAACCGCGCCGCGCTGCTGCAGCTGTGGGGCGAACAGAGCGGCCAGGGCGAGGCGGTGTTCAAGGCCGAGTTCGACGGTGAATCGCTCAAGTCGCGCCATTCGCCGCGCATCGACGAGGCCGCGGTGTCGGTCTACAAGAACGTGGCGGCCGATGGCCTGAAGCTGGGCCTGATCAAGCAGCCCGTGGACGTGGAGGCCTGGGTGGCACCGCAGTTTGTCGAAGCCGCCCTGAAAGAGTTGAAGGCCGAGAAGTTCTGGCCCGCCCTGGACCGCAACGGACGCCCCCTGCCATGAGCCCGAGCCGTCAAACCCAACAGCCGCCCCAAACCAGCCCGAACCACCCCCAGCACGACAGCCGCCCCAACATCATCTTCATCGTGGCCGATGACCTGGGTTGGGCCGATCTGGGTGTGTACGGCCAGACCGACTACCCCACCCCGCACCTGGACCGGCTGGCCGACCAGGGGGTGCGCTTCACGCAGGCCTATTCGAACTCGGCCGTGTGTTCGGCCACCCGCTTTGCGCTGATCACCGGCCGCTACCAGTACCGCCTGCGGGGCGGCCTGGAAGAACCGATCGCCAAACCCGCCAACTACCTGGGCCTGCCACCCGAGCACCCCACCCTGCCCTCGCTGCTGAGCCAGGCCGGCTACCACACCGCCCTGATCGGCAAATGGCACCTGGGCGCGCTGCCGCACTTCGGGCCCCTGAAAAGTGGGTACCAGAAGTTCTTTGGCAACTACAGTGGGGTGATCGACTACTTCACCCACAAGCCCGGCGTGGGCGAGCATGTGCCGCGCGACCTGTGGGAAGACGATGTGCCCGTCGAGCGCGTGGGTTATTACACCCAGATCCTGGCCGACGAGGCCTCGCGCTATGTGCAGCAACAGGCCCGGGCCGACAAGCCCTTCTTCCTGTCGCTTCACTTCACCGCGCCGCACTGGCCCTGGGTCGGGCCCGAGGACGAGGCGGTGTCGCGCAGCCTGAGCGACCTGTTCCACTACGACGGTGGCAACCTGGCCACCTACGGCAAGATGGTCCAGTCGCTGGACACCGCTGTGGGCCAGGTGCTCAAGGCGCTGGACGAATCGGGCCAGGCGCACAACACCATCGTGATCTTCACCAGCGACAACGGCGGCGAGCGTTTCTCAAAGACCTGGCCCTTCACCGGGCAGAAGACCGAGCTGCTGGAGGGCGGGCTGCGCGTGCCGACCCTGCTGCGCTGGCCGCAACGCCTGGCGCCGCAGATCAGCGACCAGGTCACCATCACCATGGACTGGCTGCCCACCCTGCTGGCGGCAGTGGGCCTGGCGCCGCACCCCGACTACCCCAGCGACGGCGAGAACATCCTGCCCGTGCTGACCGGCGACCGCCGCCCCTGGCAGCGCACCCTGTTCTGGCGCTACAAGTCACAGGCCCAACGCGCGGTACGCCAGGGCGACTGGAAGTACCTGAAGATCAACGACAACGAGTTTCTGTTCGACGTCGTGCAGGACCAGCGCGAACGCGCCAACCTGCGCCACCGACACCCCGAGGTGTTCGAGCAGCTGAAAACCCTGTGGGGGCAATGGAACGAGACCCAGCTGCCCATCACCGACGAGGTCTTCACCCACGGCGTGACCCCCGACATCCAGGCCGACCGCTACGCGCCGGACAAGAGCCAGCGGGTGCGGGCTTGAGAGATTCAGCGCCAGCCGCGGCGCACCAACGCGAGCGCACACAAAACGGTCAACGGGTAGACCACAAACTGCAGCGCCGAGGGCTCGCGACCGGTGGCCACGCTCAGGA
>Ga0209913_1000867_pt1 | contig 20944 bp, 19 predicted proteins | sample PersoiDNA2013203_FD_185805 | JGI IMG/M metagenome (GOLD analysis project Ga0209913, IMG submission 185805) | Permafrost soil microbial communities from the Arctic, to analyse light accelerated degradation of dissolved organic matter (DOM) -... | ecosystem: Environmental > Terrestrial > Soil >... | reverse complement strand
TGTAGCGCTGCTTTCTCAGAAGGTGCCAGCCACCCGACGACAGAAAGTATGATTGCTGCTTTGCAAGGGTCTGAATTTGATACCGGACTAGATATTGCAGCAGTACAAGAAGTCACCGCCTATTTCCGCGACGTGCGTAAAAAATACTGGCAATTTGAAAGTGAGTTTTCAGGCGTTGATACACGTGTGTTAATTAATCAAGTACCAGGCGGCATGATTTCGAATCTAAGTCATCAACTTAAAGAACAAGGCGCTCTAGACCGTATGGACGCTGTGCTAGCGGAAATCCCATTGGTACGTAAAGATCTTGGCTATATTCCTCTGGTTACACCAACGTCACAAATTGTTGGTACACAAGCAGTATTGAATGTAATGACTGGGCAACGCTATAAATCGATTACCAATGAAGTAAAAAATTATTTCTTAGGTCAATATGGCAAATCACCAAGCGCAGTTAACCCAGACGTAAAAAAACTGGCAATTGGTGATGCAGAGCCAATTACTTGCCGCCCAGCGGATTTATTAGAAGCCGAAATGGCCAGACTGACCAGTGAGTCTGATCGTTTCGCACAATCTGAAGAAGATGTGCTGACATACGCAATGTTTCCAGATATTGGCAAAACCTACTTACAGGAACGTAACGCTGGATTGCTAGTACCTGAAGCGCTATTAGACAAGGCGGCGGTAAATGCCTCTGCATCTCGCTTTGCACCAAGTGAGTTCAAGGTAACGCTTCATGGCGAAACCTTCCACATCAATCTTACTGGCAGTGGCCACGCAGGTGAAGAGAAACGTCCATTTTACGTATCTATCGATGGCATTGCTGAAGAAGTCATTGTAGAAACCTTAAGTGAAATTGAAGTTTCAGGCAGTGGCAGCAGTAGCGGCAAAAAGAAAGCCGTTTCCAGTACGGGTAACAGTGGTCGCCCACGTCCATCGCATGCCGGCCACGTAACAACCTCTATGCCTGGAACTATTGTCGCGATAAAAGTGAAAGTAGGCGACAAGGTAAACGCTGGAGATGGCGTATTGGTGATTGAAGCCATGAAAATGGAAAATGAAATTCAAGCAGCAACTTCAGGTATTGTTGTGGCGGTATATGTCGTCAAAGGCGATACAGTAACGCCAGATGAATCTCTACTTGAAATTCAGCCAGAATAATCCATTGGCCATTTAAACTAAAAGCCGACAGAATAGTGCTGTCGGCTTTTTTATTAACATAAGCTACTCAAAAGTATGAATTCAACTCTAATCTTAGCCTCATCATCAATCTACCGACGAGAACTATTAACGCGTCTACAATTGCCATTTAGCTGCATTACGCCAGATGTAGATGAAAGCCCATTGGCAAATGAACTGCCGCAAACAACCGCATTAAGATTGGCTCAAGTAAAAGCCATTAAAGTAGGCTTGAGTCATCCCAATGCATTGATAGTTGGTTGTGACCAAGTCGCTACGCTGGACAATATACAACTAGGCAAACCACTGACGCATGACAATGCCACCAAGCAACTACGTTTGATGCGTGGGCGAGAGGTTATTTTTCATAGCGCGCTATGCCTCTACAACCCTGTTACCTTAAATATGCAAGCCGAAGTTGTGCCATATATCGTTACGTTTAGAAACTTAAGCGACGCGCAAATTGAAAACTATCTCATCAAAGAACAGCCTTACCAATGTGCAGGCAGTGCAAAGTCTGAAGGTTTAGGTATTGCTATCATCGAAAAAATGACTGGCGAAGATCCCAATGCACTCATAGGCTTACCGTTAATCAAGCTAGTCAGCATGCTGCAAAATGAAGGCGTCAACGTAATCTAAATACAGCTGTTACACGAATTGCTTGTTTGCTTTGAAAATGACTTTATCTGTTAACTAAAAGTTCGGCCTTAATTGGAGAGATTTATGTTTAAACGTCATGCACTTGCTGTTACTGTATTTTTAGCCTTACCCATGGTTCCATTTTCTTCAAACGCCGTCGCTCTTGAAACCAATCAGCAGAACAATGCATTGCAAGATGAAATACGCAGTACGATTAACGATCAACAAAATGTTGCCGTCACCATTTACAACAATAATTTAGCGCTGGTGAAAGATCAACGTAAGGTCAAGCTCAATATCGGCTTGCAAAAGCTGGCAATTCGTGATGTCAGCGCACAAATGCGTCCAGAAACCGCCTTACTTCGTAGCTTGAGTCATCCTGGTGGCTTTTCTACATTAGAGCAAAACTTTGATTTTGACCTATTAACACCAGAAAAACTGTTGGAAAAATACGTAGGTAAGACCGTTTTAATTGTTAAAACTAACCCTGTAACAGGCGAAGATAAAACTGAACCAGCCACCGTGCTATCAGCCAATAACGGCGTAGTACTTAAAGTCGGCGATCACATTCAAACTGGCATTCCAGGGCGAATCCTATATAGTGACATTCCGGCCAATTTACGTGATCGCCCTACACTTGTTACTCAAATTAACAATAAAATAATTGCCGAGCAAACGGTTGAGCTCAGCTACCTGACAGGCGGATTAAGTTGGAAAGCAGACTATGTTGCAGAATTAAGCCCTAAAGAAGATAGTGTTGATTTATCTGGCTGGGTAACGCTCACCAACACCAGTGGTGCGACATATAACAACGCCAGATTGCAATTAGTGGCAGGTGATGTAAATCGTATACAGGAGAATTACCCTACGGCAATGGCCATGCGTAAAAATATCGGAAAATTATCTGAGGCTGCTGTGCCTATGGCCGAAGAGTCATTATTAGAATATCACTTATATTCTTTAGATCGTCCAACTACTATTGCTGAAAACCAAACCAAACAAGTTGCCCTGCTCTCAGCTACTGGCGTGCCCGCACGAAAAGAGTTAGTGCTGCGCGGCGCAGATTATTATTACCAAAGCAGCTATGGCGACCTAGGTACAAAAATGAAAGTCGGCGTGTTTGTTGAATTTGATAATAAAGAAGCTGCTAAATTAGGTATGCCTCTTCCCAAAGGCATCATTCGGGTATACAAAAAAGATAGTGTAGGTAATGCGCAGTTTGTGGGTGAAGATAGCATAGACCACACACCTAAAAACGAAATCGTACGTCTAAAATTAGGCGAATCTTTTGATGTAACTGCTGATAAAAAGCAAACCGATTTCAAAACGCTACCGCGCCCATCTAAAGGCAATAGTGCATTTGAAAGTGCCTATGAAATCACTTTAAAAAATGCGAAAAAAGAAAAAATGGTTGTCACTGTGCAAGAACCGATTAGCGGTGACTGGACAATCACGTCTGAAAGCCAGCCACACAAAAAAGTAAATAGCCATTTAGCCATTTGGAAAGTTGAAGTTCCAGCTGAAGGTTCAACTACGCTAAGTTACAGGGCTACGGTTAAATATTAATATAATTGCTAATGAAGTTAAATATTAGCTAAAAAGGGAAATTGTGAAATTTGGAACGCTGTATTTAATCCCAGTCACCCTTGGTGACGACAACATCACCAAAGTGCTACCGGCAGATGTCGTTAGCATCGCGCAGCAACTCGACACTTTTGTGGTAGAAAGTGAAAAATCAGCTAGGCACTTTTTAAGCACCATTAAAACCAATAAGCCGGTGCGCGAGTTAAGCTTGAATCTGCTCAATGAACATACGGAAGATAAAGACATCCCAACATTATTAGCACCATTGCTAGCAGGTAAAGACATTGGTTTGATGAGTGATGCCGGCTGTCCCGGCGTGGCAGACCCTGGCGCAAGACTGGTCGAATTAGCTCATCAAAAAGGTATTCGTGTCGTGCCTTTTGTAGGCCCAAGCTCAATTTTATTAAGTCTGATGGCTTCAGGTCTTAATGGTCAACAATTTGCGTTCTTAGGTTATTTGCCTGTAGATAAAACACTACGCAACCAAAAAATTAAAGAAATTGAGAAGCGCTCGTTAACGCACAAAGAAACCCAACTATTCATTGAAACACCGTATCGTAATCAGCACATGTTAGAAGCGATTTTAAGCACATGTCAGCCCAATACTAGGCTTAGTATAGCTTGTGACATAAGCTTAAATACTGAAATGATTGCAACAAAAACGATTGCCACCTGGAAAAAAACACCTTTACCAGACTTGCATAAGCGACCAACGATATTTTTGCTGTTAGCGTAATAGTTTCAAACTAATTAATTTTGAACCATTAACTTTTTAACCGGTGCGTAACTAAGCCTGTGTATTGTAGATATTCCATGCAATTCAAGCATTTCCAAATGAAAAGCCGTCGGATAGCCTTTGTGCTTTGCAAAGCCATACTGAGGATATTGCACATCAAGTGCATATAACTCAGCATCACGCGCCACTTTAGCCAGAATAGACGCCGCGGAAATAGCTTGTACTTTACTATCACCCTGCACAATCGCTTCGCATGGCAGGCTGATCTTGGGACATTTATTGCCATCTACCTGCACTAAATCAGGAGTAATATTGAATTGTTGCTGAAGACTCTCGATGGCGCGCTTCATCGCTAGCAAGCTAGCTTGCAGGATATTGATACTATCGATTTCTTCTACGCTACTGCTGGCAATCGCCCAGGCAAGCGCGTGTTGTTTGATTTCAACACTCAATAGATCACGTTTTTTTTCAGATAGCTTTTTTGAATCTGCTAAGCCTGATATAGGTCGTTTCGGATTCAAAATGACTGCCGCAGCATATACCGCACCAGCCAATGGCCCTCGCCCAGCTTCATCTACGCCGCAAACTATCTGCAAAGCCATTTAAGACAAATGAGACAGAATTGCTACCGCTGCTTTTTCAGCAGTATTTTGCCGTAAGCTTTGATGAATCTTGGTAAATTCAGCTTTAATTTCAGCCACATAATTCGTATCTGATACGAGTTTTAGTGTCGCTTCAGCCAACTTCTCTGGCGTAGCATCATCTTGTAATAACTCAGGCACCACAAACTTACCTGCCAATATATTCGGCAAACCCACATAAGGCTGTAAGCGCATACGCTTGAGTATTTTCCAACTTAAATTGGACATACGATAAGTAATGACCATAGGCTTTTTGAGCAATGCAGCTTCAAGTGTCGCGGTACCGGAAGCCACAATAATGACATCAGAGGCCTCCATTGCATCATGCGCATGCCCAAACAATATCTGTATTGGCAGGCTTTCTGACTCATGAAAAATAGCCAACTCAAAAATTTGGCGTGTTTCACGTGTAATTAAAGGCACTAGAAATATAGCATTGGGATTTTCTGCATAAATGAGCTTGGCTGTCTTTACAAACAACTCTGCATGTTGCTGCACCTCACTTTGCCGACTACCAGGAAGCATAGCAACAACCAAAGCGGATTGCTTTAGTTTTAGTCCTTCGCGCGCTGCGGCAGTATCAGGCTCCATTGGTAACATATCCGCCAAAGGATGCCCTACATAGGTGACGGGAACGTCAACCTCTTGATAAATAGCGGGCTCAAATGGAAATAATGCAAGCATATGCGTCACTGCACGCTTGATTTTAAAAATCTTATTTTTACGCCAAGCCCAAATTGAGGGGCTAACATAATGAATCGTTGTGATACCTTTATCTTTAAGTTTCTTCTCTAACCACAAATTAAAGTCTGGGGCATCAATACCGATAAATAAATCAGGTGGATTATTTAGAAAATGTTTAAGCATCTGGCGGCGAAGCTTCAGTAGCCCGAATAGATGTTTAATCACTTCAACATAGCCACGTATAGACAATCGTTCGATTGGAAACAACGACTGCGCACCCTCACTCATCATTTTAGGGCCAGCAATGCCGACAAACTCTAGATCTGAGCGTTTTTGTTTAAGTGCATGTATGAGATGGCTGCCAAGCAAATCACCTGAGGCTTCTCCTGCCACAATACCAATTCTAACCATGATATTAACTTAACGAACAATGCCGCGAGTAGAAACATTTAAGAAGTCTGTAAGCAGGCCAATTTCTGGCGTTGTTTTCTGCATAGCTGCAAGTTCAACCTTAGCCTCTTCTAATGAAAGCCCATTGCGATATAAAGCTTTATAGGCGCGTTTGATTTGCAAGATACTCTCGGCACTGTAACCTCGACGTTTCAAACCTTCGGTGTTGATGCCATGCGGCTTAGCGTCATAACCTGCAGCGGTCACATAAGGTGGTATATCTTTGAAAACGACAGAACCCACAGCTGTAATCACGTGTGCTCCCACCTTACAAAACTGATGAATGAGGGTAAATCCACCTAAAATTGCATAATCGTCAATATCTACATGACCAGCGAGGGATGCATTATTGGCAAAAATGGTGTGGTTGCCAATCTGGCAATCATGGGCAATGTGTACATAAGCCATAATCCAGTTATCGTTGCCGATTTTAGTGGTATTTTTATCTTGTACTGTACCGCGATTAAATGTGCAGAATTCGCGAATAGTATTGTTGTCACCAATTTCTAATAAGGTAGGCTCACCCTTATATTTTTTATCTTGCGGCTCTTCACCTAATGAAGAGTATTGAAAAATATGGTTATTTTTTCCGATAATAGTCGGGCCGTTGATAATTACATGCCCTGCAACCCGAGTACCTGCATCTATTTTAACATTTGCGCCGATGACAGAATAAGGGCCAACCTCTACACTAGTATCAAGTTCTGCCGTAGCATCAATAATCGCCGTTGCATGAATTTTTGGTGCTAGCATTGCCTACTTCTCTTTTTTATCGATAGCTTTTAATATACACATCATCTGTGCCTCTGCGACAACGGCACCATCAACGCTAGCCACACCGGAGTATTTCCAGATACCTTTTAAGATACGATCGATTTTAACGTTAAGAACAATTTGGTCGCCTGGAGATACTGGTTTTTTAAATCGTGCATTATCAATACCGGCAAAATAGTAAACAGAATCATCGCTAGGCTTAACATCCATTGTTTTGAATGACAAAACGGCGGCAGCCTGCGCCATAGCTTCTATAATCAACACACCAGGCATTACTGGATGATAGGGAAAATGGCCAGGGAAAAAAGGCTCATTTATACTAACATTTTTAATAGCGGTAATCTCTTTACCTAGCTCCATAGACAAAACACGATCTATAAGTACAAAGGGGTAACGATGCGGCAAGTGATCCAATATTTCGTGGATATCCATACTTGTTGAAGTGATTTCGTTAGTCATTTTTATCTCAGCTTACTTTTTTAGTTGGTTACTTACTTAATCAAATAGCAGTTTAATCGCGTATTATTTTTTATCGTTAATGATTGGATTTTAACAGAGCTATCTCTTTTTCAAGATTTTTAATTTTATCTGACAGCGCATCTAAGTGACGAATTTTCGCAGCGGTATTCAGCCAAGCCTTATGTGTTTGAAACGGCATCAGTGCTGTATAGGTATCGGCTACTAGTAAAGAACGTGTAATCATACTACCAGGAGAAATTGTAATATGGTCGGCAATATCCAAGTGACCTAGAATCATGGCGGCCCCACCTATTTTACAATGCTTACCAATTCTAGCGCTGCCTGCAATACCAGTGGCTCCAGCAATCACTGTATGCGCACCAATAACACAGTTATGTCCAACTTGAACCAGATTATCAATTTTAACGCCCTCTTCAATGACCGTGTCATCTAAAGCTCCACGGTCAATAGTAGTGTTTGCACCAATATCGACATTTGCGTGAATCACAACGCGTCCTACTTGCGGAATTTTAAGCCAAATACCAGCCTCTTCCGCATAGCCAAACCCATCTGAACCAATAACCGCTCCTGAATAAATATGGCAATTTAGCCCAATATCACAATGGTGCTTGATTACGACCTGCGGCTCTAAGCGCGTATTGCCTGCAATCTTGACATCATTTTCAATAATGCAAGCACTACCAATAATCACATTTTCGCCAAGCACAACATTTTCACCAATGACGGCTAATGCTCCAATACTGCATGACGAAGGGATGGTTGCTGAGGCATCCACCACTGCGCTTGGTGCGATACCTAGTATGGTAGTTGCAGGTGGATTTAAGAATGCTGAAAGTTTAGCAAAATAGGCATAAGGATTTCCTACAATAATTCTTGGAAGTGCCGTTAAATCAACATCACTTTCTCTTAAGACAACAGCACTTGCTTCGCATGAAACAAGTGCTTTTTGGTATTTTGCGTCATTAATAAAACAAATATCCCCTGATTGGGCATTTGTTAATGATGCAACATGAGAAATTAAGGTCGCGCCGTCGCCTAATACATAACCACCTAAGGTCTCTGCAATAGCACTAAGTGAGTATTGCTTACTCATTAGCTGACCCTAAATTAGTTTTTTCATCTAAATGATGACTAAGCGTAAGTTATTTTTTACCTAATAATTTCAATACTTTATCAGTGATATCAATCTTATCAGTAGCATAAGCTACCCCGCTATACATAACTAAATCATAATTCTCTGCTTTAGCCACAGTTTGTACCGCTTTGTTAATGCGATCTTGCAGGCTACCAAGCTCTTCATTTTTACGTAGGTTTATGTCCTCACGCAACTCGCGTTGTTTACGTTGAAACTCTACTTTGATGTTTTGTACATCACGCTCTTTACTACGGCGCTCAGCCTCAGTAATAGTTAAACCATCTTTATCAAGTACCGTTTCTAAATCTTTAATTTGCTTAGCCATACGGTCAAGTTCTTGCGAACGTGGACTAAACTCACGCTCTAATTTCTTACCGCTTTCCGCAGTTTGTGGTGCTTCTTGTAAGATTTTATCTACTTGAACATAACCAACTTTTAATTCTGCAGATTGTGTGCTCAACGCAAATGTCATCAAGCTTGCTAGAACCAGACTCTTTAATATATTACTCAATTAGTATCTCCTAAAACAACTACTCTTCAATTACGTCATTATGACACAAGACTATCATTGCAGTCATTTGCAAGCCAGCATGTAGTCTTCAAACTGCTGGGATGATCAATCACAAAGTCTAGAACTGTGATCCAAGTTGAAATTGTATAGTTTCTGTATTATCACCAACTTTACTATTCAAGGCCTTAGCATATACAAGCTTCAAAGGGCCAAATGGTGAAAACCAACTAATACCAGCTCCAGCTGAGTACCGTAACTCGCTTAAACTATATGATGAATTAGAGCTATAGACATTACCTGCATCCACAAACGCACTCAGCCTGAACTGTTTAGAATCTTTTAATCCAGGTATAGGCATAAATAATTCGGCATTACCCAACAAGCGTTTAGTACCACCCACAGCAAAACTTACACCAGTGGTTGGATCAATATCTCTAGGCCCAAGTGATGATGTAGCGTATCCACGAACTGAGTTTACACCACCCATGAAAAAGTTTTTGAAAAACGGATAGTTTTTATTGCCATATGAGTCAGCATAACCAATTTCACCATTGAGCATCAAGGTAAGATCTTTAGCCACAGGCAGATACCAGGCATGCTTGTAATCTATTTTGTAGTACTGTAAATCTAATACAGGCAGTGAGACTTCCCCGCTTAGTTTTTGCAATACGCCCTTATTTGTATATAAAATACTGTCACGTGAGTCATGCACCCAAGCAGCTGTGGCAACAACGGAATTACTACTACAGCCAGTCGTGTTTACGCAGAAGTTTTGGTACTGTATAGGACTTTGAGCAGTCAAATTTATCTGAGTTAGATCGGCAGCTAAACCAAAGTTAAAAGCATCACGTTCATTTAATGGAATACCGAATCTAATGCCTCCCCCATATGATGAAGAGCTGTAGTTAGCGACACTCAGAGAGCTGGTATTCACATCACGGCGATAAATATCAAAACCACGGCTAACTCCATCTGGCGTAAAATATGGATCAGTGTAAGATAATGAGTAAGTCGTATTTACTTTACCTGTATTAACCTGAGCACTTACACGGTTACCTGTCCCTAAAAAGTTATTTTGGTTAACCGTAATACCAAACACCACGCCTTCACTACTTGATAAGCCCGCACCAAACTGGATACTACCTGTAGATTGCTCGACAACACTGATATTCAAATCCACCTGATCTGCAGTACCCGGCACAGCAGGAGTTTCAACATTAACGTCTGAGAAATATTGCGTGCGTACTATACGCTCTTTTGAACGATTAATTTTACTGGAAGCATACCAAGATGATTCTAATTGACGTACTTCACGACGAACTACTTCATCGCGCGTTCTAGTATTACCAACAATATTGATGCGACGGACATAAACCCGTTTGCCCGGATCAATAAAGAAAGTAAATGCAGCAGTATGCTGCGCTTTATTTACATCCGGCACTGGATTTACATTTGAAAAGGCATAACCCTCATTACTTAAACGATCACTAATAGCTTTACTTGATTGCGTCACTTTTTCACGACTAAAAGTATCACCTGCTTTAACTTCGATCAGTTTCTGTAACTCAGCATCAGACACAATGGTCTCACCAGCCAACTTCACCTCTGATATGGTGTACTTTTCACCTTCAGTGACATTGACTGTGATGTAAATGTCTTTTTTGTCAGGGGTAATTGAAACCTGTGTTGAATCGATATTAAACTCCAGATAACCTTGGTTCATATAAAAAGAACGAAGCGTTTCTAAATCTGCATTGAGTTTTTGTTTCGAATATTGATCGTCTTTATTCCACCAGCTCATCCAGTTTGGCGTAGTCAGTAAAAACTGCGCACGTAAATCATCCATGGTATAAGCTTGATTACCAACGATATTGATATTGCGAATTTTAGAAACCGCGCCCTCTTCAATATCAAAGCGCACAGCAACGCGATTACGCTCAAGTGGTGAAACTACGGCCTTAACCGTAGCACCATATTTACCTTGTGATAAATACTGGCGTTTAACTTCTTGCTCGGCACGGTCTAATTGAGATTTATCGAAAATCTGTCCTTCAGCAATGCCAATTTGCTTGAGGCCTTCTTTCATTTTGTCTGTAGGGAAGGATTTGTTGCCGCTAAAATCAATTTGCGCAATAGATGAGCGCTCTTGTACCGTAACGACAAGCACTCCACCTTCGGCCTCAATACGCACATCCTTGAAAAAACCAGTGCCATATAACGACTTGATGGCCTGAGCGGCTAGCTCATCATTCATAGTCTCACCAACTTTAACTGGCAGGTAGCTAAACACTGTACCGGCTTCCGTTCGTTGAATGCCCTCTACACGAATGTCTTTGACGACAAATGGATCTAGTGCAAATGCAGAGCTTGCGTACAAGCTAGAAACCAATAAAAGCATTGATTTAAGTTTAAGACTCTTAAATGCAGTGTCTGGTTGTTTAAAATACGTTAAGTTATGAATTGCCATTCAATCAGCCTGTTATCAATCGGTTTATATCGTTATATAGCGCTAAGATCATCATAAAACCCAATAGGGAGAACCCAATTTTTTGTCCAACAATCATTACCGCTTCGGATACAGGTTTACCTGTGAAAATTTCTATCACATAATACATGAAATGACCGCCATCTAACACTGGTATAGGTAAGAGATTGAGCACACCGATGCTAATACTAATGAGCGCTAAAAAACCGACAAAGGCATTAATACCCATACTGGCGCTTTGTCCTGCGTAACTGGCTATGGTTACTGGACCACTCATACCCTTCCATGACAACTGCCCCGTGATCATGTTACCTAGCATTTTTAAACTGAAAATTGCAGTATCCCAAGTTTTTTCAGTGGCTTTAATAAGCGCCTCAGCCACAGAGTAATGCGAAGTCACAAAAAGTTGATCAAGCTCGCTTTGCTCCATTTTAAATGCAGCCCCTATGCGCCCTACTGTTTTATCATTTTCAATCACAGGTTCTGGCCTTACCGTGAGTTTGATTTCTTGCGCATCACGTTGAACCACAACATCCAAAGGCATATTAGGATGTTGCCTAATTTCCCGAACAAAATCTTCCCAAGTTTTCACCTTACGATGATTAATGACAAGCACCAAATCATTGCTGACTAAACCAGCCAAGTCGGCAGGGCTATTTTTAATTACCTCACCAATTCGCGCTGGAATATCAGGCTGAAAAACAGTTAATCCTAATGACGTCAAAATATCTGTACTCGCATTATCAAGATTAATACTAGATAGATTAAGTTGATGTATGTGGATCTCTTGATTACCGTTAACAGTTTGAATCTCTACACTTTTATTTTTTAACGACTCGTTCAATAATAACCAGCGCGCATCTTGCCATGTTGCAACGTCCTTACCATTGATTTTTTGTATGGTCTCACCAAGCGCAATGCTAGCGGCCGCAGCTGGACTATGTTCAATTACCTTGCCAACAATAGGCTTCATACCAGCAACTCCCAGCATAAACAGCCACCAATACAGGAGAATGGCGAGCAATAAATTAGCCATAGGTCCAGCAAGCACAATAGCAATGCGCTTCGCCACTGATTGCCGATTAAAAGCGCGCTTTAACTCTGTTTCTGAATATTGCATTTGGGATGGTGCAGACTCGAACTCACGCTCATCCAGCATTTTCACATATCCACCTAATGGAATTGCTGCAATGACGAACTCCGTTTGGTCGCGACCAATTTTTTTAATGAATAAGGGCTTACCAAAACCAATTGAGAACTTTAATACCTTGACACCACACCACTTAGCAACCTGAAAGTGGCCGTACTCATGTACAGTCACTAATAGGCCTAGCGTGAATATAAAGGCCAGCGCAGTTAACATAAGGCTTTCATTTGCGTAGTAGCAGCTTGCCTTGCTTGTGCATCTACAGCCACCAGTTGTGCTATGGATTCAACAGACTCAATAACCGCGGCAGATAACACGGACTCAATAATATGAGGAATATCCATAAAACCAATCTGTTCCGCCAAAAAAGCCTCAACGGCAATTTCATTCGCGGCGTTTAAAATAGCTGGCGCTGTGCCACCCATATTTAAAGCTTCATAGGCGATGCGTAAACATGGGAAGCGCTCCATATCTGGTACGCAGAAGTCTAGTCGCGCTGTAGTCAGTAAATCCAGGCTACTTACGCCACTGGCTAAACGATCCGGATAGCCAAGCCCATAAGCAATTGGTGTGCGCATATCCGGGTTGCCCAGTTGTGCGAGCACGCTGCCATCGATGTATTCCACCATAGAATGAATCACGCTTTGCGGGTGTACTACCACATCAATCTGTGAAGGGAGTGCGTTAAAAAGCCAATGCGCCTCTATGACCTCCAAGCCCTTATTCATCAGCGTAGCGGAGTCTACCGTGATTTTTGGCCCCATTACCCAATTGGGATGATTTAACGCTTGCGCACGCGTCACAGCTTTAAGTTCTTGCAAGCTAGCATTACGAAACGGCCCGCCAGACGCGGTTAACAACACACGCTTGACGCCTACACTTGCTAAACTTGGGCTTGAGAGATATTTACTGCTTTGATGTGGCATCACTTGAAATATAGCGTTATGTTCGCTGTCTATAGGCAGCAAGGTCGCTCCACCGTCTAGCACCGCTTGCATAAACAAGTTACCGGCCATCACCAAGGTTTCTTTATTGGCCAGCAATACGCGCTTACCTGCCGTTGCTGCAGCCATAGCGGGATGCAAGCCTGCAGCACCGACAATGGCAGCCATTACCACATCAACGCTTTCATGTTCAGATACATAATTAAGCGATGCTTCACCGTGTAATACAACCGTAGTTGAGCCTATCGCTTTAAGTTGAGCATTTAGTTCAATCGCAGCAACTTCTTGCAGCATCACCGCATATTGGGGTGCATATAACTGACATAAGCTAAACAAGCCTTTTACGTTAGTGCTAGCCGTTAAGGCAAAAACACTAAAACGATTTTGGTGTTGTGAGATAACGTCTAATGTTTGCAGGCCTATGGTGCCCGTAGCACCAAGTATGGTGACTTGCTGTAACTGATGATTTACTGACATATTAATATTAGGCAATGAATGAAAGGTGAAAATACTTTAAGATCAGCAAGAAAAACAAGGCTAACGGCAGACTTGGTATTAAACCATCAATTCTATCTAAAATGCCACCATGCCCAGGCAGCAATTGACTGCTATCTTTCACCCCAGCTTGACGCTTTAAAAGGGATTCAAACAAATCTCCCATGATGCTTAGTACCACAATTAGCCATAACCCTACAATTAGCCAAGAGCTTAGATGCAAATAATAACAAAGCAATACACCATAAATCATCACGCCAACAAATGCACCTGCAACACCTTCCCAGGTTTTTCCTGGGCTGATTTCTGGTGCTAGTTTATTGCGACCAAAACGTTTGCCGGCAAAGTAAGCCGCACTATCTGCTAACCAAACGGTAGCCAGCACACCCAATAACAACCATGGGCTGATGCGGTGCAGGCTGACCAAAGCAACCCAATTAGCAAGCAATAGCAACAAGCCCAGTGCCGCCATCATCAATTTATTATTGATTTGTCTTCTTGTAATAAGCCAAATAGGCGCAAAAAACAACCAAAATAGCACAGCCATGCCAAGCAAACCAAAAAGCAACTCAATCATAACTACATCATAAACAGAGGTTAGCTGCATACTGGCTGAAAAAATAAATGTTAAGCCTATACAAAAACCAAGCAGCATATTGAGAAGCATTTGTGATCGATTAAGCATGATTAAATTTGACCACTCCCAAACCGCAATCAAGGTAACGGTCAGAGTGGTCAATGCCCAGATCATTGGAGTTGCTAAAAACAACAGGGTTAAAAAGCCAATTATAAGAACAATAGCCGTGATAATTCTAGTTTTAAGCATAGGTGAGACTTAGGTTTATGAGACTTAGCTTTGATTTAATGAAAGCAAAACGCTTTATTTGAACGACGATATTCAAGAGATTAAACTTTAGCTTCTGTTAACTGTTCACTTGTTCGACCAAACCGACGTTCACGTCTTTGATAAGAATCAATTGCCAAATTGAAAGCATCTTGATTGAAATCAGGCCATAGCGTGTCTGTGAAGTAGAGCTCGGTATAAGCGAGTTGCCACAAGAGAAAATTACTAATGCGCTTTTCACCACCGGTGCGAATAAATAAATCAGGCTCAGGTGCATAACTCATTGAAAGATAAGGCGTAAGATGATCTTCACAATAAAATCCTGCGAGTTGAGGAGCCGCTAATTGCATTTGATTGACCGCCTGCAACACGTCCCAACGACCGCCGTAATTCGCCGCTATCGTTAATACTAGGCCTGTGTTATTCACTGTAAGTAGTTCTGATGCTTCAATTTGAGAGACAAGCTCAGCATCAAAGCGGCTACGGTCACCAATCATAATGAGTTTAATATTATTTTGATGCAACTTTGTCACTTCGCGCTTTAACGCTTGCATGAACAAACCCATTAAAAATGATACTTCCTCAGTTGGACGGCGCCAGTTTTCACTACTAAATGCAAATAAAGTTAAATACTCTACTTTTAGATTAATGCAATACTTAACAAGGTCACGTACCGTTTCTACACCACGCTTATGCCCTGCGATTCTAGGCAGAAAACGTTTGCGTGCCCAACGACCGTTGCCATCCATAATCACAGCTATATGCTTAGGGACTTCAGCCGCAAGTGGGATACTTTGTGTCGCGCTGGTGAAAAACCTCAATGAGCACTCCAATCACTACATATGCATGAGACATTCACAAAAAGTAGAGTCCTTATAAAAGTATTGTTATTCAAAATAACAGTCTAGGCTAAACAGCCATCAACTCAACTTCTTTAACTTGCATCATCTTATCGACCTCAGCCACGGCTTTATCAGTCGCCTTTTGAATATCATCTTGCGCACGGCGCTCATCATCTTCAGAAACTTCTTTATCTTTTAACATTTTCTTCAACGCATCATTCGCATCACGGCGTGCGTTACGGATTGACACTTTAGCGCTTTCAGCTTCGTTGCGGACGATTTTAGTCATATCACGACGACGCTCTTCCGTTAACATTGGCATCGGCACACGAATCAAATCGCCATTTGTGGCAGGATTAAGGCCTAAATCGCAATCGCGAATCGCCTTTTCAACTTTACCTATCATATTTTTTTCAAAGGGCTGCACGTTAATCGTACGCGCATCACCCAGATTGACGTTTGCTACTTGGTTAACTGCCACTAAAGAGCCGTAATATTCAACCATCACATGGTCAAGCAAGCCTACATGTGCACGGCCTGTACGCACCTTAGCTAAATCATTTTTTAGCGCCTCTAATGCTCTTTGCATTTTTTGTTCAGCGTTCTTTTTTACTTCATCTAACATTTGATTCTCCAACTAATCTCTTATAAATTTATTGATACTTTTATGACTAAATTCGATGTATTTATTTCAAGAAAGTAAGCACTAAGGAGTAACCATAGTGCCTTCATCTTCACCCATCACCACTTTTTTCAATGCACCTTGCTTAAAGATGCTAAACACTGAAATTGGTAGTTTCTGGTCGCGACATAAGGTAAGCGCAGTCGCATCCATCACTTTAAGGTTTTTAATGATAGCCTCATCAAAAGTAATGGTTTTATAGCGCATCGCTTCTGGATTTGTTTTAGGATCATCCGTATAAACGCCATCAACTTTGGTCGCTTTAATGACAATCTCTGCATTCATTTCCATACCGCGTAATGCGGCTGCGGTATCGGTAGTAAAAAATGGATTACCTGTACCAGCACCGAAAATCACTACTCGACCCTCTTCTAAATAACGAATGGCTTTGCCGCGGATATAAGGTTCAGCCACTTGCTCAATATTTAACGCACTTTGTACACGGGCATTGAGACCCACATTTTTCATAGCATCTTGCAGTGCCATTGCATTCATTACTGTAGCTAGCATGCCCATGTAGTCAGCTGTAGCCCTATCCATCCCTTCAGCCGCTGGTGCTACACCACGGAAAATATTACCACCGCCAATAACTACGGCAACTTGAACGCCTAAATCAACCACTTCTTTTATTTCATTCACGATGCGGGTAATCGTAGCGCGGTTAATACCATAGGCATCATCACCCATTAGTGCCTCGCCAGAAAGTTTAAGTAATATGCGCTTATAAGCTGGTACAGACACAAGTATTCCTCTTTTTAAAGTTTGCTTATTTAAGCATAAAAACACGGATTTAGGCATAAAATAAGAGTAAGAAATGCAAAATCATCACTAAGAAATTCCTAAAAAAAATGGATTAAGCATATTGCTTAATCCATTTCTTTATCTTACCAAGCTATTAAATCAGGCGCATTATTTGCGCTTGATAAAAGCTTGTTAGCGATATTAAACGATTGCCGCTGCAGCAACTTCTGCCGCGTAATCAACAACCACTTTCTCAATGCCTTCACCTACAGTAAACATTGTAAATGAAGCAACGGATGCACCTTTAGATTTAAGCAATTGCTCAATGGTTAGCTTGTCATCTTTAACGAAGGGTTGGCTTAACAGTGTTACTTCTTTCAAGAATTTTTGCACAGTACCATCAGCTATTTTTTCTAACATTGCTTCTGGCTTGCCAGCTTCTTTAGCTTTCTCAATTGCAACACGACGTTCTGTTTCGATCAAGCTAGCATCGATACCTGAAACATCCAATGATTTAGGTTTTGCCGCTGCAATGTGCATAGCAATATCTTTTGCCAAAGCATCATCACCACCGACCAAGTCAACTAATACGCCGATTTTGCTACCATGAATGTAACTAGAAAGTTTGCCTTGCACCACCGGACATACAAAGCGGCGTGGCGTTACATTTTCACCAATTTTACCAACCAATTGCGCGCGAGTATCTTCTACCGTTGAATCACGCATAGGTAAGGCACCAACGGCAGCAATATCAGCAGGTTTGTTAGCAGCAACAATGGCAGCTAATTCATTTACAAACTTCAAAAAGTCTTCGTTTTTAGCACAGAAGTCAGTTTCAGAGTTTACTTCGATCATCGCACCAGATTTACCATCAGTACTGATACTGACACCAACAGTACCTTCAGCCGCAACACGGCCAGCTGCTTTACTTGCTTTATTACCAAAACGAACACGCAGAATTTCTTCAGCGCGTGTCATATCACCTTCAGCTTCTGTTAGCGCTTTTTTACAATCCATCATAGGCGCATCAGTGCGCTCACGTAATTCTTTTACCATACTTGCGGTAATTTCAGCCATTCTAAGCTCCTAAATTTCTATAAACCAATATAAAAAGTGGTTTAATCTATTAATTTTAATGTTAAGTTAAAAACTAAAAAAGGGGCATTAAGCCCCTTTTAAGGTAGAGATGATTACTCAGCAACCGCTTCAGCAACGTCTACAGTTTCTTCACTGGCTGATTTAACAAGTTCAGAAATCACAGAGCTACGGCCTTCTAAAACAGCATCGGCAATACCACGTGCATATAGGCGTATCGCACGAGAAGAATCGTCGTTACCAGGAATTATATAAGCCACGCCATCAGGTGAGTTATTGGTATCTACAATACCGATGACTGGAATACCTAATTTAGCCGCTTCAGTAATCGCGCCGCTTTCATGACCAACGTCAATAATGAAAATAGCGTCTGGCAAGCCACCCATTTCCTTAATGCCGCCGATAGAGCGCTCCAATTTTTCAATTTCACGCTTGTAGCCAAGTGCTTCTTTTTTACCAAATTTTTCTAAACTACCATCTAACAACATAGCTTCAAAGTCATGAAGACGCTTGATAGATTGTTTAACAGTTTTAAAGTTAGTCAGCATACCGCCCAACCAACGGTGATTCACGTAAGCACAGCCAGCACGGCTAGCTTCTTCTTTAACGATATCACGTGCTTGACGTTTTGTACCAACGAATAAGATACGACCTTTGTTTGCAGCTAATGTACGCACGTGTTTAAGTGCATCTTCAAACATTGGCAATGTTTTTTCAAGGTTAACAATATGAATCTTGTTACGATCACCGAAAATAAACGGTGCCATTTTTGGATTCCAGTAACGGGTTTGGTGGCCGAAGTGAACGCCGGCTTCTAACATATCACGCATAGTGACTGACATAATATTTCTCTTTTCAAAAGGGTTATTAATTCACACAACACCAGAAACACTTTGATTTATAAGCCTTTAATTTAAAGCCTAAAACTTCAAGCACCCTTGATTGGGTTGTATGTAAATTTTATAGCGCATGTTTATAATGCATTTCTGCTAAATTGCAGAGGCCGCATATTACCATTAACTCATAGTGTTTACCAGTTCACATGGTTACTTTTTAGGAAATTGACAAGGAAATATAGCTCAATACCAGATTTTTAAACAAAGGACAATCAATCACGAAACTTCCAGCCATTGCAATTCGATGGTTTACACTACTTTTACTGCTCTTTTTTGCGTATTTACCCCCCTCATAACCATGTATGTTACAAAACTACCAGAGGAGATTGTTAAATGACATCGACACCCCCAGAACTAGCGCCGAAAGACATAAGTGCTTGGATTAATTTTTTAAACACCGCCGAAATTCCTGTGCTTAAAAATACCGCTCGTGAAATTTCACGATTAAAAGAAGATGAAGACAAATTAAGTGCGCGCGCATTAACTACCACGGTTATGAATGATCCGATGATGGTTTTTAGGGTGCTAAGTTATTCGCAAAAACACAAAAGTAAACAACAGCTACAAGATCTTCTTCAGGTTGAGCAAGCGATTTTAATGATGGGAACTACCTCTTTTTTTCAAAACCTACCGACCAATTTTTTGGTCGAAGATATACTTAAAAGCAACTTAACGGCACTAACGCATCTACTCAAACTAATACGTCGTGCGCACCGCGCAGCCCGTTTTGCGGCGGATTGGGCGACTCATCTTGCCGATATGCACGCGGAGGATGTGCGAACAGCAGCCTTGCTGCACGATTTAGCTGATATGTTGATGTGGTGCTTTGCACCTGACAAAATGAACACCATTCATACCATGCAACATGCTGACAAAACATTACGCAGCATAACCGCGCAACAAGAAGTGTTAGGCTTTAAATTGCATGATCTACAAAAAGAATTAGTAGAAGCGTTTCAATTGCCGCCACTCTTATCCAATTTAATGCAAAACGAAGCATCCGGCGAACAACGTGTGAGAAACGTAACGCTGGCGGTTAATCTTGCACGCCATTCTGCAAATGGCTGGGAAGACGCGGCTTTGCCAGACGATTACCGTGACATTGCCGAGTTTTTACGAATGGATATTGATCGAGTCATGCGCTTAGTCGGCGTGCCTGCCAATACTTAGATTTTTAAATTCCCGACTATTGGCTATGCTAAAATGGCTACTCACATTATTAAATTAGCAAGTTCATGGCAATCTCAATCAAAAACCAACAAGATATCGAAAAAATGCGCGTAGCAGGCAAGCTAGCCTCTGAAGTGCTGGACTTTATTACGCCGCATGTCGTACATGGTGTCACCACAGACCAGCTAGACAAACTTTGCCACGATTACATTGTAGATGTACAGCAAGCGATTCCAGCACCGCTGAACTATGCACCGGGCGGTCACAAGCCCTACCCTAAATCTATTTGCACTTCAATTAATCAACAAATCTGCCATGGCGTCCCTAGCGATAAAATGCTCAAAAATGGCGACATTGTTAATATTGACATTACCGTCATTAAAGATGGCTATCACGGCGATACTAGCCGCATGTTTTATGTGGGCGAAGTGACGAACCAAGCGAAACGCTTGTGTGAACTGACCTATCAAGCCATGTGGTTAGGCATTACCAAAGTAAAGCCGGGCGCCACCTTAGGTGATATCGGCCATGCAATTCAAACCTTTGCGGAAAAAAGTGGTTATAGCGTTGTGCGCGAATTTTGCGGACATGGTATTGGCAAGGTATTTCATGAGGATCCACAAGTATTGCATTACGGGAAACCTGGTACGGGAGCTGTTCTTAAAACTGGCATGATGTTTACGATTGAGCCAATGATTAACGCGGGCAAACGCGATATTAAACAGATGCCAGATGGTTGGACTATCGTAACAAAAGATCGTAGCCTCTCAGCGCAATGGGAGCATACGAT
>Ga0209913_1000866_pt1 | contig 20949 bp, 18 predicted proteins | sample PersoiDNA2013203_FD_185805 | JGI IMG/M metagenome (GOLD analysis project Ga0209913, IMG submission 185805) | Permafrost soil microbial communities from the Arctic, to analyse light accelerated degradation of dissolved organic matter (DOM) -... | ecosystem: Environmental > Terrestrial > Soil >... | reverse complement strand
TTGACCATGCCTTGGTGATCACATTGGACCTGCCCGGCAACGGCAGCCTGCATACGCAGCGCAGCCCGACGCACATCGCTGGCATGACCGAGCACTGCCGCACACAATTGCGGCAGCGCGGCATGACCCCGCCTTACAATCTGCTGGCACTATCACTCGGGGCCATGGTGGCCGCTGACTGGGCCACACGCTATCCCGCCGAAGTCGAGCACGCGGTATTGATTAATACCAGCGTACGTCCGTTCAGTCCGTTCTACCATCGACTGCGGCCACGCAATTATCTGGCACTGGCGCGTGCAGCCCGCAATGCCATTTTGCGCGAAGAATTGATTTTGCATCTGACCAGCAATCAGCCACCACCACTCGGCCTGCTCGATCAATGGCAACACTATGGGCAACAATATCCGATCAGTCTTGCCAACGCCTTGCGCCAGTTACTGGCGGCCTTGCGTTACCGAGCTTCAGCGCACGCTCCCGGCACCGCACTGCTGCTGCTGTGCGGCAGTGCTGACCGACTGGTCGATCCTCGCTGCTCGGCGGCGCTGGCGCGACAATGGCAGGCCCCCTTGCGGCAGCATCCGCACGCCGGACACGATTTGACACTTGATGCCGCCGACTGGGTGGTGCAACAGGTCCGTCTCTGGCTCAATGATAGCCAGCGAAAAACCTGATCACAGACGGGCCTATGTAAACGATTTCAAACGATAAAGTCGAAAATAATGAGAAAAATCTGTTGAATTCGGCAAACAAGACCATTTTGCAATTGCAAAATGGCAAGCAAATATATATATTGTTTATATTATTTTCCTGGAGTCACCATGACAACACAAAAAGCCCCTGTCAAAACTGATCTTGATACAGCCATCGTTACCGCGCCAGTTGCAAAGCCTGTGACCAAAGCGGTTGTAAAAAAACCTGCTGCCGTCAAACCAGTTGCGGCAAAAACTGCTGCCGTGGCAACTGTCAAAAGCAAGATCGTTAAAAAACCTGTCGTCAAGGCACCAGTGGCCAAGACCACCGCCAAAGCAGCGCCAGCAGCACTGAAGAAGTCGCTCGCGGCTGCCGTCAAGCCGGCTCTCAAACCTGTCACCAAGCCTGTAGCCGCAGTTAAATCGACAATCAAACCGGCACTCAAGACAGACAAGAAAGCAGAACCAAAATTGAAGAAGGTCAAGCAGGTGCGCGACAGCTTCACCATGCCGGAAACCGAATACGCCGTGATCGGCCAGGTCAAGAAAACCTGCCTCAAGGCTGGATTTGAAATCAAGAAAAGCGACCTGCTGCGCATTGGCGTATCGCTGATCAAGAATCTGGAAAGCGGCAAGCTCAAGACGCTGCTGGCTGGTCTGACACCGCTCAAGGTCGGCCGTCCCAAGAAATAATTCTCACCGCGCACCGGATATGCCTTTCGGCATTTCCGGCCGCTAGCGCACTCGCGCGCCCTGCCCTATGCCTAGAACACTGCCAGTTGTGCCAGCGCTTTGCTGTCTTCTTTGCCATCCGATGACATGGCAGCGATGGTTTTGAGCCCCCGCCCCAGCTTCACGGCATGTACGCGCGGCCCCGGCACAATGCGTTTGCCATCGGTCAATACCGTCCACACCTCTTCACCATATTTGAGTGCCTCCAGCACATGGATGACATGGCTTTCGCTGGGCGCAAGTTGCCAACGATTGGTTTGCGTATTGCCCAGGCCCCAGCGCACATATTGCACATGGCCTTGTTCGTTATAGCGCACAGCGGTAATGATGCGGATGATAGGCATGGGAAGAATCACAAAAGAAAATCAATCAATTTCAGGTTTAATTTTTGCCACTGATGGTCTTGAGCGGCACCCATTGCAGGTTTTTCATCTGAAAAATAGTGTAGACCGGGTTGCGTAGATTACCTTCCGCATCAAAAGCAATACGGCCAGTCAGTCCATTGTGAGTAATCTGATGCATGCTGGCCGCAATGGCTTGCCGATCCAGCGAATTTGCCTTGCGAATGGCCTTCGCCAATACTTGCACTGCATCGTAAGAAAACGGCGCATACGAACTCATCTCGCCGCTCAAATGCGCTTTGTAGACTTTTTGAAAATGCTGCCATTGGGGGCCTTGATAAGACGGCTGTCCAGGCTCCAGAACGATCGTGCCGTTGCCAGCCGGGCCGGCCTGCTCCAGAAACAGCGGCGCGACGATTCCGCTGACACTGACCAAGGGTACGTCAAGATCAAAGCGACGCATTTCACGCACCAGTTGTGCGGCCTGAATATCGACGCCACCAAAAATGACAACATCAGGCTGACTCTCTTTGATCGCGCGCAATATTGTATTGAAGTCGGAGGTGTGATTGCTGATACCGAACTGATTGACGATATCGCCCTGCGAAGCCTTGGCAGTATCCATGAACTGTTTCACAAAACCGTGTCCGAACGGCGTCTCATCATCGATGACGGCGATACGTTTGGCCTTCATCTGATGGATGACATAGTCAGCGGTATAGGCAGCGCCGACGTCGTCATGCGGCACGATACGGTAAGTTGTCGAAAAACCTTGCTGCGTATACGCGTGCGCAGTGGTGCCCTGGGCAATCTGCACCAATCCGGCGTCGCTATAGATGCGCGAAGCTGGGATGCCGACACCGGAATTCCAGTGACCGATCACCCCGATGACCTCGCTTTTGACGAAATATTGCGCCACCAGCAGCCCGGTGCGCGGATCAGAACGATCGTCCTGGATCAATAATTTGAATATCAGCCGATCACCGTTAAGGCGAATGGCTTGTAGATTGAGATCATCGATGGCAATCTCGGCGGCCTGCACCAAAGCAGGTCCGGCAGCGGCAGAAACCCCGCTCAGAGGTGCTGCATAGCCGATGAGAACCGTCCGATCAAGTGCTTCGGCAAGTGGTGGAAAAACGATTGCCAACAACGTTGACAAGCACAACAACTTCAATCCACCCAACAAATTCATTGATCACCTTCCTCACACTATCGAGATTGAAACAAGCAGGCGACGATACCAACTGACCTATTTATCAGGTTTTAATCATAACCGATCATCAGTTTTGTGCCTGTTTGAATAACACAAAGTGCCTGAAATGATCAGGCAGATTTTAAAAATTGAGCTCGGCCTGAACTGGCATACCCAACTGCACATGTTTGCCGACGCCAGCAATGACGATGGCGTTCTGACCAAAAGTGAGGCCACCGACGCGCTCGTTGGCACGGTAGGTCGCCATGGTGTCGAGCGGCTCATGTGGCCATTGCGCATTGATCAGGCCGCTACTTTGATCAATGCCAGGGATGGGACAACGCGCGCACGGCTTGACCAGACGCAGCACTACGGGGTTGTCACCCGCGCCTATAGTCAGCGTATCGACATAATCCTCTTCATAGGCATCCAGTCCGCTGAGAACCAGATTGGGACGAAAACGATTCATCGGCAAGGCTGGAGCCCCCTTTTGTTGCATACGAAAATTGAGATCGTCGAGTGAGGCTTGCGTGGTCACCAGCAAGGGGAAACCATCGGAAAACTGGGTCGTGGCAACGATGTCGCCGGTCCAATCCCTGCTGCACTCACGCCGTGCCGCCGGATCAAAGCAGACCAGGCGGGCGTCGGTACCCAAAAAGGCAGAAAACCAGCGATGCATGTCTTCGCCACAGTCGAGCGCAGCAAGTTCATTGCTCCAGACCATCACTGGCAATTTTGCAGCGCCTTGCGGCGCTGCCATGGGCAAATACAGAGATGCCATTGCGGGCGCCTGCACCAGCAATTCATCGGTGCCCACGAAACTCACTTTGATGGCGGCCATCAAGGGATATTCACGCTGGCTCAGAAAACGCCCCATGCGGTCCACCAGCATCCAGCGCCGGTCCAGGGCCAGGCCAAATTCACCAATCTCCGCCTCGCTAAGATCAATACCGCCGCAGGACTTGATGGGGTAAATACATAAGCCGGTCAGCATAATCATGAATGCTTTTCCTTATCGTTGCTGCGTGACTTTTCCGGCGGCAACACATCGCGCAACATGGCTTTGATGCCGCGTAAAGCCTGACGAATCCGCGCCTCGTTTTCAATCAGTGCAAAGCGCACATAGTCATCGCCGTATTCGCCGAAACCGATCCCAGGAGAGACGCAAACCTTGGCTTTCTCCAGCAACTGACGGGCAAATTCAAGTGAACCGAGATGGCGGTACGGCTCCGGAATACGCGCCCAGATATACATCGATGCCTTGGGTACATCGACCATCCAGCCGGCTTCATGCAAGCCTTTGACCAGTACGTTGCGGCGGCTCTCATAAGTGGCGCGAATGCTTTCCACGCAGGATTGGTCGCCTTCGAGCGCGGCAATTGCTGCCACCTGCACCGGCGTAAAGCTGCCGTAGTCGTGGTAACTCTTGATTCGTGCCAGAGCCGCCACCAGCTCTTTGTTTCCCACCATGAAACCGATGCGCCAGCCGGCCATGTTGTAGCTCTTGGAAAGCGTGAAAAACTCGACTGCAACTTCACGCGCACCCGGTACCTGCATGATCGATGGCGCTTTCCAGCCGTCGAAAGTGATATCGGCGTAGGCCAGATCATGCACCACCAGGATGTTGTGTTCGCGCGCCAACTTGATCACACGTTCGAAAAACTCCAACTCTACGCATTGCGCAGTCGGATTGGACGGGAAGCCCAACACCATCATCTTGGGCTTGGGATAACTTTCGCGGATGGCGCGTTCCAGTTCGGCGAAAAAATCCACGTCCGGACTCATTCGCACCGAGCGGATATCGGCGCCAGCAATCACCGCGCCGTAAATATGAATCGGATAACTGGGATTGGGCACCAGCACGGTGTCTCCCTTGTCCAGCGTGGCCAGCATCAAATGTGCCAGCCCCTCTTTAGAGCCGATGGTGACGATCGCCTCGCTGTCGGGATTGAAGTCGACGTCATAACGGCTCTTGTACCAATGCGTAATCGCCCGGCGCAAGCGCGGGATGCCCTTGGAGGCCGAGTAACCGTGGGTGTCAGGACGCTGCGCCACTTCTACCAGCTTGTCGACGATATGTTTAGGGGTGGCGCCGTCGGGATTACCCATCGACATGTCGATAATGTCCTCGCCGCGACGGCGGGCAGCCATTTTGAGTTCGGCGGTGATATTGAAAACGTAAGGGGGAAGACGATCGATGCGCGCAAAGCTGCGGCCACTGCGAGGTGCGGTCATGTTGTACTTTCACGTAAGCGCCCGGAACCGTCCGAGCGACGTTGGATCCGAAAGATCCGTTGCTGATTCTACGTCAGTTTTTTGAAAATGGAAAAGCGCTTTTTATTCATTGTCCCTGCCGGTAAGGCACCAATAACAATGCCGACAATAATCAGTGCCATCGATGCCAGCAGACTGGCCTCCAATTTTTCACCCAGCGCCAGCGAAGAACAGACAATGCCAAACACCGGCACCCCCAGCAGACCCAGCGAGGTAGTCATGGCCGGCAGTGCATGATTGACCTTATTGATTGCCCAGTAGGCAATGGCGATGCCAAATGTGCCGCTATAGAGCACCTGAACGACGGTGGCGTGATTCCAGGTCAATAGCGGCGGCCCCTCGACCAGCCAGGCCGTCGGCAGCAAAGCAGCGCTCGCCACCAGCGCCTGCCAGAACAGTAAATCAAACGGTTGACCGATCCAGCGATGGCCGCGCATATACAAAATGCTGGCCGCCCAGAACAGTGCGCCCAGCAAGATCAAACCGTTACCCAACACGGCAGCGTGATTGCCCCAGTCAAACGTCAAAGGATTGAAGATCAGCAGCAGTCCCAACAAACCAAAGCCGCAGCCAATGGCGCGCCGCAGGGTAAATGCTTCACCCAGAAACAGGCGCGCCCCTGGTGCCACCCACATCGGCGTAGTGTAAGCCAGCACCACTGAGCGACCGGCACCGACATGCTGCATGCCGATATTGCACAGCACAGAATAGGCCGTCATGTGCAGTAAGCCGAGACTGAACACCACCGGCAAATCCCCGCGCGCGGGCAACTTCAGACGCCCGCGCGCCAGACACAGTACCAGCAGCACCAAGGTACCAATGGCGCAACGTATCGCTGCGGCCCAGATCGGCGTCACATACTGCAACGTGGCTTTATTGACCGGCCAGGTAGTGCCCCAGATCAGCACCACCAGCGCCAGCAATGTCACTGCCTGCCGTGATGGCAGAGAAGATTCGCGCATTTTGTTTTATTGTTGGTTGGCGTTACGACACTGTGTCATCAATGATCCCAAACTACGTCGCTGACATCCTTGCGCATCGAAATTCTCCGCCGCCAGCCACTGTTCGAACGCACTCCTGATTTGCGGCCACTCGCTATCGATAATGGCAAACCAGGCTGTGTCGCGCGTGCGATTCTTGTACACCACGGCCTGCCGGAAAATTCCTTCAAACTGAAAACCGTAACGCAGCGCCGCTGCTCGCGAGGGTGCATTGAAGCTATCGCATTTCCATTCGTAACGGCGATAACCGAGTTCATCAAAGGCACGCCGCATCATCAGAAACATGGCTTCGGTGGCAGCCCTGGTACGTTGCAGACGCGGGGAGAAATTGATATTACCGACCTCAATCGCACCAAACGCCGGTTCGATCCGCATGAATGAGGCCACACCCACGGCCTTGCCGTTTTCCAGATTAATGATGGCATGCATCATCGGATCCTTGCTGGTGCTCATCTTTTGCACCCATTCGCGATATTCGGCCAGATCAGCGGGCTTGTTCGCGAATAGATAGGTCCAGTTGCGGCCTTCAACATCGTCGCCATTGGCCTCGAACAATTCCTCGGTATGTGCCAGGGTCAAGGGCTCGACGCGGCAATAGCGACCGTACATGGCCTGCAGTGGCGGCCACTGGCGAGGTGCCCAGTCGGGCATGGCGCAACCGACCGGCTGGCCGAGCGCATTGGTAGTACCTGATATTGGTGAATTAATCATGGGAGTTGCCTTGAGTGGGAAATTGAACAGCTTGTTGTTGTGCATGAAGCATAGATTAATGATAAATTTGGTTTCTCAAAAGATCCAATAATCATAATTTTAAAAATACCAATTCAGAAATCACTTGATTCAAGTTCCCCCATGAATACCTCTCCGTTCCCCTTCGATCTTACTGGTATGCAGCTGGTGCCCGGCAAAGGCTTGGCGGTGCAGCTTTACCAAAGTCTGCGCGAGCGCATTCTGCAAGGTCACATTGACCTTCAGGTCAAATTGCCAACCACGCGCGAGTTGGCGCTGGCGCTCAATATCTCGCGCACCACGGTGGTTCGTGCCTATGATCAGCTGTATTCGGAGGGGTACATCAGCGCGCGTGTCGGCGACGGCACCTATGTCTCGGCACCGGCCACGGCGATTGCCGGCACACCGGCGACGCTGCCGCACAGCCAGATCAAGCCACGATTATCCATGCTGGGAGAGCGTGTGGCGGCGACACCCAAGCAGTTGCGACACCCGGGCAAACCGCGCGCGTTTCGGCTTGGCGTACCGGCACTGGACTTGTTCCCGGGAGATGTCTGGGCGCGTTTGCAGGCCGATTTCTGGCGCCGCGCACCAGATCAGCACATCGGTTACAGCGATCCTGCCGGCGATCCGCAATTGCGCACGTTACTGGCTGGCTATCTGCGCAATGCGCGTGGTCTGGTGTGTGATCCGGAGCAGATCATCATCACGGCCGGTACCCAGCAGGCTTTGTTCATGTGCGCCCAGTTGCTGCTTAATCCTGGAGAACTGGCAGCAATGGAAAATCCTGGTTTTCCTCGCGCGGCAAACGCATTGACACTGGCTGGTGCGCACGTGATCGGTATTGACGTCGATGGCGACGGCCTGATGACCCAGCAATTGCAACAACAACGCGATGTGCGCCTGGTGTACGTGACGCCATCGCACCAATACCCCAGTGGCGTGACGCTATCACTGGCGCGTCGCCTGGAACTGCTGGAGTGGGCTGCGCGCAACCACAGCTACATTCTTGAAGACGATTACGACGGCGAATACCGCTATCGCGGCACCCCGCTCTCTTTGCTATCGTCGTTGGACCGTCAGCAACGCGTGCTGTACATGGGGACATTTTCCAAGATTGCCTTTCCTGGATTGCGGCTGGGTTATATTGTGGCGCCGCCGGTATTGGTAGATGCCTTGATCAATCTGCGCATGCAGTACGATCGCCATTCGTCCGTACCGGAACAGGCGGTGATGGCGCAATTTATTGCGCAAGGTCACTTCCAGCGCCATGTGCGGCGCATGCGCCGCGCCAGCCGTGCGCGCCGCGATGCGCTATGCGAGCACTGGCAGCGCATCCAGCCGGGCGGGCTGACACTTCCTGTGATTGATGCAGGCTTGCATTGCAGCCTGCGTCTGCCGACATTCCGTCAGCAAGAGCAATTCATCACTGCAGCTGCCGAGGTTGGCGTAGAAGTCGATGGTCTGACGCGCTTCTGGTTACCGGAAAATTTGCAGAAAACACCCGCCGCTGGTTTGGTGATGGGTTTCGGCGGCGTTGACGAAGCCGCCATCGCCAGCGCCATCAAGGCGCTGGATAAAGCTTGGCGCTAGGACTTGTAGCGCATTTGCGATCGCAAATTCAAAGCGAACAAGCCCTAAGCTTATCCAAGCAATTTGGCTTCTTCGAAACGTTGCGATAACTCGGCACGCAATTTCTTGCGTAGTTTGGCGGCTTCAAAGCGCCGTTTTTCTTCCGCCGTGAAAGGTCGCAGCGTTGGCACGGCGACCGGCTTGCGTTCACCATCGACCGCCACCATGGTGAAAAAGCAGCTGTTGACGTGACGTACTTCCTGGGTGCGGATATTCTCGGCCACCACCTTGATGCCAACTTCCATCGACGACGTACCTGCATGGTTGACGCTGGCCAGAAAACTGACCAACTCACCGACATGGATAGGCTGGCGAAACATCACCTGATCCACACTGAGCGTCACCACATATTGACCGGCATAACGGCTGGCGCAGGCATAGGCGACCTGGTCGAGGAACTTGAGAATCGTGCCACCATGCACATTCCCGGAAAAATTGGCCATGTCAGGGGTCATCAAGACCGTCATGGTAAGTTGATGAGATGGCATGTCCATAGTGCGCGGCTTTCTCTGTACGGGTAAATTCACGGGAAAATGATGCTCGGTTAATGTTGCCGCCAGCGGCCAGATAAAGTGTCTGAACCATCCTGGGGCAAGCAAGCGGCAAGACTATCCGGATTAGCCTTGCCTAGCAAGTTCAAAGCAACTATCTTGCCTGGCTCAAGGAGCTGCCGCAAAGTGTTCTTCCGTATTGCGCAGGAACTGCATGATCGAAGCCTTGATTGCATCCGGCGACCAACCCGCCATGTGCGGAGTCAGTACGACATTCTTGAACTCCAGCAACTCCTGCGGCGGCAGGGGTTCACTTTCGTAGACGTCGAGTCCGGCGCCGCCCAGTGCACCCTGGCGCAGTGCTGCGGCCAGCGCCGCCGTATCGACCACGCTGCCGCGCGCAATATTGACCAAAAAACCAGCCGGGCCGAGCGCCTGCAATTGGGCCGCGCCGACCAGATGGCGTGTGGCAGCACCGCCGGGTGTGGCAATCACGAGCACGTCGCACCAGCGCGCCAGTTCCGTCACACTCTCCAGGTAACGGTAATCCACATCGGCACGGGGAGAACGGTTGCAATAGCCGATCTCCATATCAAAAGCGGCGGCGCGGCGCGCAATTTTCTTGCCAATGGTGCCCAGGCCGATCACTCCCAAGCGCTTGCCGGCCAGTTGCGGCGGCAAGACCAGCACATCACGCCAGATGCCGTTGCGGCAGGCAATGTCGAGCTGCGGGATATTGCGCATGACCGCCAGCACCAATCCCATGGCATGGTCGGCGACGCAATCGTCGTTGGTACCGGCGCCGGTGGCGATCTTGATGCCATGCTGAGCCGCATACGCGCTGTCTATATTTTCAAAACCGGCCCCTAGTGCACACACCAGTTCCAACTTGCCAAGCACCTGCATATCGGCAGCGCTCAGTCCGGTCGAACCATTGGTCAACACCACGCGAACCTGACTGGCGGGGCCGTCAATAGCGGCCGTACGGGTAGGCTGATCAGGTGCGTAGATGATGTCAAAAACATTCCCGATGAGGGCCTTGCTTTCATCCGAAAGATGAATGAGTACCAACAGTGATAGCTTCATAGTGGAAAGGAAAAGGTCAGAATTGATCAAAATCGCTCTACAGCAGCAAGGATTTTAGGGCGAAACGCCAACATGCGCCAAAACACACAAAAACACGGCAAACAGCAGTCTGAAAAAAGATACGACAGCAAGGAAAATGCCCGCTTCAGGCCCGCCTAAGCTTGACGAGCCTATTCGCTTCCTTTATATTGCGCCCATCTCAATTTCCGGTGAAACACGAAGTGGACAGTTGCTCTAGTCATGTAACGCTGACGGGTCGATAACCCGGATACGTCTTTCCCCGCAGTCCCCTTCTCAGGCTGCAGCCGAAGTCGTTCCGGTTGCAGTGTCGTGGTGAATTCTCACCCGCCTATTTTCCTCCCGTCTTTATTCTTTTGCTTGCCCAGGTCGCGCTTTGATCGCTGCCCGCATGCCATCCTGCGCGTATCTTCAGGCTGAAGCTGCGCGCCAAGATTTGGAGGTAATACCTATGGATCCAACCATTTTTGCCGCACGTATTTTGCTAGCCCTGGTGCTAGGTTCGATTATTGGCGCCGAACGGCAAATGCGTCAGCGCATGGCCGGTCTGCGCACCAATGCACTGGTGGCCATCGGCGCCGCTTTGTTCGTACTGGTATCGGCGTTTGAAACTGATCCTCAAGGCGCGACACGGATCGCCTCCTATGTGGTCTCGGGCATCGGTTTTCTCGGCGCTGGCGTGATCATGCGTGAAGGGATCAATGTACGTGGCCTCAATACTGCCGCCACCTTGTGGTGCTCGGCTGCAGTAGGCGTGCTGTGTGGTCTGGGGCATGCGCTCGAAGCGGCGATCGGTGCAGCCACCATCCTTGGCGCCAATGTTTTCCTGCGCAGCGTCTCACATCTGATCAACAAGCAAGATCTGCACGGCGCCAGCGAAATCGAGCAGGTCTACCGGCTCTCTATCGTCTGCCGTCCCGATGATGAAGTTCAAGTACGCACACTGATCCTGCACATGCTCAATGGCATGCCACATCTGATTGTGCAATCGCTGCACAGTGAAGATCTGCCCTCCGGCAACCAGCTGGAAGTACGCGCTGACCTGATCACTTCACCGAGCAACCATTTGGAGCTGGAACAGATCATCAGTCGCGTCAGTCTGGAAAAAGGTGTCAGTGCAGCGCGCTGGGCAGTACTCAATGTCGTCGAAGTGTAGGCATCATCCGTTATAGCAATGTCTGTCATGCAGCATGGCGTTGATCGATTCGAATGGCCCCGCCATCAACGCTGCACTGAAGAAAGGAACACATCATGCGTATCACTAAACTGGAAAGCAAGCTCGACACCTTTTTCAGCGGCAACTATTTTCTTGCTGCTGGACCAGCAACGCCCGTGCGCTTGCCGTATCAAATCTTGGTGACCTGCCGCACGCAAGCGGCAAGCCAGATAGAGCAATTGATCCTGGCACAACTGCAAAATGGTTTCGAGCAGGGTTACTGTCTGGAAATGGCGACACGCTGCCATCTTCCGCTCAGTGATTTCACGGTCTCGCTGTCTTGCACAACGGCAGAGCGAGCTGCCTTGGTGCGACTGGTCAGCCGTTTGGGCCTGGAAAAAGAGGTACGCAGCGTCTGTTGGCAAAGCGTTCCCCAAACGGCTAAATAAGTGCAGCTAGTGCAAACTAAACATCAACATTACCCCAATGTCTGGCCTGCGCTGCATGGTCAGACATTGCACTCAAAAAATTGAAAAATCTCTTGCATGGAGTCGCACATATTGTGTCATTGCTGCTATCGTATGCTGACGGCAAGCACCACAGGAACGCAGCATCCTGCGCCCGCTTAACCTATGAAGATGTGTAGGAATATTCCCACGATATCCGTTCATGTCACGAAAATGGAATCGATTTAATGAGACCACCTGATGCCCCTCCTTCCATCATTCGCAGCGTGCCTGACGAAGCGAAGGAGCAAATGTTGCAGATCGTTCCTAAGCGTAGCAGCGTGCTTCGCCTTGCCAGCATTTTTGTCAGTCTGGTATGCCTGTCGATTCTTGCTCTGCACATTTATTTTTCCTGGAATTTCCGCAACAAGGACATCGAGGATGCCGAGATTGCCACGGCTAATCTATCCAGTGCTCTGGCAGCACATGCCGAAGCCACCCTCACATCGGTAGACTCAGTCTTGTTCGGCATGGTGCAACGGCTGGAGGTGGAGGGTAACTCAGTGGATGCGTTGGCCAGGCTGTATCCCTTGTTAGCCTCTTACGTTAGTGAGTTGCCGCAACTGCAGGGTCTGTTCGTCTTTGACGAGAATGGCAAGTGGTTGGTCAATTCGATGGACGACTCTCCCTGGAGACTCAATAACGCCGACCGCGAGTATTTTATTTTCCACAAGACGCACAGCGATCGCAATGCGCATGTCGGCATACCAGTACAAAGCCGCTCGACCGGTGATTGGATTATTCCGGTTTCGCGCCGGATCAACCGTCCCGATGGCAGTTTCAATGGCATCATCCTGGCCACGGTCCCGGTAGCCTACTTTTTGCACTTCTATGACAACTTTGATCTCGGTGCGCATGGAGAAATCATGCTCGCTACGCAAAATGGGGTCATGTTGGCGCGTCGGCCGTTGGCAAAGGATAGCATCGGCCAGAATATTGCCAACAGCGAAATCGTGCACACCCAAGTCGAGCACAAATCGCGTGGCGTGGCAATTATCAAGGACCGGGACGACAAGGTTTGGTTGTATAGCTATAAGCAATTAGTGAAGTATCCGCTTTTCGTGACCGCAGCGATGCCCTACGATGAAGTGTTGTCATCCTGGCGCATCAAAACCGCGTTGCAGTCACTTGCCGTGCTGATTCTGGTCGGCATGCTGGCTTGGATGGGACTGCGTCTGCTAAACCAGATCAAACTGCGCACCAATGACCGGCTAAAATTACAGGCTGCGCGCGAACAACTGGTCGAGATGAATAAAAAGCTGCAGAAACTGGCTCTGGAAGACGGCCTGACCGGTGTGGCCAATCGACGTCAATTCGACATTACCCTGTCCAATGAATTCAACCGCGCCAAACGTGAACAACAGTCGCTCGCCCTGGTGATGATCGATGTTGACCATTTCAAAAAATACAACGACACGTATGGCCATCCGGCCGGCGACGTCTGCTTGCAAAAGATTGGCAAACTGATCAAGATGAATCGACCGGGGGATTTGTCGGCACGTTACGGTGGTGAAGAATTTGCCATTTTGCTACCCAATACCGATCTCGATGGCGCAATTTGTGTGGCCGAGAATATTTGCAACGAAGTCCGTAAATTGAACATCCCTCATAGCAAAAGTCAGACCGGCATCGTCACCATCAGTGTCGGCGTGCACGCCTGTATTCCGGAAACGGCAGACAACAACGTCCTCGACCTGATCAGCGCTGCCGACAAGGCGCTCTATACTGCCAAGGCAAACGGACGCAACCGGGTATGCAGTGCCCGGAATTTACTCGATAGTACGCCGTCAGCAACCAGTGGAGAATAATGCTTTAGAGGGCCTGCTAAAATCATAAAAATCAGGAGACGCCATGGAATCGACCGATTATGAGGTGCTCAACACCGCCCTGTCCTGGCAGCAAGCCGGTCATGCCGTCTTGCTCGGCACCGTCGTCCACACCTGGGGTTCCGCGCCAAGACCGGTGGGCGCCCTCATGGCATTGCGCGATGACGGTCATGTACGTGGTTCAGTGTCGGGCGGTTGCGTCGAAGACGATTTGATCCGACGTGCGTTGGCAGGCGAATTGGTCAATCGGTTGCCGTTTGTGCTGGAATATGGCCTCAATGCCGACGAGGCACATCGCTTCGGTCTGCCCTGCGGCGGTACGCTGAAAATCCTGATGGAACCCTTGTCACAACAATCCCGCATTACAGAATTGCTGACCCTCATCGGCCAAGGTGTACGCGTGACGCGTAGCCTCAATTTGCACAACGGCGCAGCCGAACTCGACAGCGACCAGCCCTTGCGCCCTCTCCAGCTCGATGACGACAAGCTGGCAGCCCCTTTCGGCCCGCGTTACCGTCTGGTGATCATCGGCGCAGCGCAGATGTCGCGTTATGTGGCACAATTCGCGCTGGCGCTAGACTATCAGGTCATTGTCTGTGATCCACGTCAGGAATATCTGCAGGAGTGGGATATTGCCGGTGTTGCGTTGTCTGCAGAGATGCCGGATGACTTGCTGTTGCGTTTGCAACTGGATGCCAACAGCGCCGTCATCACCCTCACCCATGATCCCAAGCTGGATGATCTGGCGCTGCTTGAGGCGCTCAAATCACCTGCCTTCTATGTCGGCGCGATCGGTTCGCGTACCAACAATCAAAAACGACGCGAGCGGCTGGCCATGTTTGATCTCAGTGCGATGGAAATCGACCAGTTGCACGGCCCGGTGGGCTTGTTTCTCGGCGCACGCACTCCGCCCGAAATCGCGATTGCCATCCTGGCCGAAATGACCGCCATTCGCAATGGTGTACACATTACTCAAACTCACGCGGCGCGCAGTGAAAATATTGCCCCTCATGGCGGCAGTTGCACCGTCAATCCTTAGTGTACTCAATCAAATCATCATGAGTATCGATATCGCGATGAATGCCGCGATCATTGACCGGGATTTGCTGTACCGGGAAGGTTTGCAATAAGGCTCTGGCGCCAGTATCGCCGCGCAATTGCAGCAACGCGGCGCGATGACGCCAACTGAACGCCACAGGATTACCGCGTCTGCCTTGATAACTCGGCACGGCAATATCGATGCCATCGCGCAGGGCGGCCAGCAATCCTGCATGGGTCGATGTTTGTACAAAGGGCATATCACCCAGCGCGACTATCCAACCGGCAGCATCTTGCGTCTGTGCCACACCGCACATCAGTGAGGCACTCATCCCCTCGGCGGCGTGCTGGCACAGAGCCAGTTCACACCCCAATGCAGCCAGTCGTTGCGCCACTTCATTATGCAGCGAATTAACCACCGCCATTACCGGCAAAGCCGCCAGCATGCTACGCGCAGCATGCTCCACCAGCGATACTTCACTGCCGGGCAAAGATGCCAGCAGTTTGTTGTCGGTACCGCCGCCAGCAAAACGGCTGCCCTGCCCGGCCGCCAGCAACAGCCCACGAAAGCCCGGCGTCACTGCGTATTGATGTTGAGAAACTGAAATTGAGCCATCCATGATAGGCGATTATGCGCCAAAACAAGCCCTAAGATAGCAACGCGCAGTCAGAGCAGTTTGTCCCGACTTTGCTCCAGAAAACGTGTGCAGGCTTCCACCGGCAAAGGTTTGCTGAAGTAGTAGCCCTGCACCTTGTCGCAGCCTTGTAGTTTCATAATATCGAACTGCGCCTGGTCTTCCACGCCCTCGGCCAGCACCTCCAGATGCAGGCTGCGTGCCAGTGCAATAATGGCTTTGGCAATCGCCAGCCCATCGATGTCCGTGGCTACGTCACAAACAAAGGAGCGATCGATCTTCAGTTGATCCACCGGAAAACGCCTGAGATAGTTCAGATTGGAGTAGCCGGTGCCAAAATCGTCCAGTGACAGGCGCACTCCCATGGCCTTGAGTGCGTTCATGACGCCGATGGTTTTTTCTGGCGATTCCATCGATACGCTCTCGGTCAATTCCAGCTCCAGAAACTGAGAGTCCATGCCGCTGTCCTCCAATGCACTATGTACCTGGGTATTAATATCCTTGTGTGCAAATTGCTTGGCCGACAGATTGACTGCCATCACCAATGGCGGCAACCCCATGTTGCTCCATTGCACGGCCTGAGCGCAAGCCGTACGCAATACCCACTCGCCGATCGGCACGATCAATCCGGTTTCTTCTGCCAACGGGATGAAATTCAATGGCGACACCAGGCCACGCTCGGGATGCTGCCAGCGGATCAGCGCTTCGACACCAACTATCACACCACTATCGAGTGACACTTGCGGTTGGTAGTGAAGGATCAGTTCATTATTGACAATTGCTTGACGTAATTGTGACACTAATTGCAGCCGATGGCTGACCTGGCTGTTGAGTTCCGGAGTGTAGAACTGACAACGTTCCAGCGTGTTATCCATGGCGCGCCGCATGGCCACTTCGGCCGTTTGCAACAAGGCATCTCCATTATCGCCGTCATTGGGATAAACGCTCACCCCGATCTTCGACTCCAGATAAACACTCGCTTTGTGCTCAAGTTCATACGGCAGATCCAGCGTATAGATGATTTCTTGCACCCGCATAACGATCTGATCCTGCTCTTGCAACGGCAGGACAACAGCAAAACTACTGTCATCGAAACGTGCCAGCGTTGCCTCCGACTGAATCAGCATCGACAGGCGCCGGCCAGCTTCGATCAGAGCGTCATCGCTCAGTTGCAGACCCAGACCTTCGCGCAGTGCAATGACATCGGGTACCCCCACCAGGATCACGGCAATGCAGCTGCTAGCCTGCTCGCGCGTAATACGGCTGATATCTTGCTCAAGACGGTCGCGCAACAAACTGCGGTTGGGCAAACCGGTCAATACGTCATAGTTGCTCAGCCGATGTACGCGGTCTTCAGCTTGACGCCATTGCGTGATGTCAATGCCGCTGCAGATGAAATGAAGAGCATCGCCGCCATCTTGGCGCAAGAAAGTGGTGAGCCAGAGAATCTCCCTGCGCTCACCGCCTGAGGTAAGCCAGCGACGCTGGTATTGTAGCGGCTGCTCCTGCAAATGCCAGCGCAGGAAATCTTCGCGATTGGCCTCCACTTCATCACCTGAGAAAAAGATATCCCAAAAATATTTTCCCTGGACTTGCAACAAGGTATAACCGGTCGTGCGTTCCGCAGCCTGATTGAAACGTAGGATGCGGCCCTTTTTATCGAGCATCAAACCAAGTGCACCGGTTGTATCAAATATCGTCGATAACAGATTGCGCTCTGCTTGCAGGGCCTGCTCCATCTGGCGTCGTATCGTGTTTTGCCGCGCTTCCTCCAAGGCCCGCTCCAGAGCTGAAGGCAGGCGCGCCAGGTTGGACTTGAGGATGTAATCGTAGGCCCCTTCTTTCAAGGCTTTGATTGCACGTTCCTCTCCCATGGTGCCAGAGACAAACAAAAAAGGAATATACGGCGTGTTTTTTTTCAACAACTGCAATGCAGAGGACCCATCGAATGTCGGCAAAGAAAAATCGCACAAAACAATGTCAGGTTGATAGCTGCTCAGCGCGTCGACGAATTCATGCTCGGTCTCAACCTGATGGAGATCGCAGGCAATTCCGGCATGCGTGAGCTCGTAGCGTGTCAACTCTACGTCACAAGGATCGTCCTCTACGATCAGAATTTTCAGTACGTCGCGTTTCATCCGGTAACCTCGCTACTATCTTGCAGGTACCTGTTGTACCAACATCAGGGCAGCACCATTGGCGTTATCCCGACTACGTTGTGCTTACCCGCAATGGCAGGGAAAAATGAAACGTGGCACCTTCTCCGACCACGCCTTCGGCCCAGATCTGGCCGCCATGAAGAGTGATGATGCGATGTACGATAGCCAAACCAACGCCAGTTCCCTCGAAGTCGCTGACGCGATGCAAACGCTGGAACATGCCAAACAGCTTGGCGTAATAACGCATATCGAAACCAGCGCCGTTATCTTTGACGGTATAGATTAGCATGGTGTCGGTACAACTGCCGCTGATGCTTATCTCCGCCGATTCGCGTCTGGCGGTGAACTTGCACGCGTTGGCCAGCAGATTGAGCCAGACTTGCCTGATCAAGGTAATGTCACCTTGTGCCGACGGCAAATCCTCCAGCAGAAAGGTCTTGATCGGCATCCCGTCGGCGTTGGCCAGCACCGCATCAAAAGCGGCGCGCGCCAGTGTCGTCATGTCCAGCGGACTATGATTGATTTCCTTGCGACCAAGCCGCGAGTAAGCCAGCAGTTCATCAATCAACCGCCCCATGTTGCGCGTATTATCACGAATTATCTGCAGCTTGCGGCGCGCCTCGTCATCGAGCTGATCGGCGATGTCTTCTTCCAGGATACGTGCAAAACCGTCAATGGCACGCAATGGTGCGCGCAAATCATGTGACACCGAATAACTGAAACTTTCCAGTTCCTTGTTGCTGGCCTCCAGTTTTTCGATATTACGTTTGAGTTGGCGCGTCAATTCGCCATTGACGTCTTCCAATTTGTTACGTGTCAATATTTCTAGTTTCAACGTGCGATTCAAGGCATGCAAATGAACATTGCTGGCTGTGGCATTATCAGACAGGGACGGCAATTCCAGTTCTGCCGCCGTGATTTTCGCCTGTAATTCTTGCCGCTCTTTCTTGATCAGTACGTAGGCTGTAATATCTTCGACGCGGTGCATGATGTAGCGCACATTACCATCAGCGTCGCATACAGGAAAATTGGACGGGCTCCAGTAACGTTCTTCAAAACCACTGCCGTCGGGCCGTGGCACGTCGTACTTCTGCATCGCCATGGCATCCGGCGCCCGTTGTACCAACACGCGTTCGAGCGAACTGCGCAAGTTGGCCACGCCGTCGGCGTTGAGATCGTTGGGATTGTCTGGAAACACGTCAAACAAATGGCGGCCGACTATTTTTTCACGGCGCGTCAGCGTCGCCTGCAAATAGGCATCGCTGGCAGCAGCGATCGTCAAATCCGGTAGCAAAACCAAAAACAGTCCTGGCGCCGACTCAAATAACAATCGAAAATTGATACTCCCAGGATCGGAGACTTCTAATGTCATCGCTTAGCTCCGTTCGCTCAATCTGTGAATGCTGCAGAGGATGACCCAAACTATGGACATGCTCAATACTCTGAAATTATTTTTCTTATTTTCATCACCATAATTAAGTTCATGGCGCTCCCAATGTAGCTAATTGCTAGTTACATATCAAGCGTAAATACGGTGAATTAACGATATCTGAAACAGACTTGTTTTTTTATCAATGCGTACTTCTCGGTATGCATTGATCGATATCTTAGTCGAGATGGTTGGCAAGCCATTTCAGCGCACCGGCAAGCGTACGGAAATCGGCCAGTGAACGGCATTCGATATGAGCGTGCCGTTCCCGCAACATACGTGACAATGCCGAACCCGGCCCTAGTTCCAATGCCACGTTGATACCTTGTTCTACACAGGCGTCCATGCAGGCTGACCAATGAATGGTTGCAGTCAATTGCGCCAGCAAGGCGTTGCGCGCTGCTGGCTGATCTGCCACTGCCAAGCCAGAAACGCCGGCGAGGAGCGGGCATTGCGCCTGATGCCAGGACAGACTGTCGAGCAGCGCCGCAAATGGTGTCACCGCCGCTGCCATCAATGGTGTATGCGAAGCGATGCCAACCGGCAACATGGTCGTGTGAGCACCGGCTGCCATCATGGCAGTTTGTGCTCGCAATAAATCGTCACGGCGACCACCAGCAATCAGGGTATCGAAACCAGTCTCGATCGCCACATGGACCTGGTATCCGTTCAACAATGCTGAGGCTGCAGCCAGCGCCATACCGCCTACTGCCATCAAGCCTTGCTGCGCAACATCAAGCAGACAAGCATCCATGCAGCGCGCACGTACCAGCGCGGCTTCGATGGCGGTGTCTGCGGACCACATGCCGGCTACCCCAACAGCCGTCAGCTCGCCGACACTGTAACCGGCCACCAGCGTCGGTGCCGGCAAGGCATCCCGGATGCTATCCCAAGCTGCCATGCCGGCCGCCACAATCAAGGCTTGCGCATGGCGGTTGGCAAACAGCAAGGCATCATCCTGGAGCACCTGCGCCAGCGTTAGTGCTGTGTCGCCGCCTAGACGGCGCTCCAGATCGTACGCTTGCAAGATTGCAGCGCCACGACTGTCATGACGCACCAGATCAAACATGCCGGCATGTTGTGCACCCTGTCCTGGGCAAAGAATGGCGTAGCGCTGACTCATGCTGCCGCCGTGCAAACCGCTTGCACCAGGCAGCTTGCAGCCAGCAAATCAGCAGCACCGCCAGGCGACAACCGCAGCGCGACAAACTGCGCATGACTTTGTTGCGCCTGCACCAGCCAATCCTGCGCCGCAGTGCCGCCAGCGGCCAGAAAAGTGCGGCTGTGTTCACGCACCAGCGCCGCGCCGGCACTGCCACCGCGATAGTAAACATTGGTGTCGCTGACATGCGCCATCAAGGCAAACAAGGCGTCCACCTTGGCGCAATGCGCGTCGCGCCCAGCCGCCAGAGTGGCCTGCAATTGCGGCAAGGCAATCTCGAAGAGCGCAGGAAAACCCAGTGCCGCTTCTTCGCGCGCACCGCCAACAGCGTGCTCTGCGGCCACCTCTAAGCCATGGCTGACGCCGTGCTGCGTCGCTTGTGCGGGCGTTGCCATGGAATGACTCATCAAGGCATCGCCCCACTGAATCAGCAGCACCGCGCGTATCGTCGCCGGCGACAAGGCAATCTGCTTGGCCTCACATGCCGCTATCGCAGCACATAGCATACCCAGACAAAAAATTGCGCCGCGATGGGTATTGATGCCGCCGGTGGCCTGCAGCATGCGCGTTTCGGCAGCCATACCCAGTGCTTTTAGTTCGACAAAGTCAGCGCCAGCCATGCCCGCCTGCGCAATCGCACGAAAGTAGTGACGTAAGGAAAACAAGCTGCACATGAAGGTGCCGGCATTCATGTCCGCATGACTGCCATTGTCGATCAACGACACCAGACCAGGCTTGGGATACAGGCTCAATTCCTGATACAGGCTGCGCACCGCATGGCGCGCCAGTTCAGCACAGAAGGCTTGTTGTTGGGCCCGGCGGCGGCGCAGATCATGGCGCGTTTGTGGCCCGC
>Ga0209913_1000865_pt1 | contig 20963 bp, 19 predicted proteins | sample PersoiDNA2013203_FD_185805 | JGI IMG/M metagenome (GOLD analysis project Ga0209913, IMG submission 185805) | Permafrost soil microbial communities from the Arctic, to analyse light accelerated degradation of dissolved organic matter (DOM) -... | ecosystem: Environmental > Terrestrial > Soil >... | reverse complement strand
CTCTGAAGTGCTGGATTTTATTACACCGCATGTCGTACATGGTGTCACCACAGACCAGCTCGACAAACTTTGCCACGATTACATTGTAGATGTACAGCAAGCCATTCCAGCACCGCTGAACTATGCACCGGGTGGTCACAAGCCCTACCCTAAGTCTATTTGCACTTCAATCAATCAACAAATTTGCCACGGTGTACCTAGCGACAAAATGCTCAAAAATGGCGACATTGTTAACATTGACATTACCGTCATTAAAGATGGCTATCACGGCGATACTAGCCGCATGTTTCATGTGGGCGAAGTGACGAACCAAGCAAAACGCTTGTGTGAACTGACTTATCAAGCCATGTGGATAGGCATCACCAAAGTAAAGCCAGGCGCCACCTTAGGTGATATCGGCCATGCAATTCAAACCTTTGCGGAAAAAAGTGGTTATAGCGTTGTGCGCGAATTCTGCGGTCACGGTATTGGTAAGGTCTTCCATGAGGATCCACAAGTATTGCATTACGGTAAACCTGGTACGGGAGCTGTTCTTAAAGCTGGCATGATGTTTACGATTGAGCCAATGATTAACGCGGGCAAACGCGATATTAAACAGATGCCAGATGGTTGGACTATCGTAACAAAAGATCGTAGCCTCTCAGCGCAATGGGAGCATACGATTTTGGTGACTGAAACAGGCTATGAAGTCATGACATTGTCTGACGGAACGCCACCCACACCGGCTTTTGTTTAAGTATTGAGGCTTTTTTCAAAAGCTCAATCATGTGAAAGATCTAGTGAAAGACCTAGTCAAAAATTCAAAAGATAATTATGCTGAAAAAGAGAAAGTCGCCTCTTGGCGCCAGAATCTTAAAGATGGATTTTTAGCACTTAAAGCAGACTTTGCCCTAAGCCCTAATACTGCAAAACTATTCAAACAGCATTGCAAGCTAGTTGATGACCTACTTGCGGAAATTTGGACGCATACGCATGTTAATAATCAATGTTGTTTGATAGCCGTGGGCGGTTATGGGCGCGGTGAGCTTTACCCCTATTCAGATATAGACTTACTGATTTTGTTACCAGAACAATCGGCTAACAATGCATTTAACAACAGTATCGAATCCCTGATCGGCTTGTTATGGGACATAGGATTGAGTGTAGGGCACAGCGTACGCAACCTCAGCGAGTGTATCGCCGAAGCGAACAAGGATATCACGGTACAAACTAACTTAATTGAATCTCGCCTATTGATTGGCGATGCAACGCTTTATCACAGTTTTTTAAGTGACATGAATAGCACAATGGACGTAGAGGCTTTTTTTGCGGCAAAACTTAAAGAGCAAGACAACAGACATGCCAAATTCAACGACACCGCCTACAATCTAGAACCTAATATTAAAGAAAGCCCTGGTGGCCTGCGTGATTTACACATGATTATGTGGTTAACCCGTAGTTTACACATGTCTAACACCATCAATTCATGTAGCGGCTTAAGCACAAATACCGCTAATTCCTGGTCTGTGCTGGCAAAACAAAACATCATCTCTGCACTTGAAGCACGTCAAATTCGTCATCATGAAAAAAATCTGCAATTACTACGAATACGCTTACACTTTTTAAGTGGTCGTCGTGAAGATCGACTGTTATTTGATTATCAAAATGAACTAGCGGCTACATTAGGTTATATCAACACGCCACGTAAACGCGCCAGCGAACAGCTGATGCAAAGTTATTACCGTAGCGCTAAATTTGTACAATTAATGAATGAAATTCTGCTTAAACTGCTAGTACAAAAGCTTTCACCAACACTGCCCGCCATCAAACCCATCAATGCCCATTTCGAAGCACATGACCAACTATTAGAAGCGAAAACTGCAGGCCTTTTACAACAGCATCCATCAACTATTTTGGAGGCGTTTTTATTGTTGCAGCAACACCCAGAACTGACTGGCATGGGTGTCATGTTATTGCGCAACCTTCAGCGCGTTAAAAAGCTGGTTAATCACGACTTTCGGCAAAATCAGCAAAACAAAAAAATATTTATTGAAATCTTGTCGCAAGTAAATGGTGTCAATCATGCACTTCGCGCCATGAATCGATATGGTATTTTAGGGTGCTATATTCCCGCATTTGGTAAAATTGTAGGTCAAATGCAACATGACTTGTTTCATGTTTACACGGTAGATGAGCATATTCTCAATGTACTGGCTAATTTACGTCGATTCTCAAAACCAGAACTTAAACATGAATTTCCGCTATGCAGTCAGTTATTTGCAGAGTTTGATGCACCACATTTATTATATTTAGCAGCTATATTCCATGACATAGCCAAAGGACGTGGTGGAGACCACTCTATGCTTGGCACGTCAGATGCGATTAAGTTCTGCAAGCTGCATGGCCTCTCAAAAGCCGACCGCATGCTTGTTGCCTGGTTGGTGGAATCACACTTGAAAATGTCATCAACTGCGCAAAAATCTGATTTATCAGACCCCAGCGTCATCGAGTCTTTTGCGAATTTTGTACAAAACGAACGCAATTTAGTTGCGCTCTACTTGCTCACTGTTGCGGACATCCGAGGCACCAGCCCAGTGGTATGGAATGCTTGGAAAGCGAGGTTATTAGAGAGTTTATTTAACGCAACCAAACATGCCCTTAGACATGTATTGGCAAATCAACAGCTATATTCACAACAAGCCATTTCAGCACGTAAATTAGAGGCTGCAGAGAAGTTAAATAAATTTGGATTAAGTGCGCACTCTTATGAGCATTTATGGGGAAAGTTTGGTTTAAATTATTTCGTTCGCCATGAAAGTGATGAGATTGCATGGCACAGCCGCTTGCTTACTCCGCATTTAAATACCATAGCTCCCATTGTTCGGGCACGATTAAGTCCAAGTGGCGACGGCATTCAAGTCATGATTTACAGCAAAGACCAAAATGATCTTTTTGCCAGAATTTGTAACTTCTTTGACCGCATGGGCTACAACATTGTAGAAGCTAAAATTTACACAACAGAACATGCCTATGCACTGGATAGTTTTATAGTTTTAGATCAATCAGGTAAGTCAGTTAGCTATAGTGGATTACTAAAATTTATTGAGGTTGAACTTACACAAAAACTTGATGAAAAATTCCAGTTAGAAGCACCGTTACAAGGTCGCATCAGCCGTCAAGTAAAGCACATGCCCATTCAAGCGCAAATCACCATTACAGCAGAAGCTGATAACAATAATCATAAATTAGAGATTATTGCCAATGATCGCCCTGGCCTACTTGCAACACTGGCACATAAATTATTAATCCAAGAGATTGAATTACATAACGCAAAAATCAACACATTAGGCAATCGTGCGGAAGATACTTTTTTAATCTCGGCTAAAAAAGGACAGAAATTAGACATGCAGCGTATCAACGCCTTGCGAGAAGCACTTATTGCCGATATTTAACACTGAAAGTCAAAACAGCTAAAACATAAAGAACTACCTAATAAAAAAGCCTTGAAAATTCAAGGCTTTTTGTATTTCACTCTTACTAAATAACAACTATGAGTGCTTGTAGTGTTTCTTTAATTGCTTAGTTACTTCCCAGTTTGATTTCAAACCTTTAGGAAATACAACGAAGTCACCTGCTTTAACCACAACTGTTTCGCCACCTACTGGAGTAACGCGGATTTCGCCTTCAAGCAAGTATGCGCTTTCTGTAGCTGCATCAAAGTTAAGTGGGAATTTAGAAGGTGCGCAATCCCAGATAGACCAGCTAGAAACGCCTAGTTCTTTTAATTTTTCTTGAGATGGGTTGTGATCGATGATGATTTGGCTCATTTTAATATCCTTACTAAAAGTATCAATTAAAAAAAATGCCGTTTAAATATTTATCTAAACGGCGTTATTCTGTGGCAAGAGTGCCTGGATTCTTGTTAACAACACTAACAACTCTTTGATTTATATATATTCTTGGCGGAGGTGTCGTTCATACTATTGGCTGACAGCCTTATTTAACGCCATTCCTACTGTAACAAAAAACGCTTTGTCACGGATTTTGTTACGTCTTCATAATTCTATTATAGCAATCGTCACATTTATAGTCAAAACTAATAAAAAATAAAAAAATAATGAAGTGATATACAAAACAACTCTTAATTAAATTCTTTTTAAGCTTTTGTGTGAGGAAACCTAGAATGCCATCCTGGTTTGTTTTCCATGGCTTTCACAAAATGATCAATCATCGCTTTCACTGTGTCATGTGGTGCTGGAGTAAAAAATAATGCTTTCCACACAGTATCTACATCCGCACCTGAAGATTTACAGTCATCAGACTTCATATGTACTAACCGATCTCTAGTTTTTTTAAGCTGCTTATAAGCTTCCCAGCATCGTGTAGGCATCATTACCCACCCACGCTGACTACTTAGGAGAGTTAAAATGAAACACAGACAACTAGAAATTAGCAGTCTAATATATAGAAGCAACATTCGACTATAAAAGTTTTTCTTCAAACTCCAACAGCAAATCAAAAAAACTAAAAAGGTTAACTGAGCCGCTTCAGCGGTCAGGTTCGTCCAGAACCTGACCAAGACATCAGAATGATGGCTTGGCATGGGGGGAACCACTTTCATAAAATCCGCCCAAGCGGATTTAGTGGCCCCAAGGTCGCGGTATGTTAGTGGGGGGGCTTGCCCCGCCCCCAGAGCTTAAGCGCGGGCAACCCATTTAAACCATGGCGTCCAGCCACCCCTGCTTTTTAGGGGCAAGGAATACCTTTAGGTATGACGCAGTGGGTTGAAGGGGTTGCCCGCGCTTTTTGCGGGGGGCTGTCAACGAACACGATCGTGAGGCGCCGTTCAGGCGACTAGGAAAAACTACGCCGAAGGCCGCGTCCAGTGCTGCGAAGCAGGTAGTTTTACCGATAGATTGGGTGAGGCGGAACTGCGAAGCAGTGGAGTAAATGGACATATTGACAACACGATAACTAAACTATATTGTCAGGAATACAGGGAGCAATATTCCATTATTCATTGCATGTAAATATTCCATATTTTTTTACATAGCATTAATAATGGAGAGTGATATGGAGCAACAGCATGGAGAAACAAACGTACAAACCAATAAGCAATTTAATTGGAAGTATTGGAAAACAACGAGAGATTTCAGCCAGAAACGCTGACGATTTATGTATGTGGGTTTATCGCTGGGGATGGACTACCGCACAAATTATCAATAGGTCTCTAGATTTAAAACGACCAGGTTTGGCTGATGAATTTGTTAAAAAAGGCTTACTAGAAAAACTTGAATCTGATGGGAGGGGCGAAAAATTCGTCTACATCTTATCTAGTGATGGTGCTCGCCGCGCAGAACTTTTGTTGGATGACTATCACGATATGATAAAAATCTATCCATACACTTTGACGGAATCTCGCAAAGTGCCCTTCTCTCTCCACAACCACAACATGGTATGCCAACACGTTGTACTAGATATATTGGGCCCAAGGCCAAATCCGATGTCCTACATTAGTGAACTTGAATATAGAAATGATGGTGGGTTTGGAGATGGCGTGCCTGACTTTGGTGTAAATTATGGCGACAATTTTTTGATCTGCGAGGTTGAACTAAACCAAAAAGAAGAATCAAGAATGAAACGCTGGATATGGCTAAGAGTAATGGAGTTACGTCATAATCCAAGAAACAAGATAGTATTTTTTACACCTCTAAAAGCAGTTCGCGAAGGTATTAAAAAAATTCTGGATCAAGATCGGATTTATGAATTTGAGAAAAATAGGAATAATCACTGGATAGAAGCTACTAGCATTTTGCAGAGTGTGAAAATGATTGACTATCGTGATCGAATTGAAATTAGAGAGCTTGAAAAAGATGTTTGGCGCAAAACAGGTGGATTATTTTACCCATCAAAATACAACACTGATGACGATGACATAATGGGAATGGGTGACGAATAAACCAAACCCCTTCCAAGGGGCTTGGGCTTAATAGAGGCTATCAATATGGATATGTTTTGCTTGTTTCTTAAGGACAATCAGGATTGACTTAATTGTTCCGTACAGACAACAACCCATTGATTTTAAAAATATTAATATTTAACATAATTGTTGCACACCATAATTATGGCGTGTAGCATTATTGAGTGATAGTTAAATCAGTAGGAGCTTAAAATGACTGAAAATATGAATAAAGAACATGTTGGATCTAGCTTTGACGATTTTCTTGCAAAGGATAATTCACTTGAAAGGTGCACAACTGTTGCAAAAAAGCGCGTTGATGAGTGTGAAAATGAGAAGGAAAAAGTTGATCGTTTGACAGAGAAAACAAAAAAATAATTCAATCGATATTTTTTAATGGAGTTAACAAATGGCAAATATGTTTTTGGTGGCAATTTGGTTAGCCATATTCCTACTTACATTTGGCCACTGGTTAATTTGGATGTACTGTTTTGAGGATCCAAACAATACTGACTCGAGCGATCAAGAAATGAATCAGTTTTGCGCAGATTTGCTGACTTCTGTTCGGGAAATGAAAAGTGGCGGCGGCACTTTTCACATTAGCTTTTCGCCTGGCCCAGTTAAAAATATAGATTGAAACTGCTGCAATCAGCCAAATTACTAAGCAGGTTCTAACTTTAGTAATTAGATCGTATCAATTTAGTACCTTTGAATCTGATGAATGGCCGATTTAATCGATCCTACATGTTTTACGAAGTTAAGAAGACCAACTTCAGAATCGACTTTTAACTTAGCATTATCAACAGAAAATATCTCTGTTATTCCCTCAAAGCAAGCAAGTTCGCCAGTTAATTTGTTCAATCTAATACTTTTGATGAGTATTCTCATCTAGTTGACCACCAATTATTATTTAAGTTGACCAGTCATTCTCATCCAAACTGACCAGTGATTCTCATGACAACTGACCATTCATTCACTTTGAAGTAAACTATTCATCAACGCCTAAAAATTAGACTGCCCTGATAGCAGACTGTCAGAATCGGTGCTTTCGGCCAACTGCCGCCGGTCGTCAACTTGAGGTAAACGGCAACTAATTGGGACAATGCAGCCATTAGATTTGGCAAGTTAATTCCAGCCCTCGGTTCAAATATATAGCCCTTTCAATAGCTTTTCTCTTTTAGTTTTATCATCTTATTCATACTTTAGATACCTTAATTTCTTACAATTAATTGCATATTATTCAAATTAAAATATTGAATTATGCAAACGGCATCTTTACTTAACTTTACACATTGACCTATCAATTTACACGATATCTTGACGATAAATGTTTAGTACTAAGTTGTAGACAACTTCAAAAGTTATTTAAATGTTTAGGAGAAATAAAATGTCAATAAGCGCGATTAGTAGTTCCGGTGGTTTTGATGTCACAAAAATGGCGTCTAAAATAGTGAAAAATCTTGATGCTAACGGTGATGGAAGTGTGGATAAATCCGAGTTTACTAAAGGCATGGTTGCAAAGGGCATGTCGGCAGATGAAGCCGCTAAAAAGTTTGATAGTATAGACACCAAGAAAACTGGGAAAATAAGTCAGAGTGACATTGAAACAGATCTAAAGAATAATGCGCCTAAAGGTAATGCACCTAAAGGGCCGCCTCCAGCTGGTGGCGCAGGTAAATCTGAAGGTACATCACAAAGCAGCAGCTCAACAACTTACGATGTAAAAGATACGAATAAAGATGGCAAGGTATCTGCCATGGAAGAGTTGGTATATGAGATAAAAAATGCCGCAAAAGCAAGCTCAAAAACTAGCGACACGAGTTCAACCGAATCTGCTAAAGATGCAGCTAAGCAAAAAATTGGCAGTATAGTGGATGTAACTGTATAAAATCAGAAGAATACTATTAACAAGGCAACACCATCTCAACACAAAAGCCTTTGGGCTTGAGGTTCCTGGCAAAAACTTTGCCTCCATGGGCCTCAAGCACTTGCTTGGTGATGGCCAAGCCCACACCGTGACCTTCGGTTTGGCTGCCTGAGAGCCCTCTGACAAAGGGTTTAAATATGTCTTCTAACTCTAACTCATCTACGCCAGTGCCGTTGTCACATACTACTATATGTAAACATTTGCCTGTGTTTTGGTAAGTGCAGGTAATGTTCACGTCCCTACCATCGGCACCGTATTTAATGGCATTACGCACAACATTTTCAATCGCTCGATAAATTAAGTCGGGCTGACCTTCATATTCACAGCTTTGTTCCAATTTTAAATGCAACTTTATGTTTTTCTCTGTAGCTTCGAATTGCGCATCCTCTGCAATGCTATAAATGAGTTGATTAAGATCAAATTTCTTCTTTTGGACTTGAGTTACACCCGAATCCAGCCTAGATAACTCTAACAACTCACCTACTAGGTTATCAATTCTATTTGTTTCAAGCTCTACTCGATCAATGAACTCGTGCACCTTCTCCGGGTTTTGTCTCACTAGGCCCAATGCCATCTGCATTCTGGCGAGAGGGGAACGTAATTCATGTGAAACATGATGAAGTAGCTTGGTTTGGCTTTGTATTAGGCTACCTAAGCGTGTAGCCATTGCATCAAAATCTCGACCTAAATCTGAAAGCTCATCACGTCTCCCACTCATCATATGCGCCACTCTCACATCCAGCTTGCCACTAGAGGCTTGTTGGAATGCTGACCGCAAATTATTGATGGGTTTAGAGAAGTACCAAGCAAGTAATGATGCAAAAATTAAACTGATTATTGATCCCCCTAACAGGGGAGTTAGCGGGAATCCTGGTGGAGGTTGGTGTTCAGAATGTGCATTAGAATCATGCTCCCCATCTATTGGAGGAGGTTCATTCATAGGATTATTGATCTTGTCAGGAACAAATAATAAGAAAATGTGTCCATCGTTCAGCTTAATATACCGCGTATAAGGTTCAGGTTTTGTGGAATTGGCTAACTTACGCGCTGAATCAAAGCTGGCTTTTGAGTAGCTGCGCTGCAATAGTTCTTGGCCGTGCTCATCAACTACAAATACTTGCAGAATATGTCTAGTCCGCCAATCTTGTAAAAGAGGTTTTAAACTTGCAATCCCGCCATATTGCAATGTTGACGCCGCTGCTTCAATGTTAGATTGTGCTGGTGGAGAGGTTTCTAAAGTATTACTTAATAATGCTTCATGACGATGCTCTGTCCAAATGGCAATGCCAACTCCAATGACTGTGGTGAGTTGTGCTAAAAAGAAAAATAAGAAAAACTTCCAAAATAATCTACTCATTTTATTATAGTTGTAACTATTCCTTAATTAGCTGGTAGCCCATACGATAAACCGTTTGAATACAATCTCTACCATCATTAAGTATACTTAATTTATATCTAATGCTGCTCATATGCACATCAACGCTTCTATCAAATTTCGCGAGCGAACGCCCCATACCCTGTAAAGCCAGATCTTCCTTACTCACTATATGACCAGCATTTCTGGCGAGTATTTCCAATAAATTAAATTCAGTACTTGTTAAGTAGATCGTTTTGCCATTCCATTCTATACGTCGCTGTAATGGCCATATAGTAATATTTCCTACAACTAATTGTTCTAGCTTATTTTGACTACCATTTATGAGCTGAGACCGACGCAATATGGCTCTTATACGCGCCAATAATTCACGGGGAGAGCACGGTTTTGGTACGTAATCGTCCGCTCCTAACTCCAAGCCTATCACGCGTTCTAACTCACTGCCTCTAGCCGTAAGCATAATCACTGGAATTTGACTGCTTTTACGAATTAAGAGTAGTGTTTCAGTGCCATTTAATTTGGGCATCATGACATCAAGCACAGCCAAATCAAATAAGCCAGAGCGCGCATATTGCGCACCAGTTTCACCGTCATTTGCAATCGTTACGTCAAATCCTTCCACCACTAAATATTCTTTGAACATTAGGGTTAACTCTACATCATCATCAATGAGCAATATTTTATTCATCATTACATATGTAAATTTATAAAAGATTCAGCATCATAGCGATGCCACTCCACATTCAACAATAGCAGACTCAGACATTTACCTAACTTTACTTTCTCTTTGCAGCAGTTTACATATACAGGAAGCATAATAAAGTTGTCATTTAAACAAGCTTTTCTTAACAATGGCATTTTTATTTAATTTAATGTTAAAAGTTCAATTATGAGAATATCTAAATCTTTACGTGCCTTTGGCATTTTGGCATTAATTGCTCCATTGGTATCACACTCGGAACACCAACCACCTATGCAGTTTTGAGAAAAACAATTTCCTGAGAGGATGCCCCCATTACAAGGTTTACCAACACATATTTTCGAATTAGACTTATCTGAAACGCAACAAGATAAGATATTTGCTCTGATCCATCCTCAAATTCCACAGATATGGGAACGCGAAAAACAACGACATCATTTAATCAATGAACTACGTAAGCTTTCAGACGCTGAAATTTTTGATGAGGCTGGAGCTAAACAATCAGCTGAAAAATTGGCAGCACTTGAAAAAGATGCGGTTTTCAACCGAGCTAAAATTGATAGTCAAATCTTTGCAATTTTGACACCTGAACAACGTAAACAATTATTGGAACATAAGCCACATCTACAAGATGACTTTCATAAAAACGTATCTCAATCTCACATGCAACTTAAATTAGAAACTAAACGAATCATTTAAAGGATTTTTGAGAATAGATCGACTCTTTGGCAAAGCTTAATGTTCGGTTGAGAACAGACTACCAAGGTAAGGATAGTATAGTATTGAGATACTTCGGGGCTTGTTTAGCATTTGCCTTTTGCAAACGATGGCTAGACCGTGCGTAATCTCATTGATGGGAAGGTGCTTAACCAGATGAATCCAAATGATTATTTCGATATTAACTATGAACCCTTTAATGTATTGCAAAACTAAATTGTGATCTATAACAAACACACATCTATCCTCATCGGCGGTCTGTTATTGCTTCTAAACGGTTGTGCGACATTCAGACCGAATCGCACCGAACTAGCGGCTGTAGTGGTGCCAGCTAAGTGGTCTGCTGACGAGGCTGTTTCAACCACTTGTGCGACATCACTTAAAGAATGGTGGCGGCGTTTCGATGACCCGCTTCTTGCTTATCTTGTGGAGCAGTCTTTGCAGACCAATGCCAGCGTGAACAGCGCCAAGGCAGCATTGCTTGAGGCTCGTGCTTTGCGCGATGTTGCTGCGGCCACGCTTTGGCCAACTATAGACAGTTCAGCTTCAGCACAGCGAAGCAAATCTGGTCATAATAATGCAGTCAATAACTTTACGGCTGGACTAGATGCAAGTTGGGAGGTCGATATTTTTGGTGCAAAGCGCAGCGGACTGTCTGCTGCTGAGGCTACCGCTCAGGCCAGTGTGGCGAGTTTAGGTGATATACAGGTGACTATTGCCGCTGAGGTGGCTATTGATTACATTGCCTTACGCAACGCTCAGGCGCGCCTAGCTATTGCCAATAGCAATTTGACTAGTCAGCTAGAAACGCTGCAAATAACTATGTGGCGGACACAGGCTGGCTTGGTCGCCTCACTGGATGCTGAACAAGCGCGCGTGTCGGCAGAACAGACACGTGCTCTGATTCCACCATTGCAGACTTCTATCGAGCAGATGAGTCATGCGCTTGCAGTGCTGACTGGTCAAGCACCAGCGTCTTTGCTGACACAGCTGGCGGTGGTCAGCCCCGTGCCACAAGCGACCAATAATTTAGCATTGGATATTCCTGCTGAGACGTTACGCCAGCGCCCTGATGTACGCGCTGCCGAACATCGGATTACCGCTGAGTTAGCGCTACTGGCGCAGGCTGAAGCAGCAAGGTTGCCGAATTTCACACTTAACGGCTCACTTGGTCTGAGTGCACTCACATTGGGTTCGTTAACTAGTGGTAGTTCGGTCGTAAGTTCACTACTAGCCAATGTTGCAATGCCATTATTTGATGCTGGTTCCAGACGCGCCAAAGTGCGAGCTCAGGAGGCCGTACTGGAGAAAACACGTTTTTCCTATCAGGCCACTGTGTTGACTGCGCTTCAAGAAGTTGAAGATGCTTTGGTTGCACTACGTGGTGATCTTGAGCGTCTTTCACGACTAAAATTTGCCGCGGAAGCGGCTGGTAATGCTGCAGTGATGGCTCGTCAACGTTACGATAATGGGCTGGTTGACTTTCAGACTGTGCTTGAAACCCAGCGCTCTCTATTGAGCACGGAAGATAGTGTAGCCAGCGCTAAGGCCGATGTAAGTGCCGATCATGTCCGTCTTTACAAGGCACTTGGTGGCGGCTGGCGAACTAATGGGTCTGTTACGACAACATTATCTACTGAAGAAACGAAATGGAATTACCACCCATGAATACCATTATTCCTCCCGCTGACATTGCGCCTACTCCGGCCACAGTCAACAAAATAGCAACTGACACCGACATTGCCACCTTGCTGGCGGAGCCAGCGCTAATTTCTTGGTATCGCCGCCCTGCAATATGGACTGGGGTAGCACTACTTATATTGCTAGTTGCTGGTCTTTGGTACTGGCAGGTACGCCGTGCCGCGAATGCATTACCTGGTTACACTACACAAACCGTGGCACGTGGCAATCTGACGTTAACCGTCACTGCCAATGGCACAATCCAGCCGACACGTTCGATTAATATTGGTAGCGAGCTTTCAGGTACGGTGCTCAAGGTCAATGTTGATGTCAATGACGTGATCAAGAAAGGACAGGTGCTGGTCGAACTTGACCCCGCTAAACTGCGCGATCAGGTATTGCGCTCGAAAGCTGCTTTGGCTGCGGCCATTGCTAAGGTCGCACAGACCGAGGCCACGATAAAGGAATCTGCGTCTACTTTGCAACGGCTTGAAGATGTAGCGCGTCTGTCGGGTGGCAAAGTACCGTCAAAAACAGAGCTTGACACTGGCCGCGCTGCACATGACCGTGCGTTGGCCGACGACCTCAGTGCGCGTGCTGGTGTAAATGAAGCACGGGCAGCTTTGTCAACTGACCAGATCAATCTATCCAAAGCGTCAATCAGCGCACCTGCTGATGGTGTGGTGTTAACTCGCGCCGTGGATCCAGGCAACGCGGTGGCGGCTTCGCTACAGGCGGTGACTTTGTTCACTGTGGCCGAAGATTTGGCGAAACTACGTCTATGGGTTTATGTTGATGAAGCTGATGTTGGCTCGGTCAAGACTGGGCAGAATGCTACTTTCACCGTCAGTGCATATCCAGCGCGCAATTTCCCGGCACGCATCACGCGCGTCGGCTTCGGTTCCACGATTACTGACAACGTTGTCACCTACCTCACCTACTTAGATGTTGACAACACCGACCTTAGTTTGCGTCCAGGCATGACAGCAACCGCTACCATCACCGCAAAGCAGCGTAATGATGTACTGCTGGTACCTAACACTGCATTACGCTTTACCCCTACCGTAGCGAAATCAGATTCAACCGAGAAAATGGGAATCGCGGCTAGTCTTTTACCCAAGATGCCGAGCAGCAATATACGAAAATCAGCAGCTACTAGCGCCAGCACGGCGGCGGCCAAGCAGGTCTGGATATTGCCCAAGAATGGCAATGGCGTTGCCGTAGCGGTAGTCGTGACGCCAGGTATCAGCGATGGCCACATGACGGAAATAACGGGCGGTGATCTGCAGGTTGGCATGCAAGTAATCACTGATCAGAAGGCGACAGCCGAGTGAGTGAATCTCTAATACAACTGATAGACGTTAAAAGAAAATACGGTACAGGTGCATCCGAGTTGATGGCTTTAAACGGCATTAATCTGAGTATCATGCCAGGTGAGTTCGTTGCGATCATGGGCCCCAGTGGTTCGGGTAAGTCTACTGCAATGAATATTCTAGGTTGCCTTGATACCCCCAGTTCTGGTCAGTATCTGTTCAAAGGTGCACATGTGGAAGCATTGTCACGCGACCAACGTGCACGCCTGCGAAGGCGCTACCTCGGCTTCGTATTTCAAGGCTTTAATCTACTTGCGCGCACTTCTGCACAGGAAAATGTTGAGCTGCCACTGCTTTACCGTGGTGATAATGCTGTTAAGCGTAGGGAAGCTGCTACAAAAGCATTAGCATCGGTAGGTTTGAGTGGTTGGGAACATCACACGCCAACAGAACTCTCTGGCGGGCAACAGCAACGGGTAGCCATCGCCCGCGCCATCGTCACTGAGCCAGCCGTGTTGCTGGCCGACGAACCTACTGGAAACCTCGATACACAACGTAGCCATGAGATCATGGGGTTACTTGTAGCATTAAACAGAGATCATGGTATAACAGTGCTGATGGTAACGCATGAGGCAGACATGGCTGCATATGCGCATCGTATGGTGCACTTTACTGATGGGAAAATTGCAAAAGATGTCGCGAACCCGCATCCCACGATGGTTGCTTCGGTCGACGTCGGCCAGATTGTGAGTACCTAATGTTATACAGTGTATTCATACTGGCGCTACGTTCAATACAACGCAATTTGCTGCGTTCGTTTCTCACTATCCTCGGCATTGTAATAGGTGTCGCCGCAGTAATCACGATGGTTACACTAGGCAATGGTGCCACTCAGGCAATCAAGACGCAAATTTCTAGCTTAGGCACCAATCTTCTGATGGTAAATCCTGGTCAGCGTCAGCCTGGCGGAGGGAGTGGCAGTGGAGGCGTACCACAGTTCACCGAGGCTGATGCTGAAGCCATACAGTCGCAAATCGGTGGCGTTGCTGCAGTTGCACCCCAAGGCCGCAGTAGCGTTACGGTGGTAGCCAATGGCCGTAATTGGGCTAGTACCGTCTACGGCAGCACCAATGAGTGGTTTAGCACTGGAAACTGGAAATTGGCCAGTGGACGCATTTTTGACCTAGACGAACAGCGTGCAGGTGCAGCTGTTTGTGTGATTGGCGAAACCGTACGTCGCGAACTTTATAGCGGCACGGTAGGAAAAACGGGGCTTGGCAATCAGTTGCGTATTAAGCAGTTCTCCTGCAACGTGATTGGTATTCTTGCTGCCAAAGGTCAAAGTGGCATGGGGGATCAGGACGATACCGTGATTGTGCCACTACACACACTGCAGCGTCGTGTTACTGGCAGCCGAAAAGTTAGTACGCTGCTGGTTTCGATGCAAGATGGTAGAGACAGTGCACCACTAAAAGCGAGCTTGCGCCAGCTAATGCGCGAACGTCGCAAGCTCGCAGAGGGCGATGACGACAATTTCAATATCTTCGATACACAACAATTGGCTGAAACACTGTCTAGTACGACCAAAGTGTTGACTACACTACTCGGTGCAGTAGCTGCTGTTAGCCTGCTGGTTGGTGGTATAGGTATTATGAACATCATGTTGGTCAGTGTCACTGAGCGCACCCGAGAAATTGGACTGCGCCTTGCCATTGGTGCGCTTGAGAGTGAAGTATTGTTACAGTTTTTGATTGAAGCCGTCGTTCTATCAGCACTAGGCGGGCTGATAGGTATAGTCATTGCCACAGCTGCCTCATATGTGCTAGCTGGAGTAATGAGGGTACCTTTCTTATTTGACATAACAATCAATCTTTTGTCTTTTGTGTTCTCTGCTGGAATTGGTGTGCTATTTGGTTACTTCCCAGCTAGACGCGCCGCACAAATGGACCCCATTGAAGCACTTAGACATGAGTAATTAGATTGCAAACCTCAGATTAAGAGGCTTGCAAAACTATCTGGGCCAAAACCTGACTGCTAGTACAATTCCATTAAAAGCAATTGGCTAGTTATTTATGAATCTTATGTGCCAAGCCTTGCTTTTTTAATCTGCTGATAGCGTTCTCTGATTTCCTGAAAGCTTTTATATTGAATATGGCGCTGCCGAGGTGTAACGAAAGCCTCCAGCCGGGTCTGTAAGCGAACCGTATTATATTCCTGCTCAATTAGCATAACGCCTTCTGCTATCAGCTTAAGTATGAGTAACTCATCCTGAGTCCTGCCATGTATATTTTCTGCCAGCGGGATACATATGAAATAGGCCATTACAATGCCGTAGAGTGTTGAGGTCAGCGCAATGGGGATAGTCTTTAATATGACGCCTGTATCTCCAATTCCGTCTAACATTCCAATCAAGCCAATAACACCTCCGGCGACACCAAATGCCGGGGCCAGCAAAGCCATATGTCGAAATAGACGTTCGTGAAGCGCTCGTCTTTGCTGAAAAAAGTGGATTTCTGTATAAAGAGCGTCCCTTGTGTCATCAGCATTAAATCCATCCACCAACATTGACAGTGCGCGCTTGAGGAACAAAATGCTGACTTGATCAGCATCTTTCTCCAGTGCAAGCAAGCCATCCAACTTAGCCTTAATAGATAAATCCAGCAGCGAACTAACAATTTCTCGCTCAGAGGGAATGTTTGAGCGATATGTGTTCATCGCTACTTTAATTGCCACTATTATTTCATTTTTTGTATAGCTGATGAAAGTGGCACCCAATGTTCCGGCCAGTACCACAACAATGCCAACCAGATTGAACATCAGTAAACGGCCATCTCCAATCAAGGTGGAGCCTATCAATAACAGACTGCAAAGCACTATTCCAAAAATTGAATGGGATGATGATTTCATGATTTATACTCGTTTCGCGTAATGATAATTTCCACTCTTCTATTTCTGGATTTGTTTTCTGGAGAGGTGTTAGGCACTACTGGTTGATAAGACGCACGACCAATAACTGTAAAACGCCCCGGTTCCAAGTTACCAGCTTGAATCAGATGACGCGCGACTTGAGCCGATCTTGCTGATGAAAGCTCCCAATTGGTTGGGTATGCCGGGTTGCTAATTGGAAAATTATCAGTATGTCCAACCACTTCAATCTGATAGTTATTAGCGGCAATAATTATGGCCAACTTATCAAGAAAGGAAGCCGCATCAGACTTCAGTTCTACTTTACCTGAGTCGAATAGCAGGTTACCTCGTACACTGACCTTAACCGCTTTATTTTCAGTAAGCACAACATCGACATCATTAAGATTGACTTGTGTAACCAGCTTTTCACTTAGCCGCAAGATTTCTTCCGCAGAGATTGACACCTTTTTAATTTTCTTGAGTTGCAGTGCCGGAAGTTTAAATTGAGGGACAATTCTAGGTTGCTTCTTTGCCTCATTTTTGAACATATCCCCCACATTCCTTTCAGCCTTTTGTGAAATAAACATGACGGCGAACATCACCATCATCACCATCATTAAATCGGCCCAAGGTACAGACCAATGTGGAGGAATTTCTATATTGTCGATGCTTGTGGAGCCCCAACGGTCGAGATGATTGCGTAGTGGATGATTGCTTTTTTCTCGCGATGGGATTTTTGAGAGTATTGCGGCATTTAGATTATTTTCAGGCTGAGTTAAATTCGAATTTGACTTGGAATCATCAGAAGTGTTTGTCGATTTTATAATCATCCCGTTTTAGCTCTTTATTAAGTGATAATTTTACTTACCACTCTGATATAAGTTTGATTAGACTATAACGGTACCTACCAGAACGTGGGCAGACAGACCATCGTTTGAGTAATTAACTTTACAACTAATTATTTTGTATGATATCAATCATGTCTGTATTTTATCCGTTGAATATAGCGACATATTCATATCTATTTCATGGGTTAGAAGTATTTAAAATGTAGAATCAGTGAGACATTTCTTAATTGGTAAGCTTCCGCTATGGGTCGAGTCTTGCCTCATAGCCTATCAAATGATTTGCCACATAACTGCCTGTCAGGTTCGACACTTTCGGCCAATTTGAGACATACGTCAATTAGGGATGAACTACCGCTAAGTGGAACAAAGCCGCCGTTCCATTTGACGAATTTATTTCTGCATCTAGCCCATAGCCGACTTTCGCTAACAACAAAACAAAAAAGCTCCCGAAGATGCCTTTTTAAAATCAATCAAGATAACAAACTAGAAACACAATCGTGTAATTGAAGTAAGCTGTTGTTGAGCCTGTACTTTGGAAAAGGAGTTGTTGGTATAAACACCCCCCTGCAATCCGCTGTGTTTTACTTACAGCATAATAAGCACCTGCTGAAGTGAACGGCAATAAAAAACGCTATGTGCGGAAACAGACATAATAATTTTTACCCATGTTCTAGCATGGGACTGTCATCAGAATAAGATGTCTATAAGTGTTTTTTGATACCTAATTCACAGGAAAAGCCCATGTCCAATCCGCCGGCAGATGCCATCGGTGAAGCGCTACGCATCTCAGAAAGTCGCTACCGGCGGCTGTTTGAAACCGCGCTGGACGGCATTTTGCTACTTAATGCTGAAACCGCGCAGATTGAAGATGTTAATCCCTACCTGATTGATATGCTGGGCTATTCGCATGAAGAGTTTCTGGGCAAGAAACTATGGGAAGTCGGCCCATTTATTGACATGATGGAAAGCAAGGAAATGTTTGCTGAACTGCAAGAAAAAGGCCATGTGCGTTACGAAGACTTACCTTTAAAAACCAAGGCTGGCGCACTTATCGCAGTAGAGTTTGTCAGCAACAGCTACGACTGTGAAGGTATCAAAGTCATTCAGTGCAACATTCGCAACATTACCGAGCGCAAAGTGGCTGAGGCTAAAACCCATCGCCACATGCAGCTTTATGCCGCGCTGAGCCAATGCAATAAAGCCATTGTGTATAGCTCTAGTGAAGAATCATTGTTTCTGCAAGTCTGTCATGCAGCGGTCACCTTTGGTGGCATGAAAATGGCCTGGATTGGTATGGTTGATCAGGCAACACTTCGCGTGCGTCCTGTTGCAAGTTTTGGCGAAGGTGCAGAAAATCTGCAAGAACGTGACGTATCCATTGACCCAGATAGCCCACTCGGACGCGGCCCGATTGGTACCGCCATTCGTCAGGCGCAGCCAGTCTGGTGTCAGGATTTCATGAATGACCCATTAACCGAACCATGGCACGAACGTGGCAAAAAAGCCGACTTGGCGGCTTCAGCCTCACTGCCGCTACATCGTGATGGCCGCGTCATTGGTGTATTTGTTCTGTATGCTGGCGTAGTCAATGCCTTTGACCAGCCTGCATGTGACCTGCTAACTGAAATGGCGTCAGACATCAGCTTTGCACTCGGCAATTTTAGTCTGGAAACTGCCCGCAAGTGGGCGGAGCAGGAACTACGCATTGCTGCCATAGCCTTTGAAGCACAGGAAGGCATCATCGTCACAGATGCTAATAAGGTCATACTGCGTGTTAATAAGTCTTTCAGCAGCTTAACAGGCTACAGCACTGACGAAGCCATCGGCCAGACATTTGCCCTAATCAAGTCAGGAAGACAGGATCAATCGTTCTATAAACAGATGTGGGAGGCACTGAGCCGCGACCACTACTGGCATGGTGAGATTTGGAACCGTCGTAAGAATGGAGATGTGCATCCCGATTGGCTCACCATTACTGCCGTAACTGACGCCAAAGGGCAAATTACCCACTACGTCGGTGCCTACTCGGATTTGTCGCAACATAAAAAAGATGAGGCCGCAATCCACTCGCTGGCCTTTTATGACCCGCTCACCAACCTTCCTAATCGACGCCTGCTACTGGATCGGCTACAGCACACACTCATCGCCAGCACCAGACACCGCAACTACGTTGCGCTGCTATTTATGGATCTGGACAACTTCAAGACGCTTAACGACACCAAGGGACATAACATCGGCGACCTGTTGCTGATTGATGCTGCCAACAGACTGCTGTCCTGTGTGCGTGAAGGCGACACCGTGGCGAGACTGGGTGGTGATGAGTTTGTGATCATTCTGGAAGAATTAAGTGAAGAAGCAGCGCTGGCGGCCGCGCAATCGGAAGAGATCTGCAACAAAATGTTGAATGCGATCAGCTTGCCTTATTCTTTACAAAACTACAGCCACCACTGCTCGGCAAGCATCGGTGTGATTTTATTTCACAACCATGACCTCACGGCAGACGAACTTCTCAAACGGGCAGATGCTGCCATGTATCAAGCAAAAAAAGCCGGGCGCAATACCGTACGTTTCTACGACCCCGCCATTCAGGCTGCGCTTGAAACGTACACGGCCCTGGAAATTGACCTGCGCCGCGCATTAACAGAACAGCAGTTCAAACTCTACTACCAGATGCAGGTGGACAATAATGCCTGCATCTTTGGCGCTGAAGTTCTAATTCGCTGGCAGCACCCTGAAAAAGGCATAATTTCCCCAATAGCATTTATTCCACTGGCCGAAGATACTGGCCTCATTTTGCCAATTGGTCACTGGGTGCTGCAAACAGCCTGCTTGCAGCTAAAAGCATGGGAATCAAATTTAAGCACCAGACACCTGATACTGGCAGTTAACGTCAGTGCCAAACAGTTTCATCAGCACGATTTTGTCGAACAAGTGCTGAGTGTACTCCAGCAGACCGGAGCCGACCCAGCCAACCTGAAACTGGAGTTGACAGAAAGCATGCTGGTAGAGAACGTAGAAGCCATCATTACAAAAATGAATATCCTAAAAAGCAAAGGCGTCAAATTCTCATTAGACGATTTTGGCACAGGCTTTTCATCATTGTCTTACCTGAAGCGCCTGCCATTAGATCAGTTAAAAATAGACCAGTCCTTTGTGAGCGGTGTACTTGATAATCCAAGCGATGCTGCCATCGTGCGCACCGTCATCGCACTTGGGCAAAGTTTTGGTCTGGCTGTGATTGCCGAGGGTGTAGAAACTGAGGCGCAGCGAAATTTTCTGGCGGTATATGGCTGCAATTATTATCAGGGCTACTTTTTTGGCAAACCGGTACCACTGACAGAATTTGAGTTGTTGTTCGCTTAACGCTAACGATGGCGTGCCTCTCACCCAGAACTAGAATGGGCAAGAGACATCCCTATGTTGGTTGCCGCACACTGAGTACGCATGCATCATGCGTACTGTATTAATCAGTAAATGTCAGTTGCGACGTGAATGACAATCTATTAATCAAGAGGTTTTATGAAACAGCAAAACAAAGATATTCAACAAAAACCAGGT
>Ga0209913_1000864_pt1 | contig 21005 bp, 21 predicted proteins | sample PersoiDNA2013203_FD_185805 | JGI IMG/M metagenome (GOLD analysis project Ga0209913, IMG submission 185805) | Permafrost soil microbial communities from the Arctic, to analyse light accelerated degradation of dissolved organic matter (DOM) -... | ecosystem: Environmental > Terrestrial > Soil >... | reverse complement strand
CCGTCACGGTGGCATTGACCAGCAACTCTTCGCCCACCGTGGTGATGGCCGCAAAGCCGACCCGGGCATCCTTGGGATCGGGCTGGCGCGTGACCAGGCCGATCTTTTCCAGCGGCAGCAGGCTGCGTGTCACCCCCGAGGCCGTCAAGCCCAGGCGCTCGGCCAGGTCGACCCGCCGCAGCCGGCCGCTCTCGGCGCGGGCCAGGTGGTTCAAGACCTGGTAATCGCCGAAACTGATGCCGAAATGCTCGCCCAGGGCGGCGTCGAAGCGGCGGATGAAGCTGGCGTGGACGCTGGCCAAGCGGAGGATGAAATCGGTGCTGGGGGCGGTGGGAGTGGTGAGCATGGCCAATCTCGAAGCATTAGTTGATCGCTCAAGTATATGCCGGAATATACAGCAGGGGGGACCGGCTTTTCAACTGGCGGCGTCAACCCCGGTGACAGGCGGCGAGCGCCAGTCCCCACCGCGCGGCGTGGACGTAAAAAAACCGGGCGCAGGCCCGGTTTTTGTGTCCGTCGCCGAATTATCGGCCGCGACCGCCCGAACGATGGGGCGAAGCGGGACGCCCGCCGGTGCCGCCGGTGGCGCCGCGAGGCTTGGCCGGACCGCGACCGCCGCCGACCTTGATGACCTGGCCACCACCACCGCCACCGCCGCCCGAACGGGCGCCGCCGCCGCCGGAGCGGCCGCCGCCATTGCGGTGACCGGGATTGCCACTGCGCAGCTGGATGGCCTGGGGTCGGGCCGTCGGATCCGGCTCGAAGCCGGCGATGACCTCGCGGGGCAGGGTCTGCTTGATGAGCTTTTCAATGTCTTTCAACATGTCGTGCTCGTCCACGCAGACCAGCGAGACCGCTTCGCCCGTCGCGCCGGCGCGGCCGGTGCGGCCGATGCGGTGGACATAGTCTTCTGGAATGTTCGGCAAGTCGTAGTTGACCACGTGGGGCAGCTGGTCGATGTCGATGCCGCGCGCGGCGATGTCGGTGGCGACCAGCACTTGCAGGGCGCCGTCCTTGAACTCGGACAGGGCCTTGGTGCGGGCCGACTGGCTCTTGTTGCCGTGGATCGCCATCGCGCCGATGCCGTCCGCGCCCAGCTGCTCCACCAGTTTATTGGCGCCATGCTTGGTGCGGGTAAACACCAGCACCTGGGTCCAGTTGTTCGACTTGATCAGATGGGCCAGCATGGGGTGCTTCTTGTCGCGGTCGACCGGGTGGATCTTTTGGGCGATCACTTCCACGGTGGAATTGCGGCGCGCCACTTCGATCATGGCGGGCTTGTTCAGCAGGCCGTCGGCCAGGGCCTTGATTTCTTCCGAAAAGGTGGCCGAGAACAGCAGGTTCTGGCGCTTCGACGGCAGGGCCGCCAGCACTTTCTTGATGTCGCGGATAAATCCCATGTCCAGCATGCGGTCCGCTTCGTCGAGGATCAGGATCTCGATTTTCGACAGGTCGACGGTGCGCTGTTCCATGTGGTCCAGCAGGCGGCCGGGGGTTGCCACCAGAATGTCGACGCCGTGCTTCAACTGCTTGATTTGGGGATTGATGCCGACGCCGCCGAAAATCACGGCCGAGTTCAGCTGGGTGTACTTGCCGTAGACGCGCACGCTTTCCTCGACCTGGGCCGCCAGTTCGCGGGTGGGGGTGAGGATCAGGGCGCGCACGGCGCGGGTCGAGGATTTCGAGCTCAGCGCTGCGCCCACCTTGTCGGTCGACAGGCGGTGCAGGATGGGCAAGGTAAAACCGGCGGTCTTGCCGGTGCCGGTCTGGGCGCCGGCCAGCAGGTCGCCGCCCGCGAGCACGGCGGGAATGGCCTGGGTCTGAATCGGGGTCGGAACGGTGTAGCCGTGCTCAGTGACGGCACGCACGATGGCGTCGGACAATCCGAGTTGGGAAAAAGTCATGGAGGTCTTTATGATGTCGATCGGCCCGTCGCCGCAGCGAACTTTTCGCAGGGCGCCAGTGGCAGGCAATCGGATTGGAAAACCAGGCGGCAGCACACTGGAACAGTGCCGCCTGATGAGTCGGGCAGAACAGCCGGACCGGGCCGCAGAGTTGTCTGCAGGCCATCCAGGCTGTTGGATGCGGGTATTCTACGCCAGATCAGGCAAATGCTGCCAGCAGGGGCACCAGCTGGCCGAACACCTTGGGGCTGGCCGCGATGATGTGGCCCTTGTTCAGGTAGGCCGATTCGCCGTTGAACTCGCCGCAGATGCCGCCCGCTTCCGTCACCAGCAGGGAACCGGCCGCGATGTCCCAGGGCTTCAGGTTTTTCTCGAAGAAGCCGTCCAGGCGGCCGCAAGCCACATTGGCCAGGTCCAGCGCGGCCGAGCCGCCATTGCGCACGGCCTGGCATTTTTCGGTGACGATCGACACCATCTTCATGTATTCGTCGAAGGCGCGGGGGCCGGCGCCATGGCCGGAAGCGAGCAGGGTGTTGGTGAGACGGTCGTGCTTGGTCACGCGGATGCGCTTGTCGTTCAAGAAAGCGCCGCCGCCCTTGCTGGCGGTGAACAGGTCGTTGCGGACGGGGTCGTAGATGACGGCCTGGGTGATGACGCCGCGCTGCATCAGGGCAATCGACACGCAGTAATTCGCGTAGCCGTGCATGAAGTTGGTGGTGCCGTCGATCGGGTCGATGATCCAGGCAAATTCACTCTCGTCGTTCAGGTTTTTCGAAGCGCCCGATTCCTCGGCCAGGATGGCGTGGTCGGGATAGGCTTTCAACAAGGTTTCCACGATGGCTTGCTCGGCCGCCTGGTCGATGTCCGTGACGAAATCGTTATGTTGTTTTTCAGTAACAACAATCTGGGCCGGGTCGAAGGACGCGCGGTTGATCACGGTGGCGGCGCGGCGGGCGGCCTTGATGGCCGTATTGAGCATGGGATGCATGGAGAGCTTTCCGTAAAATGGCAATAGCGCCGGCCATCGAACAGCGTTTGCCCAGGGGGCGCAAGCTGCAAACGGGTCGGCGACACTGAAGTCGAGAGAGAATTAAAGAGCGGTGCGGCGGCGAAATAGTTATGATCCCGGCCATGTTAGCCTTCATCTTCCCATCCCGAACTGCGCGGTTGCGCTATTTTAAATGAACCTGCCTGAAAAAAATACGTCTGTTTTCAATCGCTTACGTTTCATCCTCGTTGAAACCAGCCGCGCCGGCAACATCGGCGCCGTCGCCCGCGCCATGAAAACCATGGGTTTTACGGACCTCGTGCTGGTCAGCCCCCGCTTTGCCGATGCCGTCAAGGACCCGGAAGCGGTGGCCTTTGCCAGCGGCGCCCAGGACGTGCTCGACGGCGCCCGCATCGTCGACGACATCGGCCAGGCCCTGGAAGGCTGCAACTTCGCCGCCGCCGTCTCGGCCCGCCTGCGCGAATTTTCCCCGCCCGTGTGGACGCCCCGCGATTTCGCCGGCCACGTCCACGCCCAGACGGAATTGCGGCCCGCCCTGATCTTCGGCAACGAACGCTTCGGCCTGCCCAACCAGATCGTCGAGCAGTGCAATGTGCTGATTAACATTCCCGCCAATCCCGCGTATTCTTCCCTCAATCTGTCGCAGGCGGCCCAGGTGCTGGCCTACGAGACGCGCATGGCGGCCGAGCCGGGTGCGGCGGCGGCGGGGCCGATCGGCTTTCATGGCGACGCGGCCTCGCTGGCCCAGGTCGACGGCATGTACGCCCACCTCGAACAGGCGCTGGTGGAAATCGGTTTTCTGGATGCGAACAACCCGAAAAAGCTGATGCCCCGTTTAAAGCGCCTGTTTGCACGAACCCAGCTGGAGACGGAAGAGGTGAACATCTTGCGCGGCATCGCCAACCACATCCTCAAGCACAAATAAGTGATGTCGCCGAGTCGCCGCCGCTTCCTCACCGCCAGCGGCTTTCATGCCGACGGACGATGCGCGCAGCATCCCCGCGCCGGCCGGTCCGTGCTGATCGTCGAGGAGGGTGCCCTGAAATCATCGATGCATGGCGTGAGCGCGCGCCGGGCCACCGCGCTGGCGAAAACGCTCAAGGGCGCGGCATGAAAGACCTGAGCGCCGCCGCCGCCCTGCGCCTGCTGCTGGTGGGCCAGGGCGCGGCCGTGTTGCTGGTGGCCGCGCTGTTGATCGCGCGGGGCTGGACGCCGGCAGCCGCCATCGCCGCCGCCGTGGGCCTGCTGGTGCTGGTGCGCGCCCTGGTCGTCACGAATAACTTTCGGATGAGCGCCCGCGCCGCCAGTGCGGTGCCGCCCGAGTGCCGCCCGGGACTTGCAGGCTGGCTGCGCCTGTGGGGCGAAGAATTCGCCGCCAGCATGCTGCAGTCGTCCTGGTACACGCCGCGCGGTGCGGCGCGCCAGGTGATCTTCGAGGATACCGCGGCATTGCCGGTCCTGCTGCTGCACGGTTACGGCTGCAACAGCGGCTTCTGGCAGCAGCTGGGCGCGCGGCTGACGGCGGCTCGCATCAGCCATGCCACCGTCGACCTGGGTCCCGTCACGGGCGACATCGACGGCTACAGCGTCCAGGTGGCGGCCGCCGCCGAATCCCTGCTGGCCGCCAGCGGGGCAGCGCAGCTCAACATCGTCGCCCACAGCATGGGCGGGCTGGCGGCGCGCGCCTGGCTGCGCAACGATCCCCACGCGCTGGCGCGCACCGCCCGCCTGATCACGCTGGGCACACCCCACCACGGCACCGTGCTGGCCAATCTCGGGTTGGGCACGAACGCCCGCCAGATGCGCTGTTCGAAGGCGGGAGAGCCGAGCGCATGGCTGCGCGCCCTGGCGGCGGGCGAAAGCGCGGCGGCGCGCGCCCGCATGGTGTCGATCTGGACGTATCACGACAATATCGTCGCGCCGCAGCGCTCCAGCTGCCTGGACGGCGCCACCAATATCGCCCTGTCCGGCGTGGGCCACGTGGCGCTGGGCAGCAACCGGCGGGTGCTCGACTGCGTGCTGCGGCAGCTGCAGGCTGGCGGGCGCGTGGACAGCGCAGCGCCCCGGCAGGTATGCTGAGCTGTTCTTGATTCGGATATCCCGTGGGCGCCCGCATACTCATCATCGAAGACAACGCCACCAATATGGAGCTGATGGCCTATCTGCTGGGCGCATTCGGCCATACGGCGCTGATGGCGGCCGACGGCGAGGCCGGGGTCAAGCTGGCGATCGAGAGCCGGCCCGACCTGATCCTGTGCGACGTCCACCTGCCCAGGCTCGATGGGGTGGGCGTGGTGGCAGCCCTGCGCGCCCATCCCGCCACGGCCCGCTGCAAGGTGCTGGCGGTGACGGCGCTGGCCATGCTGGGCGACCGCGAGCGATTGCTGGCGGCCGGTTTCGACGGCTACGTCGCCAAGCCCATCGAACCGGAGCAGTTCGTCGAACAGCTGGCGCCTTTCCTGCCGGCCGCGGGGGCGGACCGCGCGGACACCATCCTGCTGGTCGACGACGACCCCTTCATGCTGGACCTGCTGGCCGACCTGCTGGACGGCGAAGGCTACCGTCTGCTCACGGCGGCCGGCGCGGCCGATGCGGTCGCCCTGCTGCAGCAGCACCCGGTCGGCCTGATCGTATGCGACCAGTGCATGCCGCTCACCACCGGCGCGGCCTTCTTCGAGCGGGCCCGCCAGCTCGCCCCGGCCTGCTACCGCATCATGCTGACGGCGGCCGCGGAGAGTCCCGATCTGGCCCTGTCGGCCCAGCGGGGCGACATCGACCGCCGCATGGCCAAGCCTTTCGACGGCGCCGAGCTGCAGCGGGCCGTGCGCGAAGGCTTGCGGGTCGCAGCGACGCGCCGGTAGCACGCCTTTAGAACCCCGGCTCCACCGCAGCGCCCCTATAATCGGGGCAGGGCGCAGCGCGCTATTTTCTCATCACAGGAGGCCCCATGGCCAAGAAACTCAGCGACGTGGCGGACGACCACGACCAGCAACTGGCGCAGGCCGTGCGCACCTCGGCCCAGCAAATCTGGCAGGCAGGCCTGGGCGCCTTCGTCAAGGCCCAGCAGGAGGAAGGGGCGGGACAGGCCTGCGGCGAGCAGGCCTTCCAGCGCCTGGTACGGGAAGGCAGCGTGCTGCAGCAGCGGGTGCGCGCCAGCAGCGAGGCCGATGAGCCGGACGACGGCGCCGACGTCACCGCGGCGGCCGAGGGAGCGGGCCGTTCCTGGGACAAGCTGGAACAGGTGTTCGAAGACCGCGTGGTGCGCGCCCTGGGCGCCATCGGCGTGCCCAGCAAGCGTGACCTCGACGCCCTGGCGGCCCAGGTGGCGCGCCTGTCCGAGCAGGTCGCGGCCCTGCAGGCGCGCCTGGAGCAGGAGGGTTGATGGGGCTCGTCTCTAGCGCGCCATGCGGGCGCACAGGCTTGGTGTATGCTTGAGGCAGAACCAGGCCAGCACGTGGCCACCTCCAACGCCAAGCCGCCCGCCATGCTCCAGAAAGCTCCACGCAGAACCCGCGAACGCATCCTCGAATTGTCGCTGCGGCTGTTCAACGAGTTTGGCGAGCCGAATATCACCACCACCGTCATCGCCGAAGAGATGAACATCTCGCCCGGTAATCTCTACTACCATTTCCGCAACAAGGACGACATCGTCAATTCGATCTTCGCCCAGTTCGAAACGGAGATCGAGCGCATCCTGACGGTGCCCGATTCGCGCCGCTCCAACCTGGAAGACGTGTGGCTGTACCTGCACCTGATGTTTGAACTGATCTGGCGCTACCGCTTTTTTTACCGCGACCTCAACGATCTGCTCTCGCGCAACCGCAAGCTGGAGCTGCACTTCAAGGTGATCCTGGCCCACAAGATCAAGGTGGCCCGCCAGCTGTGCCTGGACCTGCGCAGCGAGCATTCGCTGGAAGCGGGCGACGCCCAGATCGACGCCATGGCGACCAATATGGTGGTGGTGGCGACCTACTGGCTGTCCTACGAATACGTGCGCAATCCCCGCAACTACACGGAACCGAAAGCCATGTCGGACGCGCTGGCGCGGGGCTGCTACCAGGTGCTGTCGATGCTGGGCCCTTATCTGCGGGGCGACACGGGCCGCCTGTTCGACAAGCTGTCGCAGGAATACCTGAAGAAAATCGAGCCGATTTAGGAGGCGCCATGAACTGGATTGCGTTTGCCGATGCCTGTCCTTCCCTGACCGCCGATGCGGGCTACATCTACGAGGGTGCGGCCCTGCGCCAGCACTGGCAGCGCCTGCACGCCAGCGACGCCGAGCCGTATCCCGCGCGGCAGGGCGTGGCCGATGCCTGGACCGCCTACCACGCCGGCGATTTTCATCGCGCCATGAAGCTGGGCCTGGCCCAAGGCGTGGACGGCTACTGCGTGGCGCACAAGGCCACCTGCGTCTACGCCAGCCTGATCGAAGAAGACCTGCACGCCAAACTGGCCCTGTTCGACGTCGTCGCCGAGCGCTGCGAACGCCAGCAGCGCGAGCAGCCCGACAACCCGGCCGGCTACTATTGGCAGGCCTACGCGCTGGGCCGCTACGCCCAGAGCTGCTCGGTGGTCAAAGCGCTGGCCAAGGGGATGGCGCCGAAAGTGCGGGCCAATCTGGCCAGGGCCATCGCGCTGGCGCCCAACCACGCCGACGCCTGGCTGGCGATGGGCGTCTACCACTCCGAAATCGTCGGCGCCACCGGTCCCCTGATCGCCAGCGTCACCTACGGCGCCCGCAAGGAAGACTGCCAGGCCGCCTTCCGCCAGGCCATCGCCCTCAATCCCTTCGATCCCGGCGCCTACACGGAATGGGCCAACGCCCGCCTGCGCTGCGACGGCAAGAAGGCGCTCGACGAGGCCCGCGCCCTGTACCGCCAGGCCGCCGCCATGATGCCGGCCGACGCCAAGGAGCGCCTCGAAGTCGAGCGCGCCAAACACCACCTCGAGGCCTGATGAAAGCCATTGCCGTCTACTGCGGCGCCTCCTCCGGCGCCCATCCCCTGTACGCCGACGCCGCCCGTGAGCTCGCGGCCGCGCTGGTCGAACACAATATCGCCCTGGTGTTCGGCGGCGGCAAGGTGGGCCTGATGGGCGCCATCGCCGACGAAGTGCTGCGCCTGGGCGGCGAAGCGACCGGCGTGATTCCCCGCGCCCTGCTGGAGCGCGAAGTGGGCCACACGGGCTTGACCCGCCAGTTCGTCGTCAAGGATATGCACGAACGCAAAGCCATGATGGCCGACCTGGCCGACGGCTTCATCGCCATGCCGGGCGGGATGGGGACGTTGGAAGAGCTGTTCGAGATGCTCACGTGGGCCCAGCTGGGCATTCACACCAAGCCGATTGGCCTGCTCAATGTGAACGGCTTTTATGATGGCCTGATCGGCTTTGTCGCGCACCAGCAGCAGGAGGGCTTCGTGCGGCCGGCGCATGCGGCCTTGATGATGGCCGATAGTGGGGCGGGGGAGTTGGTGCAAAAACTGATGCGGATGGGGTCTGGCACTTGTGCCTTTCGTGGCCCGGCCTGACACCGGGGTCAGGCAGCGAGTGCCAGACCCCAATGCAGATTACGCTGGCACCATCGCCTCGGCGCCGATCCCCACCGGCACCACCAGATTGCGCCCCGAGGACTTGGCGATGTACATCGCCCTGTCGGCCCTTGAGATGGTGTCGGCGAAGGCTTCTTCGCCGCAGCGTTCGACCACGCCGGCCGAGAAGGTGATGGTCAGCGCCCGATCGAGTTCGCTGATGCGCATGGCGCCCACCCGCTCCTTCATGCGGGCCAGCACCCGCGTCGCTTCCGTCAGATCCGTGTCCGGCAGGAGCAGCAGGAATTCTTCGCCGCCCCAGCGGGCCAGCACGTCGTTGGCGCGCAGTTCGGCGCGGGCGGCGGCGGCAAAGGTGCGCAGCACGGCGTCGCCGCCCGCGTGGCCGTAGCGGTCATTGATGTTCTTGAAAAAATCGATGTCCAGCAGGGCGATGCAGACGCGCCGGCTGGGCATGCCCTTGCGGCGTTCCTCGGCGCACAGCACCTCGTTCATGTGGCGGCGGTTGGCCAGCGAGGTCAGTTCGTCCATGGTGGCCAGGGTGCGGATGGTGTCGACGGCGCTCAAGAGTTCTTCCTTCTGGCGTTTCAAACGCCCCCGCAGCTTGTTCATTTCTCCCGTCAGCAGGGACACCGCCACCATCGAGATCGCAGCCAGGCCGAAGTGCACCGCCTCGATGCGGGCCGGGTAGAGCGCGGGATGGGCCGCCACCATGGCGCTCATCGTCACCGCCAGTTCGACGATGGTGACGGCGCACAGCATCAGGGTGGCGCGGGTGCGCAGGGAGAAGGTGCAGAACACCACCACCACCAGCAGCATCATCAGCGAGGCGCCCCGCACGGGACCCAGCAGGGCGTAGGCGGCGACGTTGCAGGTGGTGGCAAGCAGGGACTGCAGCACGGCCAGCTGGGCCGGTTTGAAACCCAGCGCATCGCTGAACCGGATCAGCAGGTAGCAGCCGAAGATGCTGGTCATGCCGACCTGGATCAACTCGATGCCGGCGCCGTTGTCGACCACGCCGCCGTCGATCAGGCTGAACATGAGCAGCATGCCCATGGTGTAGAGGATGCAGGTGGCGGCCCAGTAGCCCAGCATGCGGTGCATGCGCGGCTCGGTACCGAGGAACAAGCGGGTGAAGTTAAACGGCTGTGACATCGCAGATCTCCATGACGGGTGTCGGGACGAGGGAGGCCGCCTGCGCACGCAGCAGGACGGCAATCTGGTCGGGTGTGACCGGTGGGCTGAACAGATAGCCCTGCATCTCGTCGCACTCGTTCTCACGCAGGAAGCGGAACTGCTGCTCCGTTTCCACGCCCTCGGCGATGACACGCAAATTGAGCTTGTGGCCCAATGAAATGACGGCCATGGCGATCGCCTGGTCGTCAGGATTGTCAGCCAGTTCGCTGACGAAGCTTTTATCGATCTTGAGACTGCTGATGGGGAAGGACTTCAGGGCCGACAGGCTGGAATAGCCGGTGCCGAAATCGTCGATCGACAGCGCCACCCCCATCGCCTTCAATTCGCCCATCTTGCCGACCGACTGGGCCAGGTCGCGCATGATCAGGCTCTCCGTCACTTCCAGTTCCAGGTCGGCCGGATCGAGCCCGCTTTCCTCCAGCGCCAGCGCGACCCGTTCGACCAGGCGCTTTTCCTCGAACTGGCGGGGCGAGACGTTGACGGAGACGGTCAAGGGCGGCAGGCCGGCGGCGCGCCAGGCCATGTTCTGGCTGCAGGCGGTGCGCAGCACCCATTCGCCGAGCGGCACGATCAGGCCCGCTTCCTCGGCCAGGCCGATGAAGCGCAAGGGCGAGATCATGCCCTGCTCGGGATGGTGCCAGCGGATCAGGGCTTCGACCCCGAAGATGCGGCCGCTGCGCAGGTCCACCTTGGGCTGGTAGAGCAAGGTGAACTGGCGTTCGTCGAGGGCGCTGCGCAGGCCGTCCAGCAGCACCAGCTTTTCTTCCACGCTGGCGTTCATCTCGCTGGTATAGAACTGGAAGTTATTGCTGCCCAGGTCCTTGGCGCGGTACATGGCCGCATCGGCATTCATCATCAGGGTGGTGGGATCGACCCCGTCGCGCGGGTACATCACCACGCCCATGCTGCAGCTGACCTGCACCTGCTGGCCCTCGACCTGCACCGGCTCGCGCACGGCCTGGCGGATTTTTTCCAGCACGGGGGTGACGGCCAGCGCGTTGTCGGCCAGGTCGGACAGGATCACCACGAATTCGTCGCCGCCGAAACGGCCCAGGGTGTCGTCGGCGCGCAGGCAGTCCTGCATGCGCGCGCCCACCACTTTAAGAAGGGCGTCGCCGGCGTTGTGTCCGAGGCCGTCGTTGACCAGCTTGAAGCCATCGAGGTCGATGAAGGCCACCGCCACGCAGCGCCGTTTGCGCTGGGCGTGCAGGATGGCCTGGTCGAGGCGGTCGCTGATCAGGCTGCGGTTGGGCAGGCCGGTCAGGGCGTCGTGGTGGGCCATGTGCTTGATGCGTTCCTCGGCGCGCTTGCGCTCCGTGATGTCGCGCACGATCGCCACCACGCCCCCTTCGACCGCCACCACCTGGCGGTGCATCCAGGTGTCGCGGGTGCGCTCGGTGCCGCCCCGCCATTCCGCTTCGCGCATGCCGCCCAGCAGGGCCGCCTTGACCATGTCGTCGAAGATGCCGTTGTCGCGGTAGGAGGGCATCAGTTCGAGCAGGCGGCCCCCTTCCAGCACGGCGCGGCTCAGGCCCGTCAGCTGTTCGGCGCGGCCGTTGGTCGCTTCGATGATGAAGTCGGCGATGGCGCCGTGGGCATCGTGCACGCTGCGCATGACGAAGAAGGCGTCCAGGCTCGCTTCGGCGGCGGCGGCAAAGGTGGCCTGGGCGCGGCGGATGCGGCGCTGGGTGCGGGTGAGCTGCCACGACCACACGCACACCAGGCCCACGATCAGCACCAGCAGCACGCTCACGCCGGCCGCGCCCCACAGCCAGTTGCGGCGGTGGCGCTCGAAGGCGGCGTACTGTTCGTCGCGGTCCAGCGCCACCAGGGCGTTGAGGGGGAAGCCGTTCAGGTGGCGCACCGCCGTGTAGCGCCTGCGCCCGTCCCAGGAGCTGGGGGCGGCGCCCAGCGGACGCTCCGGCAGCTCGGCGGCGATGCGCTGGCCCCAGCTGACGGTGTCGCCCACCCGCATGGCGCGCAGCACGCCGTCGTCGCCGAACAGGCCCATGGCGCCATGCTCGCCCTGGCGCGAGCGCTCATAGCCGCTGGTGAAGTAGGCGGGATCGGCTTCGACGATGGCGATGCCGGCGAACTGGCCGGCGGCGTCGTCGATGCGGCGGGTGAAGTGCAGGTGCCACTCGGGATTGGCGGCGTCGCGCAGCATCTGGCTCACAAAAGGCGTGTCGCCGGCGTTGTCGCGGTGGTAGTCGAAATAGCGCTGGCCCGCCACGTTGATGTGGGCCGCGGGCGGATTGCTGGCGACGATGCGGCCATCCTTGTCGGCGATGCTGACCACGAACACCAGGCCGGATGGCAGCAGGCCCTTGGCGGCCAGGCTTTGCAGGGCGCCGCCGGGGCCATTGGTCTGCACGGCGAACTTGAGGATCTTGAGGGTCTGGTCGATGCCGCCCAGGTTGCGCGCCAGCTGGGCTTCGTAGGTGTCGGCCATTTCATGGACGGCGTCGAGGGCGGCGGCAGTGGCGGCGGCCCGTTCGACGGCGATGAAGTGGAAGGTCAGGCTCCAGATGGCAGCGAGCAGCAGCAGGGCAAACAGGGGCAGCGAGATATGGGTTTCCAGGCCGCGCCGCAGCCAGTGCGCCAGCACGGCGCGCAGGCCGGGACCGCCTTGCAGGCGGGCGATGGCGGTGGAGGAGGGGGCGCTCAGGGGCATGGGTTCAGGCGCGCAGGCACAAGCTCGACAGCGGGCGCGGGCAGGCTGGCGTAACATCGTGCAGCAGCGACTTCATCAAGCGTTCCCCGTTCAAGGCACGGCGCCGCCGTCCCGTTCGCAGCGTCCCTCTGCGGGGTGCGCATGCACAATTTGTAGCAAAAACATATTGCGTCCAGTCATTAACTGTAAACAAGACGGAAGAAATTGTCGATAAATTTACCGAGAGTAACAGATTTGGCGGGGCTTTTTGTGCATCACTGCAACAGGTTCGGGTCCGCGAGGGGCGAACAAGCCAGCAGCGGCCTCAGGTCCACAGCGGGGTGGCGGCCGTGTCCAGGTGGGTGAGGACCAGGCGCAGGTCGAACTCGTACTGGTGGTAGTTCGGTTCCATGTAGCAGCACAATTTATAAAAGGCCTTGTCGTGCTGCTTTTCCTTCACGTGCGCCAGTTCGTGCACGGCGATCATGCGCAGCAATTCCAGCGGCACCTGCTTGAACACGGTGGCGATGCGGATCTCGCGCTTGGCTTTGAGCTTGCTGCCCTGGACCCGCGAGATGGCCGTGTGCAAGCCCAGCGCGTGCTCGATCACCTGGATCTTGTTGTCGTAGGCGACCTTGTTGATGGGGTCGGCGTTGCGCAGGAATTCGCTGCGCAAGTCTTGCACGTAGTCGAACAGGGCCTTGTCGGTGCGGATGCCGTGGGCGCGCGGGTAGCGTTGCTGGAGGACGGCGCCCAGCTGGTTCTGGTCGATCAGGGCGGCGACCTGGGCGCGGGTCTGGTCGGAGTAGGCGGCGAGGTATTTGAGGGCAGGCATGGGGGGAGGAGGGTAGCACAGGGGAGGGACGTGCGTACAGGGATGGCGGCGCTGGGCATCGCGGGGATGGGGCGGGGGTGCTGCGTGGGGGATGCGGGATGTTTGATGAACGTGAAAACGTGGACAGGCACCGCGCTGCGCGCATGCCAGTCCCCGGGGGCAGCGGGCGATGGGGTGGTGGATGACGGAAGGTCAGAATGGGGACAGGCCCGCAGGGCCAGTCCCCGGTCGGTGGTCATTCCTCCTTGTTGCCCTGGCGGCTGCCTTTGCTGGTAGTGGACGTGGCGGCGGCGGCGCGGCTGGCGGATTGTCGGCTTTCGCCGCCCTTGCGGCCGATTTCAGCCATGTGGTTGCGGTCGCGGCTGACTGCTTCGCCCCCTTTCTGGCCGGCGCGGCGGGCTTCTTCGGAGTCGAACTCGTGGGCCGTGCCTTTCTGGTGGGCCGCCTGGCCGCCCTTGCTGGCGATTTCGCGCTGCTGGTTCTGGTCCATGGCAGCGAAGCCCCGTTTGGCCGGGGTGCCCGTGCTGCTGCCGCTGCCGCTCTTTTGGGCGCTGCCGCCCGTCGACGCGCCCTTGCGCGCGCCACTCTCTTTACTCGTAGCCATGTCAATCTCCTCGTATGCACACAGTGGAAGAACCGGGTCGTGCCTGCCTGACCGGACACGCATGAACGCGCTCGTGAATTTAGAGGGAGGCGGCGCCCTTAAGTTCCGTGGAAGGGGCCGCGATGGCGCAATTTAGGCGGGCGGCGCGCCGTCCGGCAGGGGCAGCGCTTCGATCAGGGTGCGCACCTGGGCGCCGCCGGGCAGGCGGGCCAGCTCATCGATCACGGCGGCGGCGCTTTCGCGGGCCGCCGGCAGGTAGGATTCGGCCAGCACCGCCGCCTCCGACTGGATGCCGCCGATGGCATCGAGCACGTGTTCCTGCCACACGGCGATCCGTTCGGCCCAGGGATGGAGCTGGCGCGCCAGCTCCACGCCCGCCTGGCCCGGATCGGCGCACGCCAGCAGGGCGCGCGTCAGGTGCATGGCGCCTTCCGCATGCTGGCGCAGCAGGCGCAGATTGGCCTCGCCGATGCGGCGCCAGGCATCCAGGTTGCGGCTGCCCAGATCGCCGGCCAGGCCCAGCTGGGTGCTGAACTGGGCGCGCAGGGCGGGAAAATCGCTGATGTCCATGAAGTCCTCGAAGGGGAAAGACTTCATCAGACCGCGTTTGGGGGGCGGGGGTTCCGTCGGACTGGGGCGGGGACGATCTGGCGCAAAGAACAATGCAAAAAAAAAGGGGACTGGCGCCAACGGTGCCTGTCCCATTTTCAAATGTTGAAGCGGCTTACATTTCGCAAAAACCGCGGCGAACTACCATCAGGCCTCGCCCACCTTCAACACCAGCTTGCCGAAGTTCTTGCCTTCGAAAAGCATCAACAGGGCTTCGGGGAATTTGTCGAGGCCGTCGACGACGTCTTCGCGGCTTTTAAACGTGCCTTCCTTCATCCACTTGGCGATGGCGGCGATGCCCTCGGGGTAGCGGGCGGCGTAGTCGAACACCACCATGCCTTCCATGCGGGCGCGGTTGACCAGCAGGGACAGGTAGTTGGCAGGGCCCTTGACGGGGGTGGTGTTGTTGTACTGGGAGATGGCGCCGCAGATGACGATGCGGGCCTTCATGTTGATGCGGGTGAGCACGGTGTCGAGGATCTCGCCGCCCACGTTGTCGAAGTAGACGTCCACGCCGTTGGGGCAATATTGCTTCAGGCCTTCGCGGACGTCGCCGTTCTTGTAGTCGATGCAGGCGTCGTAGCCCAGTTCATTGACGACGAAATCGCATTTGTCCTTGCCGCCGGCAATGCCGACCACCTTGCAGCCGAGCTGCTTGGCCACCTGGCCCACGGTCTGGCCCACCGCGCCGGCCGCGCCGGACACCACCACCGTCTCGCCCGCCTTGGGCTGGCCCACGTCCAGCAGGCCGAAATAGCCCGTCATGCCGGGCATGCCCAGGGTGTTGAGCCAGGTGGTGAGGGGCGCCACGCGCGGATCTATCTTGAAGAAATTGGCGGTCTTGTCGTCGGCCGCGCCCACCCAGAAATTCTGTACGCCGATGCCGCCCGACACGTGGTCGCCCACCGCGAACCTTGGCGACTTCGAGGCCACCACCACGCCCACGCCGCCGGCCCGCATCACTTCGCCGATGCCGACGGGACGGATGTAGGACTTGCCTTCGTTCATCCAGCCGCGCATGGCGGGATCGAGCGACAGGTAGAGCGCCTTGACCACGATCTCGCCTTCGCCGATCTCGCGTACCGGCTCGCTGGTGGTCTGCCAGTCGCTGGCCTTGGGCAAGCCGACGGGACGGGCGGCGAGGCGGTACTGCTGGTTGTGCAAAGTGGCGCTCATGGCGATCCTTTCAGGGAAGTGGAGCCTTGAACTATACCCCATTCGGCCAGAGATGTGCACGGTCGTTCTATTTTTTATCGGCCCGGTGCGGGGTCCGGCCCCGTGGCGCATGCGACAATAGCGGACTGCCCTGTTCAATCAATCCGCCATTCTCGCCATGCTGCCCGAATTCATCCTGACCCTGTCCTGCCGCGACCAGCGCGGCATCGTCCACCGCGTGGCCGGCCTGCTGGCCGAACACGGCGGCAACATCGTCGACTCGGCCCAGTTCGGCGATCTGGATGCGGGCCGCTTTTTCATGCGGGTGCATTTCGTTATCGACGCCGGCGGCGCGGGCAGTGCAGGCAATGCTACGAGCCTGCGCGCCGCCCTGGCCGTGCTGGGCGAGGACTTGCAGATGGACTGGAAGCTGCACGACGCCCACCATAAACCCCGCGTGCTGCTGATGGTGTCGAAGATCGGCCACTGCCTGAACGATTTATTGTTCCGCTACAAGAGCGGCCTGCTGCCGGTAGAGATACCCGCCATCGTCTCCAACCACATGGATTTTTACCAGCTGGCCGCCAGCTACAACATTCCCTTTCACCACCTGCCGCTGGCCACCGGCGCCGACGACGCGGCCAAGGCGGCCCAGGAAGCCAGGCTGCGCGAGCTGATGGACAGCCAGCAGGTCGAGCTGGTGGTGCTGGCCCGCTACATGCAGATCCTGTCGCCCGCCCTGTGCGAGCACCTGCGGGGCCGCGCCATCAATATCCACCATTCCTTCCTGCCCAGTTTCAAGGGCGCGCGGCCCTATGCCCAGGCGCACCAGCGGGGCGTCAAGCTGATCGGCGCCACCGCCCATTTCGTCACCGGCCACCTCGATGAAGGCCCCATCATCGAGCAGGACGTCGAGCGGGTCGACCATGCCATGAGCGCCGAGGCGATTGCCGCCATCGGCCGCGACGTCGAATGCGTGGTGCTGGCCCGCGCCGTGAAATGGTTCACCGAACACCGCATCCTGCAAAACGGCGACAAGACCGTCGTATTCAATTAACTCGATAAAAACCCAATGGCACTCAAAGCAACCATCTACAAGGCCGAACTGCAAATCGCGGACATGGACCGCAATTACTACCAGACCCATTTGCTGACCCTGGCGCGCCATCCTTCCGAGACGGACGAGCGGGTCATGATCCGCCTGCTGGCCTTTGCCATCCACGCCAGCGAGCGCCTGGAATTCACCAAGGGCCTGTTCGACACGGACGAGCCGGACCTGTGGCAAAAGGATTTGACGGGCGCCATTGAACTGTGGATCGAAGTGGGCCAGCCCGATGAAAAGCGCCTGATGAAAGCCTGCGGGCGGGCGGAAAACGTGGTGGTCTACAGCTACAGCGCGACCAGCCACATCTGGTACAAGCAGATCGCCAACAAGCTCGAGCGTGCGAAAAACCTTTCCGTCATCAACATCCCGGCCGAGGCCAGCGCCCAGCTGGAGAAAATGGCGAACCGCAACATGCAACTGCAATGCACCATCCAGGACGGCCAGATCTGGCTGACCGACAGCGTCGACACGGTGTTGATCGAGCGCGACAGCTTCAAGGCCGGGCGCCCGAGTTAAACATGAATCCGCTGTCGTGCCGGGCCGTATCGAAATGCGGCAGCAGGGCAGTTCGCATATAATCGTGGCCATGCGAGGATATTTCACAAGCAAGCGCTGGACGGTCTGGATGGCATGTTTCGCCATCCTGCTCAACGCGCTCGCGCCCACCCTCTCGCACGCCATGACGGCCTCGGCCCGCGCGCCCGCCACCTGGGAAATCTGCCGCGCGCCCGGCAGCACCAGCCACCTGGCCCGGCTCGACGGCGTGCAGCAGCTGCTTGCCGTCGGCAAGTTCAACCAGGAATTCACGCCCGCCCTGGCCGTCAAGGCAGGCGACCACCATTCGATGGCCATGGCCGACTGCGCCTATTGCCTGCCCCACGCCGCCCATCTCGCCATCCTGCCCACGGCCATTCCCGCCGTGCCCCGGCTGGACGGGGGCGCCTTGCGTCCCTACCTGTTTTATCACGCGCCCACGCCCCTGCTGGCGCTGTCGGCCGCGCCCCCGCGCGGGCCCCCCGCGGCATCCTGAGTTTTGAATTTTGCCTGACAGCCGCCCCGGCGCTGTCCTTCACTTCTTTTCAGGATATGCCATGCCCAAGATGTTTTCCGCGCTGACCGCTGCGTTCGCGCTCGCCCTTTCCGTTTCCGTATCCGCTCATGCCCAAACCGTCGTCACCGATGCCTGGGCCCGCGCCACCGTGCCCGCCCAGAAAACCGGCGGCGTCTACCTCACCCTGCGCTCGCCCGATGCCGCCAGGGTCGTCAGCGCCAGCAGCCCCGCCGCCGCCAGCGTCGAACTGCACACCATGCAAATGAATGGCAGCACCATGTCGATGCGGGAAATGCCCGCCATCATTCTGCCCGCCGGCAAGGCCGTCAGCGATTTCCACATCATGCTGCTGGGCCTCAAGCAGCCCCTGCGCGAAGGCGAGACGGTGCCGCTGGAATTGAAGGTGGAGCGGGCCGGCGCCAAGCCGGAGACGGTCAAGGTGGACGTGCCCGTCAAGGCATTGACCTACAGCGCAGCCGCGCACTGAAGGGGCCGCCATGATGCAGAAATTGATTTTTGCCAGCCTGCTGGCGGCGCCGCTTGTGATCGGTGCAAGCGCCCAGGCCCACGTCAGCCTGGAACAAAAAGCGGCCGTCGCCGGCAGCTACCAAAAGCTCACCTTTCGTGTCGGCCACGGCTGCGAGGGCAGCGCCACCACGGCCCTCACCATCACCCTGCCGGAAGGATTAAAAGGCGCGAAGACCATGCCCAAGCCGGGCTGGACGGTCGCCCCGGCCGGTGCCGCTGCGCGTGACTTCAGCTGGAAAGGCGGCCCGTTGCCGGACGAGCAGTTCGACGAATTCAATCTGCTCGTCAAGCTGCCCGATGCGCCCGGCAAGCAGGTGTTCAGGGTGCTGCAGCAATGCGAGAAGGGACGGGCGGACTGGAGCGAATTGCCTGGCACGGCCGGCAAATTCCCCGCGCCCGTGCTTGAGATCGTGCCGGCGGATGCGGCTGCCGCTGCAGCTGCCACCGGCGCGGCGCCTGCTGCCCATCACCACTGAGCCGACCATGCATATCCCTCCACGACAACGCGTCCGCCTGGCCGTGCTGCTGGCCTGCGCCTGCCCGCTGCCGGTCCTGGCTGACCACGAAGCGAAAAAGCCGCCCTGCAAGGCGTCCGGTAACCCGCCCGCCGCCGCGCAAGTTGAAAGCGGCTGCGCCCTCGACACCGTGGTGGTGCGGGGCGGGCGGCCGTCCAGCCTGCCCCTGCAGATTCCCACCACCATCGAAGGCATCACGGGCGCCCAGATTGAAAACCGCATCAACGCCACCGACAGCGAAGACGCCCTGAAATATTTTCCCAGCCTGAACGTCCGCAAACGCAATATCGGCGACTACGACCACGCCGTGCTGGCCAGCCGCGCTTCTGGCACGGGCAACAGCGCCCGGTCCCTGGTCTACGCCGACGGCATCCTGCTGTCGAACTTGCTGGGCAACGGGGCCAGCTTCACGCCCCGCTGGGGCATGGTCACGCCCGAGGAAATCGAGCGGGTCGACGTGCTGTACGGACCATTTTCCGCCGCCTATCCGGGCGGCTCGGTGGGCGCCGTGGTCGATTACCAGACCCGCATGCCGGACAAATTCGAAGCCCACGCCAAGCTGGCCGCTTTCAGCCAGAGTTTCAAATTATTGAGTACGAACGCGCGCTACAACGGCGGCCAGGGCAGTGCGTCGATGGGCGACCGCAATGGCGCGTGGTCCTGGTGGCTTGACGTCTCGCGCCTGGACAATGCGGGCCAGCCCCTGACCTACGCCAACAAGCTGGTCTCGGCCGGCGTCGCCAGCAGCGCCGGCCTGCCCGTGACGGGCGCCATCCTGCAAAAAAATCCCAGCAACAAGGACTGGTTTATCCTCGGCGATGGCACCCAGACGGACACGGTGCAAGACCACGCCAAGGCCAAGCTGGCTTACGAGTTCAGCCCGACCTTGCGGGCCAGCTACACCCTGGGCTGGTGGCAAAACGACTCGGTACGCAATGCCACGTCCTATCTTCGCTCGGCCGTGGACGGCACGCCCGTCTACCGCGGCGATGCGGGCGGTTTCATCAATATCGACGGGCGCCGTTTCAGTTTGCTGGCCTCGGATTTCGCGCCCACGCGCGCGGCGCTGTCCCACTTGATGCAGGGCTTCTCGCTCAAGCGCCACGGCAAGGGCGAGTGGACCTGGGAAATCGCGGCCAGCCAGTACGACTACCGCAGCGACCAGGTGCGCACCCCCACGGTGGCAGTGCCGAATGCCGAAACCACCGGCGCCGGCACCATCACCGACCTGGGCGGCAGTGGCTGGCGCACCCTATCCCTGCGCGGTAACTGGCGGCCGAATGCCGACCACCTGGTGGAACTGGGCGCCCAGACCGACCGCGCCGCCTTGCGCAGCCGCATCGATGCGACCGCGGACTGGATCGGCGGCAGCGCCGCGGCGCCCGTCTCCGTGTTCGCCGGCACCACCCGCCTGGACAGCCTGTTCCTGCAAGACAGCATGCGCTTCGCTTCGGTGTGGAAAGCGACGCTGGGATTGCGAGGTGAGCGCTGGCAAGCCTACGACGGCAGCCTGGCCAACGCCATCCGCGCCGCCGCCGGCACGCCCCTGCATTTTGCCGACCGGCGCGAGACCAGCGTCTCGCCCAAGGCGGCGCTGGCCTGGTCCGGCATCGAGGACTGGACCGTGCGGGCCTCGCTGGGCCGGGCCGTACGCAATCCCACCGCGGCGGAACTGTTCCAGGGTTCGATCGTCGACAACGCCATCGTCAACAGCGATCCGAACCTGCGGGCCGAAAAATCCTGGACCGGCGAACTAACCGCCGAGCGCAGCCGTGACGACGCCACCCTGCGCGCCACCCTGTTCGGCGAGCGCACCGCCGACGCCCTGTATTCCCAGCCCCTGAGCGCCACCGTCAACACGGTGCAAAACGTCGACCGCATCCGCACCCGCGGCATGGAACTGGCGTGGCAAAAAGATCAGGTGCTGGTGCACGGCCTGGGCCTGCAAGCCAGCCTGACCTACGCCGACTCCATCATCACGGCCAACCACGCCTTGCCCGCCAGCGTGGGCAAGCACCAGCCGCGCGTGCCCCTGTGGCGCGCCACCGCGCTGGCGACCTATCACGTCGGCGAGCACTGGAGCAGCAGCCTGGGTGTTCGCTTCAGCGGCCGGCAGTACAGCGCGCTCGACAACAGCGACGTCAACGGCATGGCGTATATGGGCGTCTCCGATTATCTGGTGGCCGATGTCAGGGTGCGCTACCGCTTCGACCGGCACCTGACGGCGTCGGTGGGGGTGGATAATCTGAATAACCGGACGTATTGGGCGTTTCATCCGTATCCGCAGCGGACCC
>Ga0209913_1000863_pt1 | contig 21044 bp, 20 predicted proteins | sample PersoiDNA2013203_FD_185805 | JGI IMG/M metagenome (GOLD analysis project Ga0209913, IMG submission 185805) | Permafrost soil microbial communities from the Arctic, to analyse light accelerated degradation of dissolved organic matter (DOM) -... | ecosystem: Environmental > Terrestrial > Soil >... | reverse complement strand
TGCACCAACTGGGCGAGGGCCACCTGGCCCGCCTGGGGGGCGCATTGCAGGGCCTGGGGGGCTGGCTGGGCACGCCGGTGGCCCCGCCCGCGGCCTGCGCCTTCCTGCTGCTGGCCTGTCTGTCCGTGCCGCTGGCCCTGGCGGTGCTGCTGCAGCGCGTGTTCCGCTGAGCCGGGCGGGCAGGGCGCCCTGGCCGGGCGTTTACGACATTTTTGCGCCCGGCCTGCCAGCTTCATCGGCATTTTTACGCGCCCTTTTTTAAGCTCATCCCCGAGTGCCCAACCGTCACGGCACGTCGGAACACACGCATGAGCCTGTTCGCCTTTCTCTTGTCCTCCCTGCACCCTGCAGGCCCGCGCACGGCTGACACAGGGCGCCGCCCCACTGCCTGCCCGGCCACCCGTTCGCTTGAAAGAATGCGCGTCACGGTGGCGGCCTGCGAGGCGGCCCAGGCGCGCCAAGCCGTGGCCACCTGCCCGAACAGCCGCATCGAATGCTGCCTGCCCTGGCCCGCCGATGCCCGCGTGCAACTGCACATCAGCCACCCCGCCGGGCAGGCAGCCGCTTTGCGGCGTTGCCTGCAGCGCGCCGTGCCCAGTTGCGACTGGGGCTCACTCAATCCCCCGGTCAACCCACCGCTCAATCCCCCTTTGGCCCGGCACCGCTGAGGGCTCCGCCCCCGGTGCCGGAGCGTGCTCAGTGCCTGCACTGTAGCCGCAAGGCGTTTGCGCGGCCGCCTGCCGATGACCCATCGCCGCGCACAACCTCCATCGCCATCACCAGATGGCACGACTTCCATGATCAAGACAAGCCACGTTCTGGCGCCCCTGGCGCTCACCCTGATTTGCAGCGCCGCCCTGGCGCAGGCCAGCGGCGAACCCGCTGCTGCCGAAGCCTCGGCACAGACCCTCACCGGCAACCTGAGCCTGGTGTCGGACTACCGTTTCCGCGGCATTTCCCAAAGCTGGGGCCAGCCAGCCGTGCAGGGGGGCTTTGATTACACCCATGCCAGCGGCTTGTACCTGGGAAACTGGAACTCCAGCGTGTCGTCCAACAGCTACAACAACGGGGCCAGTCTGGAGGTCGACCTCTATGGCGGTTACCGCTTTGACCTGGCGCCCGAATGGGGTGCCGACCTGGGCCTGCTGCACTACCTCTACCCGAGCGCACGCCTGAACAGCGCGCCGGCCCAACCCAGTGCCAACGCCTATGACAACACCGAGCTGTACGTCGGCCTCAGCCACGGCCCTTTCAGCGCCAAGCTCTCGTATGCCGTGAGCGACTATTTCGGCCTCAAGGGCGACACCGCCGCTTATGCCTACTGGAGCGCCCTGCCCAACCGGGGCGGCTCGCGCGGCAGCACCTACCTCGACCTCAACTACAACCTGGATCTGGGTGATCAGCTCACGCTGGGCCTGCACCTGGGCCACACCTCGGTGCGCCATTACGGCGAGCTGTCCTACACCGACTACAAAATCGGCCTCACCCAGGATTGGCACGGCCTGACCCTCGGGGCCGCACTGGTGGGCAGCAACGCCGACACCGCTTACTACCAGGCCGGCAATTCGGCTGGCGCCGACGCCAGAAAGCTGGGCCGCCCCAGCGTCGTGCTGTCGCTGGGCAAGACCTTCTGAACATCGCCATCGCTTCATCATTGAGCGCCGCGCTTCGGGTCTGAGGCGCGGCTGCCCCTGGGTTCCGGGCAGGCTGCCGCAGGCCGCCAGATTCACGCACACGCAACTGCCGGGGGCAGCGGCGTCCTGCCCCGGGGCCTTGGTGGCCCGCGCACCGTGACCCGTTCAGCCCACCGTTTCCAGTCTGGGCTGGGGGCTCAAGGCCTGTCTCGCGGCCTGCACATCGGCCCAGTGGGCTGGCGCGTCGACCTGGGCCAGCGCCTGGCTCAGCCCGGCCTGGGCCTCGGCCTGGCGGGCCGTGCCTTGCCACAGCCGGGCCAGCGCGGTGGCGCAGCGCAAGGCCAGCAGGTGGGCGCCCTGGGCCTGGGCCAGTTGCCAGCCCTGCTGGTACAGGCTGGCCGCCTCGCTGGCGTGGTCGGCGCGCGGCTGTTGCATCAACGCGTCGCCTTGCAGCCGCAGAAAGTCGGCCACCAGGTGCAGGTCGTGGTTGGCCTGGGCGCGTGTCAGCGCATCGCGGGTCACGGCCAGGGCTTCTTCGCTGCGCCCCAGGCGCAGCAAGGCATCGGCCAGGATGTGCATGAAGGTCAGCTCGATGATGCGAAAAGCCTGCCGGGCCCCGGCCACGCCCTGGTGCAGGGTGTCCAGGCCGCGGTCGTCGCCCTGGGTGGCCAGGGTCCAGCCCAGCACGGTGGCACCGCCGGCCTGCCACAGCAGCAACTGGTGGCGTTGGCCGTGGGCCAGCAATTCGTGGCTGAGCGCAGCCGCCCCCTCCAGGTCACCGAGGTGGCGGTGCAGCACCGCGGCGCAACCCAGCGCATAGCCCAAGCTGTGCGCGTGGTCGAGCTGGCGCGCATGTTGCAGGTTCTCCTGCGCCAGGGCGCGGGCGGCATCCAGCCGCCCCTGCAGCCAGCAGACCCAGCTCAGCAGGGCGCGCGCGGCCACGCCGATGTCTTCGCCAAAGCGGCGCACCAGGGTGCTGCCCGACACCTGGCGGCTCAGTGCGACGGCCTCTTCCAGGTGCGCCTGGGCCTGCACCAGTTCGCCCAGCCACAAGGTGTTGTTGCCATAGGCGTAGGCCACGGCCAACTGGGTGGCGGCGTCCGGGCTGGGGCCGGCCTGATCGCGCAGGCGGTCGGCAAACTCCAGCGGGTGCTCGTCGGCGCTGCTGCGCCCCACCATCCACAGGCCCCACATCAGGGGGAAGCGGTCCTGCTCGGGCGGGGCCAGCGCGCTCAGGGCCCAGGCCTGCATGAAGCAGGTCTTGGCGGTCTCGGAGCCATAGCCTTCGGTGGCCACCAGCAAGGTGCCCAAGGCCACCTGCAGCTCCAGCTCGGTGCGCACCCGGTAGGCCTCCGTGGGGGGCAGGGCCTGCAGGGCCGCCAGCCCGGCCTGGAAGTCGTGCAGGGCCTCGGCATGGGCCGAGCGGGCGGCGGCCTGTCGGCCGGCCGCCAGCCAGGCCTGGGCGGCGCCGGGGTCGGTGGCTTCGCTCAGGTGGTGGGCCAGGATCTCGGGGTGGGCCAGCAGGCGTTCGGCAAAGTGGGTGCGCAGCACCTGGGCCAGCCGGGCGTGGATGGCCCGGCGCTCGGCCTGCGGCAGCGACTGGTAGGCGGCATCGCGCACCAGCGCATGCTTGAAATGGTAGGCCCCGCTGCGCTGGCGGCGCAGCAGGCCGGAGCGCAGCAAGGCCTCCAGGCCTGCGGCCACCCGCTCGGCCGGCTCACCCAGGGCCAGCAGCAGGCTGTCGCTGAAGTCGCGGCCGATGGCTGCCGCCAGCTGCGCGATGTGCTTGGCCGGGCCCAGGCTGTCCAGCCGGGCGGCCAGCACATCCCACAGCGAGTCGGGCACCTGCTCGCTCAGGCCCGCCAGCCAGGCGCGGGTCAGCTCTTCCACAAACAGGGGCACGCCATCGGCCCGGCTCACGATGGCGGCCTGCCAGGCTTCGCTCAGGCCCTGGGGTTCGGCCAGGGTTTGTGCCAGCTCGCGCGCGGCGTGGGTGGACATCGGGCCCAGGCTCAACTCGCCCATGCCGCTGTGGGCCAGAGCGGGCGGCAGGGCCTGGCGCGAGGTGGCCAGCAGCAGCACGGGGCCCCCCTGGGCCAGCAGGCGGGCCAGGGTTTCCAGCGTGGCCGGGTCGGCCCAATGCAGGTCTTCCACCCACAGCAACAGCGGCTGGCCCCGGCCCAGGCGGGTGATCAATTCGCACAACAGGGCTTGCTCGTGGCGCTTGCGCTCGGCGGGGTGGGGGTCGTCCTGGCCTGCCGCGTCCTGGGGCAGGGGCCGGTTGTCCAGCAGCCCCAGCAAGCGACTGAGGTGGTCGGGCTGGTCCAGGCCCAATGCGGCCAAGGCGGCGCTCAGGCGGGCTTCGCTCACCGCGGCGCTGCTGTCCAGCCCCAGCCAGGTGGGCAGGCTCTCCAGCCAGGCGAAATACGGCGTGTGGGTCGATTCGGCCTGGCAGCGCAGCGTGAGCACCGTGTCGCCGTCGTGGTGCACCTGGCGGGCCAGGGTGGCGGCCAGGCGTGATTTGCCCAGGCCGGCCTCGGCGCGCAGCAGCAGGGCTGCGGCCTGACCGCTTTGGCCCACCTGGCGCCACAGTTCGCTCAGTTGTGCCAGTTCGGCTTGCCGACCCAACAGCCTGGGGGGCCCGGTCTCGTTCTGGACCTGGGGCGTGGGGCGGCGGGCCTGCAGCAGCGCGTGTGCTGCCTTGTCCGGGCCTTCGAACGGGCTCAGCTGGAAATGGCTGTGCAGGCGCCGTTGCAGGCTTGGCCCCAGCACCAGTCCCCGGCCGGGGGCCTGCCAGGCCAGCCGGCGGGCTTCGCGGACCAGGGTGCCGTCATCGTCGGGCTGGTTGGCCTCGCTGCTGCCATGGCTCCAGCCGGCATGCAGGCCCACCCGCCAGCTCAGCGTGGCAAAAGGCTGCAGTGCGGCGGCCAGGTCGAGCGCGGCCTCGGCGGCCTCGCGCGGCGCCTGCTCGCGTGCCACCGGGTGGCCAAAATAGGCCAGCAGCTCGGCGCGTTCGGCCAGGGCCACATGGGCACCCCGGGCCTGCAGGCAGGCCACGGCATCGGCCAAGGCCTGCTGAAGCAGGGCGGGGGCGTCTTCGCCAGGGTTGATCAGGTCCAGCTCGGCCACCAGGGCCACCAGGCGGCGGCGCTCCAGCCTGGGCGGCCGCTCCGTGCCGGTGGGGGCCTGGCATTGGCGTTGGATCTGGTCGGCCAGTTGCAGCGTCTGCGGGCTGGGGCGCACGCCCAGTTCCTGCTCCAACTGGCGCTCGAAGGTGTCAAAGTGGGCCAGGGCCGCCTCGGGGCTGTGGCGGGCCAGCAGCCGCATGCAACTGCGTTGCAGCGACTCGCGCCAGGGCTCCAGCTCGATGGCACGCAGGGCATGCTGCAGGGCCCGCGCTGTTTCGTGGCGTTGTTCGTGGTGGGTGATCAGCTCTTCCAGCAAGGCCAAGGCCTGCCGGTGCAAGGCATCGCGGCGCACCTGCAGCCAGGCCTCGAACTCCGGCGCATCAGGCAGGCTCAGCCCGCTCAGCAGAGGGCCGCGGTACAGCGCCAGGCGCTGCTCCAGTCGTTGGGCCAGTTCTTCTGGGCTGATCAGCACCGCCGTGGGGCTGCGTTCGAACTCGGGCACATCGAAGTGCGTCAACGCTGGGCTGTTCAACCGCAAGGCGCGGGCGCCACCACCGATCCACTCGCCTCCGGCCGGGCCCAGACAGCGGCGCAGATCGAACACGCAGCGGCGCAGGTTGGCCCGGGCCTGCTCGGCTTCCAGGTCGGGCCACAGCAGCTGGGCCAGGGCCTCACGCGGGTGCTCGGCAGGCTCCAGTGCCAGGTAAGCCAGCAGGGCGCGCACCTTGTCATACGGAAACGCCAGCACCGGCCCACCGTTGAGGCGAACCTCGAACGGACCGAAAAAACGCAAGGACAGACCTGCCCCGGGAGCACTTGATGTGAGAAAAGTCACCGTTCAACAGGGCATCGGCGTTGGTGGACGCTTGACCAATTGTTAAAAAATGATTCTAGATGGGCGGTTAATTCACGCCGGAAATCTTTGTGGTTTTGTTACCAAAAGACACAAGCAGGCTGGGCATTCAGCCTCGAAGGGCTTACCGGGCCAAGGACTGTTTCAGGAACTCGACAAAGGCCCTCACCCGGCTGGCCGATTGATGGCGCTGGGGGTACACCGCGTGGATGTCGGCGTCCGGCGTGCCGTAGCCCGGCAGCACCTGCACCAGGCGGCCGCTTTTCAGGTAGCGATCGATGTCCCACTCGGCCCGCATCAGGATGCCATGGCCATCCAGCGCCCAGTTGACCGCGATCTCGCCGTCGTTGGTGCTCAGGGTGCCACGGGTCTTGATCGCTTCGGCGCGGCCTGGCCGGCCGCGCAGCGGGCTCAGGCGCCACAGGCCGTAGGCCTCCTCGCCCTGGCGGATGCCGATGCAGTTGTGCCCGATCAGGTCGTTGGGCACCTTGGGGGTGCCGAACTGCTTCAGGTAGGCCGGGGCCGCGCACAGCAGGCGTCGGTTGGCGGCAATGTGCTGGGCGATCACACGCGCATCGGGCGGGGCACCGAAGCGGATGCAGACGTCGTAGCTGTCGTCGGTCAGGGGCGGCGGGTTCACCGACAGCTGCAGCTGCACCTCCACCTTGGGGTTGGCGCGGGCGAAGCGGGAGATGATGGGCGCGATGTGCGTGCGCCCGAAGCCCAGGGTGGCGTTGACGCGCAGCAGGCCGCTGGGCGTGGTTTGCGAGACGCCCAGCAGCTCGGCCATGTCGTCGATCTGGCCCAGGATGCGGCGCGCATGGGCCAGGTACAGCTCGCCCTCGGGCGTCAGGCTCATGCGGCGCGTGGTGCGGTTGATCAGCAACACCCCCAGGCGGGTCTCGATCTGGGCCAGGTGCTTGCTCACGGCCGGCGTGGTCACGCCCAGTTCGCGGCCCGCCGCGCTCAGGCTGCCGGCGCTGGCCAGCACCGAGAAGAACCCCAGATCGGCCGGTTGAATGAGCTCGGACATCGCGCGATTGTTGAATTCAAGTAAACAGTGGTTTCACTATAGCGGCGCGCCGCCGGGCCCGGGCCTCCCTACAGTGGCCGCACTCAATTTCTGTCGGAGACAAGCAGCCATGAAGACCTACGCAATCGCAACCATCCCCGGCGACGGCATCGGCAAGGAGGTGGTGCCCGCAGGCCAGGTGGTGATGCAAGCCCTGGCAGCCACCAGCACGGGCTTTCGCTTCGAGTTCGAGACCTTCGATTGGGGCGGCGACCACTACCGCCGCCACGGCGTGATGATGCCCGCCAATGGCCTGGAGGCGCTGCGCAGCAAGGACGCCATCCTGTTCGGCTCGGCCGGCGATCCCGACATCCCCGACCACATCACCCTGTGGGGCCTGCGCCTGAAGATCTGCCAGGGCTTTGACCAGTACGCCAATGTGCGGCCCACCCGCATCCTGCCCGGCATCGATGCGCCGCTCAAGCGCTGCCGACCCGAAGACCTGAACTGGGTCATCGTGCGCGAGAACTCCGAGGGCGAGTACTCGGGCGTGGGCGGGCGGGTGCACCAGGGCCACCCGATCGAGGCCGCCACCGACGTCACCATGATGACCCGCGTGGGCGTGGAGCGCATCATGCGCTTTGCCTTCCGCCTGGCGCAGTCGCGCCCGCGCAAGTTGCTGACCGTGGTCACCAAGAGCAATGCGCAGCGCCACGCCATGGTGATGTGGGACGAGATCGCCGCCCAGGTGGCGCTCGAGTTCCCCGACGTGAAGTGGGACAAGGAGATCGTCGACGCCGCCACCGCCCGCATGGTGAACCGCCCGGCCACACTGGACACCCTGGTTGCCACCAACCTGCATGCCGACATCCTCAGCGACCTGGCCGCCGCGCTGGCCGGCAGCCTGGGCATCGCGCCCACCGGCAACATCGACCCCGAGCGCCGCTACCCCTCGATGTTCGAGCCCATCCACGGCTCGGCCTTCGACATCATGGGCAAGGGCCTGGCCAACCCCGTGGGCACCTTCTGGTCGGTGGTCATGCTGCTGGAGCACCTGGGCGAGCACGAGGCGGCACGCCGCCTGATGGCCGCCATCGAAGCCGTCACTGCCAACCCGGCCCTGCACACCGGCGACCTGGGCGGCCAGGCCACCACCCACCAGGTGACCGAGGCGGTGTGCGCCCACCTGGGCGCGCCCGCCCACTGACCCCCCGCGAGCTGATGAGCCCGGCCTGGCGCCTTGCCGCAGGCCGGGTCCGGCCGCCGCATGGGGCCTCAAAAATACAAGGAGACAGACATGACTTCACAGAGACTGGGGGCCGCCGTGCCAAGCCGGCGGCGGGTGTTGCGGGCCGCAGGCCTTGGCCTGGCCGCCATGAGCGCCGTGTGTGCCATGAGCGTCGTCACCGGGGCCCAGGCCCAGCAGGCCTGGCCCGCCAAGCCCGTGACCCTGGTGGTGCCGTTTCCGCCTGGGGGCACCACCGACGTGCTGGCGCGGGCGCTGGGCACGGCCCTGGCCAAGAGCCTGGGCCAGCCCGTGATCATCGACAACCGCCCGGGGGCAGGCGCCACCATCGGCGCCGACTACGTGGCCAAATCCAAGCCCGATGGCTACACCTTGCTCATGGGGGCGGTGCACCACACCATTGCCACCAGCGTCTACAAAAAGCTGCCCTACGACTTCCAGAAAGACTTTGCGCCCATCACCACCGTGGCGGTGGTGCCCAATGTGCTGGTGGTCAACAGCAGCACGCCGGTGCGCAACGTCGCCGAGCTGGTGGCCCTGCTCAAGGCCCAGCCCGACAAGGGCACCTATGGCTCCAACGGCAATGGCACGGCCCAGCACCTGATCGGCACCCAGTTCCAGAACAGCACTGGCGTGGCGCTGACCCACATCCCCTACAAAGGCAGCGGCCCGTTGGCCACCGATTTGCTGGGCGGCCAGATCACCATGTCTTTCGACACCATCACCCCGGTGCTGCAGCACATCCGCAGCCACAAGCTGCGGGCCCTGGCGGTCACCACCGCCACGCGTTCGCCCGCGTTGCCCGACGTGCCCACGTTGGACGAGGCCGGCCTCAAGGGCTTCAACATCGGCACCTGGTTCGGCGTGCTGGCCCCAGCGGGCACGCCGCGCGACATCGTGGTGCGCCTGAACACCGAAATGGTCAAGGTGATCCAGTCACTGGATTTCACCCGCCGCATGGACGAGATCGGCGCCCAGCCCGTGGGTGACCGGCCCGAGGACATGGCCCGCACCCTCAAGGCCGAGACCGAGCGCTTTGCCGAGTTGGTCAAGGTGGGCAAGGTGGTCATGGAGTGAGCGCTGCGGCCCACCGGTGCCGCAGGCCGCGCCGGGCTTCTATCCCGAGCGCCCCATGGGTGATCTGCGCGGCTTCTATAGTGCCGTCATGACCCACCCGAACCGCCCCCTCACGCCCTCACTGCCCGAACGCGCGGCCCTGGCCCGGCGCACACCCACGCGCCGTCTGTGGCTGCTGACCGCACCGGCGCTGGCGCTGGGTGTCTGGGCCCTGAGCCCGCGCCGGGCCCAGGCCCAGATGGCCGCCAGCTTGCTCGAAGAATCCGACCCCGGCGCCCAGGGCCTGGCCTACCGGGCCGATGCGGCCAAGGTGGACCCGGCCAGGAACCCCAGCTACAAACCCGGCCAGACCTGTGCCAACTGCTCGCTGTACGCGGGCGACGCGGGCCAGCCCCAGGGCGGCTGTGCGCTGTTCTATGGCAAAGAGGTGGCCGTCGCGGGCTGGTGCAATGCCTGGGAGCGCAAGGCCGGCTGAGGCCGCTGGCGCGGCCTGGCGGTCAGCGCCCGTTGCGCACCAGGCGCACGGGCAACTGTGATTTCTTGGCCACCTCGCCATTCATCTCGCCTGTGCCCAGGTCCACCGACCAGCCCTGCAAAAAGCTGAGCCGGTTCACCGATTCGCCCGACACCCCGCGGCTGATGTTGTCATAGCGGTAGGCGTTCACGCTCTGGCCATTGGTGCGCGTGGTGGACGACCAGTGCCAGCCCAGCGGCGCATCCGGAAACAGCGTGGGGTCCAGACCCTCTTCCTGGCGGTTGAGCTTGACCAGGCGCTGCAACTCCTTGGCCGTGGGCAGGCGCCAAGCCAGGCCGCTGTCGCGCTGTCGCTCGGTGGCGCGCTGCATGGCCTCGGCCCGGGTCAGCAGCACGGGGCGGTCCAGGCAATGCTTGCCGCTCCAGCGCATGCCTTCGGCGCAGCGCGCCCAGATCAATCCGGAGGCCGTTTCCTGCACCTCGTCGCCGTTCGGTTCACGGGCTTGCAGCGCGGCAGGCTCCGGCGGAGCGGCCTGGGTGCCAACGGCCCCAGCGAGCAGCAGAACAAACACCAATGGGCGGGGCAGGGCAGAGATCATGGTCTGGATTGTGCCCAGCCCCTTTGCGCCCTGGCTTGCGTTTCTTCAAATTACTTGCACATTCGCTCGGCACAATGAATTGGCACAGGCCCTCCGCAGGGGCGGCAGGTTGGATGACAGTTCAAGGAATCGTTTCATGATCAAGGTTTCGCGGGAGTGGGCCACGCCCCTCACCATCGGTGTCTTTGTGTTGATGGGGGCCACCGGGCTGCTGATGTTCTTCCACTGGGACAACAGCCTGCAGAAGACCTTGCACGAATGGGTGGGCTGGCTGATGGTGTCTGCGGTGGTGGTGCATGCGCTGGCCAACTGGCTGGGCTTCAAGCGCTACTTCAAGCCGGGGCTGGCCCTGTGGATCATGGCGCTGTTTGCCCTGGTCCTGGCCGGCTCCTTCGTGCCCTGGCCGGGTGGCGCCAAAAAAGGCCCCTCCACCCCGGGCCTGGCTATCCAGGCCGTGTCGGGCGCCCCCATCCGCCTGCTGGCGCCCCTGTATGGCAAAACGCCTGAGCAGGCCCGGCAGGCCCTGACACAGGCCGGCATCACGCTGGCCGATGACGAGGCCACGCTGACCAGTGCCATCGGCAAAGACCGTGAGCGCCTGGGCGTGGCCCTCAAGGCCCTGGCGCAGGGTGACGCGGCCGCGCCGCGTTGACATCAAGGCGGATATAGAAGGCGATCGCCCCTGATATTGGGCGATCCCGATCTGCGCCGGCGGGTAGTGTCGGGTGTGTCATGAACATCAACACTGCCTACCTCAGCTCGCTTCTGGGTTCCTCCGCCTCCACGGGGTCCGGCTCTCAGGCCACGCAAGCGACGGGCGCCATGGCGGCGGCCTCGGCGGCGCTTTCCAAGGCGGCCACCCGCATCCAGGCCGATGCGACCGCCACCACAGCCCAGCTGTCGTCGTTCGGGCAGCTCAAGTCGGCCCTGGCGAGCAGCCAGACGGCGGCGCAGGCTTTGACCCAGCTGTCGTCGGCTTCGTCTGCCGCCGATGTCACACAGGCCACCGGGGACTTCTTCAATGCCTTCAACGCGGCCGTCAAGGCCGCCAAGGCCACGGCCGCCGTTCCGGGCTCGGAACAGGCTGCGCAAGCGGCGGGGCGCGTCGGCCGTGACCTCGATGGCGCTTTGACCGGGGGGGTGGCCAACCAGAACGCCATGAGCAAGCTGGGGCTGTCGGTTCAAACCGACGGCACCCTGAAACAGGACGCCAGCAAGTTTGCTGCGGCACTGGCCAAAGACCCCGCAGGGGTGGCGGCGGCGCTGGCCCAACTGGGCAAGCAGGTGCAAGCCGCCGCCAACAAGGAACTGGCCAGTGACGGCAATGTCGGCAACAGCGTGGCCAAACTGACCCTGCACAGCAGCGCTTTGACACAGCAACAAAAGGCCATGCTGACGCTTCAGCAGAGCACGGGCCTGTCGGTCTACCAGCGGGCGTCCGGTCAGTAGCGCCGGGGCTGGGGCTGTCCAGCGCCTCTGTGGCGGGACCTTCCCCATGGCTTCGGCTGCAGAGGCGGCTTCATCGCAGCAGGGCCTGATACGATGCCTGAAACAGCCCCGTGCCTGCCGTTCGTTGCCCTGAAACGGGCAACAAGACAGATTGCCCATCGCTGAAATCAATCGGCAGACCACAGAAGCCTCGAAGGCTGTTGGCGCCCATCCCCAAGATCTGCTCCTCGCCAGCTTGTTCGAGCTGCTCACCTTCATCATGGAAAAATTTTTGCTGCAGCAGCAGGTGCTGGATCGGCTCGCCGAAGACCTGCTGCTAGTCGAACAGGCCTTGCAAGAGGCCCATGAAACGGCGACTCATGAAGAAAACATCGCCGAAAACAAATACGACACCCTAGGGCTGGAAGCCGCCTACCTGGCCACCGGCCAGGCGCGTCGGGCCGAAGCCCTGCGCCAGGCGATGGCCCAATGGCGCCAGTTCCGCCCGCGCCCTCACGACGCAAGCCAAGGCATACAGCTTGGCGCGCTGGTCTGTCTGGTCGATTCCGACGCCAAGCAGCAGCACCTCTTTCTCGGCCCCGATGGGGGCAGCATGAAGTTGCGCAGCGGCACCCAGCTCGTTCAGGTCATCAGCAGTCAAGCCCCTTTGGGACAGGCCTTGCTGGGCAAATGCGAGGGTGATGAGGTGTCGATCCGGATCGGCCTCATTCGGCAGCAGTTTGAGGTCCTGCGGGTGGATTGAGGTGCAATGCGATGGCAGCCACCGAGAGGCAGGCCGGTGCTGGCCGAACAAATTGACCCCAGTCGTTGGGGCCGGGTGTTCGAGAAAGCCCAGGACTAACTTCGCTCGGGCCGTGGCGGCCCCGGGCTCAATACCGGTAGGTCAGCGCCAGCAGGGCCGTGTCCCGGTGGCCGTGCCCGGCCAGCGGGCTGTTGGCCAGAGTGCGGTCCACGAACACGCGGCGCAGGTACAGGTTCAGCACCCAGGGCCCGCTCACGGGCAACTCGATCAGGCCGCCCACATAGGGGTTCAGGGCCGCACCGGGTTGGTAGGCGCGCCCGGCCGCGGCCGCATCGGCCGCCGTGGTGCCCAGGTAGTAGCGGGCATAGGCTGCCGACTGCCGCTCCAGGCCCAGCTCGGGGTACAGCGTGAGGCGGCCCAGCGGCAGCTCGGCCAGGTAGCGCGCCTGCAGCAGCGTGCCGCCCGAGGCGCCGAAGTCGTGCAGCACGTTCAGGCCAAACGCGCCGATCGGCGTGATCTGCAGCGTACCCAGTCCCAGGGGGACCGGGTCCTTGCGCTGTGCCCAGCCGCCGCCCTTGTAGCCATCGCTGCGCACCTGCCCCAGCAGCTCCAGATGACCCATGCCCAGCGGCAGGGTCTTGACCCCAAAGCTATCGATGCGGGCGAACAGGCGCCCCTTTTCGAAGTTCAGGTAGGGCTCCAGGCTGGTTCGGGCCCGCACGCCTTGGATACCACCTGCGCCATGCAGCACGCCCAGGCCGACGTCACCGCTGAAGGCCTCGGGGTCGGCTTCTTTGGTGGCCTCTTCACTGTGCGTGGTGAGGGGTGCGAAGCCTGCCAGTGCGAGCATCATTGCAGTCATCAGGCACCCCAGCGGTGAGGTGGCTTTTGTGGAGGGGGCGGCGTGCATGGTGATGAGGCGGGGAGCGCAGCTGGGCTACCGGGTCGTGTGGGGGCGTCAGTGTAACCAGCCCGGATGCGCCGGATGCGCCGGCTGCGGGGGCCGCAGGGCCTCAACCGTGCCGCAGGCAGATCGGGCGAGGGCGGGGCGCCTGGGTGTCGGCCGGGTCTGACGAGTGCGCGGCCAGCGCCGCCAGAAAGCTGGCCACCCCGGCGGTGCGCAGCGGCTGGAACGGCACGCCGTGGCGTGCGCACAGTTTCTTGAGCTGGTTCATCGAATCGTGGTCCACGCAGTCGACCGGCAGCAGCACCAGGTCGCTGCCGGGCACCAACGCAGGCAACAGGCCCTTGCGGTCTTCCAGGCCACCGTCGTGCAGCAGCAGTTCGACGCCCGCGGCGTCGCACAGGCGGCGGATGGCGCCGTTCGAGCTGGGGCGCCCGCCCACGTACAGAACGCGCTGACCGGCCCCCGCCATCAGCCCAGGCTCGGGCCGACCCTGGGCACTCTGTGAGGCACTGGCCAGCGCTGCCTCCAGGGCGGCGGCCTCGGCCCGCAGGGCCTGGTTCAGGCGCTGTTCGTCGTGCACCTGCTGACGCAGGGCCTGCACATCGGTCTGCAGCTCTTGGCATTGGCTTTGCAGGGTGTGGATGGACTGGGCGTTGCGATCACGCTCGTGGCTCAGGCGGTCGAGTTGCTGGGCCAGCACCTCCGCGCGCAAGGTCAGCTCGGCGCTGGCGGGCACCGCCGGACGCAGGGCCTGGAGCTGCAGGGCCTGGATCTGTTCTTGCAGCCGCAGTTGGGTCTGCTGATGGGTTTGTTGCTGAACCTGCTGGCGCTCCTGTTGCTGAGCCAGTTGCTCGCGCAGCTTGCTGTTCTCCTGGGCCAGGGCCTGCAGGTGCGCCAGGTCGGCGCGGCTGCTCACCCCTTGCAGGTGCGACAGCATGTGCACCTCGCCAAAGGCCTGCTTGCGCAGGGCCTCGGTCACGGCGGGGTGGGTCAACAAGGCCCAGTAGGGGCCGGCGATGTCGCCCCGCTGCACCGCCTCGCGCCAGGCCTGCTCCAGCGCTGGCAACGTCTCCAGCTGGGCGAAGCGTTGGATGGTCAGGGCGTGGCGCTGGTCCAGGGCCTTGTTGAGCGCCTTGGCGCCGTCGCCCGCCTGGACGGCCAGCTCGACGGCGCCGTGGTGGATGTCCAGCTCGCTCAGCCCGGCCGCAGCCACCTCCTGAAAGCGGGCCACCAGGGGGCGCAATTCGCCCATGCCAAGGCAGGTGCCGATGACCGAGCAGTACATGCTGGAGGCCAGGTCTTTGAGCCGGCTGCGCTGTGTGCGGCCAGGCGCTCCATCGGGATGAGAGGCCTTGGGGGGGTGGCAGCAATCGTCACCCGTGCTCACCCAGGGCAGGTAGGTGTCACGCCGGGCCAGGCCAGCCAGGCCTGGCCCGGCCTTGGGCAATGCGGAGAAAGGCGGTTTGTTGAGCATCATGCCGGGGCCCCGGAGTGTCGCGGATCAGAAGCGATTCGCTATGTCTTTGTGACTATAGCGATGCCCGTATCGTGCCCGCCCGCAGGGCAGCAAACCCGACTGGATTGAAGGGTTGGTTATATACTTGAAAACATAGCGAAAGCGCCTGTTGGGGCGCTTTAATCCCGACCTTACCTTCTCAGGGAGTCACCGCATGCATGGCCCTGCCCTTTCCCGCGATGGGCTCCCCGACCGGGATGTCGACCTGAACCTGCCGGGGGCCTTGTGGCTTGATGCCGAACAGGGCTCGCCCGGCTGGCCAGGGCCACCCTCGCGGCAGGTGTGGGTGCGTGCGGCGGTCACCCAGGGCACGGAGCCCCGCTCGGCGCTGGAGGTGGGTGAATGGGCCCTGGAGCCGGTGCTGGGCAACCCGCTTGAGATGGCGCTGTCACTGACCTTGGCCGACGCCTCCTGTGTCACCTTTGTCTTGCAGGCACACGACGTGAAGGACATCGCCGCCGCACTGGGGCATTTGCACACAGGCGGTTGGTGAAGCAGCGGGTGACGCAGCTGCCGAAGGGGCGCCTCAGGGCGCCAGCAGTTTGATGAGCTTTTTCAGCTCGGCTGCGGCGGCCTGTTCGGCCGTGGCCTCGATCTGCCGATAGCGCTGGATCAGCTCACGGCCCACCGGTGTGAGCGTGGTGCCGCCGCCTTGGCGGCCGCCGGCCGCCGTGTTCACGGCGGGCTGTTTCAGGGATCGGTTGATCTCGTCGAGCAGCATCCAGGCCCGCCGGTATGACATCTCCAGCTCACGCCCGGCGGCCGAGATGGAGCCGGTGCGTTCGATGGCCTCCAGCAGGCTGATCTTGCCTGGGCCCACCGCAATCTCGCCGTTGCGCCGGATGCGGAGTCTGAACTGGATCTGGGGGGTCATGGAAATATCCTAACCCATGCGCCAGGCCCGACCACGCGCCGGCCTGGCCTGCCGCCTGGCGGGCTCAATCGAGCGTGATGCCCAGCGCCTTGATCAGCGGCTGCCATTTCTTGCGCTCGCTGTCGATCAGGCGGTTCATGTCGGTGGCATCAGCCGGGCGGGCTTCCCAGCCGGCGTCGAACAGCTTCTGGCGCACGCCGGCATCGGCCATGGCTTTTTGCAACTCGGCGCCCAGGCGCGCGCCGATCTCCTTGGGGGTGGCCGAGGGCAGCACCAGGCCTTGCCAGGTGTAGGCCTCGACCGCGGGGTGGCCCAGCTCGCGGGCCGTGATCAGCTGCGGCAGCTGGGGGATGCGCTCGCCCGACAGGGCCAGCAAGGGCACCACCTTGCCCGCCTTGACGGCGCTGATGCCGCTGGGCAGGTCGAGCATCATCAGCGGCACCTGGTTGCCCATGACATCCTGCAGGGCCGGGGCGCCGCCCTTGTAGGGCACGTGCAGCATCTTCACGCCGAACTCGCGCTGGAACAGCTCCAGCGCCAGATGGTGCGGGCTGCCTTGGCCGGCAGTGGCAATGCTCAGCTCGCCGGGGCTGCGTTGCAGCGCGGCGAGCAAGGCCTTGGCGTCGGCCAGGCCGGCCTGCGGCGAGGCCACGATCAACAGGGGCGAGCGGCCCATCATGCCCACGGTGCTGAAGTCTTTGTCGGCCGAGTAGGGCAGCTTCTTGTAGAGCACGGGGTTGTACACCAGCACGCCGTTGTCGGCCGACAGCATGGTGTAGCCATCGGCGGGCGAGTGCGCCACGTTGTCGGCCGCGATGGAGGCGCCGGCGCCGGGGCGGTTGTCCACCAGGATGGGCTGGCCCAGCTGGCGCGACAACTGCGCGCCCACGGTGCGGGCCAGAAAATCGGTGCCCCCGCCGGCGGGGTAGCCCACCACCCAGCGGATCGGCTTGGCGGGGTAGCTGCTGGGCTGGGCCTGGGCTTGCCCCAGGGCCAGCAGGCTGGCGGCGGCCAGCGAGAAGGTGGTGAAAAGTCTCCGGGTTGTTCTCATGGTGTCTCTTTTGTGTTGAAGGGTGGTTGGCAGAGGAAAAAGGGGAACGCGGCACGGGCCGCCGGCTTCAGGCCATGCAGAGGTACTTGGTCTGTACGTACTCCTCGAGGCCCTGGCGGGCGCCTTCGCGGCCATAGCCCGACTGCTTGACGCCGCCAAAGGGCGCCACCGCGGTCGAGATCAGGCCCGAGTTGATGCCCACCATGCCGTACTGCAGGGCGGCGCCCACACGCCAGGTGCGGGCCGAGTCGCGGGTGTAGAAATAGGCGGCCAGGCCGAACTCGGTGTCATTGGCCTGCTGCAGGGCTTCGGCCTCGGTGTGGAAGCGGAACAGCGGGGCCACCGGCCCGAAGATCTCCTCTTGCGCCAGACGCATGGCCGGGCCCACGCCGGTCAGGATGGTGGGTTCGTAGAAGGTGCGACCCAGCGCATGGCGCCGGCCTCCGGTCATTACCTGGGCGCCGCCGGCCACCGCATCGGCCACCAGTTCTTCGACCTTGGCCAGGGCGGGCTCGTCGATCAGCGGGCCCTGGCCCACGTCGGCGTCCAGCCCGTTGCCCACCTTGAGCGCGTCCACGGCGGCGGCCAGCTTGGCGGCAAAGGCGTCGTAAACGCTGTCGTGCACCAGAAAGCGGTTGGCGCACACACAGGTCTGCCCGGTGTTGCGGTACTTGGAGGCCAGGGCCCCGATCACGGCCTGGTCCAGGTCGGCGTCTTCAAACACGATGAAGGGCGCGTTGCCGCCCAACTCCAGCGACAGCTTCTTGAGCGTGGGGGCGCACTGGGCCGCCAGCAGCCGGCCCACCTCGGTCGAGCCCGTGAAGGTCAGCTTGCGCACCAGCGGGCTGGCGGTCAGCTCGGCCCCAATCACACGGGCGCCGCCGGTGAGCACGCTGAACACCCCCGCCGGAACCCCGGCGCGCTGGGCCAGTTCGGCCATGGCCAGGGCGCTCAGCGGGGTCTGGGTGGCGGGCTTGACGATGATGCTGCAACCCGCGGCCAGGGCCGGGGCCACCTTGCGCGTGATCATGGCGGCCGGAAAGTTCCAGGGCGTGATCGCGGCGCACACGCCCACCGGCTCGCGCGTGACCAGAATGCGCTTGTCCGGCCAGGGCGAGGGAATGATCTCGCCATACACGCGCCGGGCTTCTTCGGCAAACCATTCAATGTAAGACGCGGCATAACCGATCTCGCCGCGCGCCTCGCTCAGGGGTTTGCCTTGCTCGCTGGTCATCAGCAGGGCCAGGTCGTCCTGGTGCTGCAGCATCAGCTCGAACCAGCGGCGCAGGATGCGGGCGCGGTCTTCGGCGGTGCGCTCTTTCCAGAGCAGGTAGGCGGCCTGGGCCGACTCGATGGCTTCGCGGGTCTGGTCGGCGCCCACATCGGGGATGTGGGCGATCAGCTCACCCGTGGCCGGGTTGTGCACGGCCAGGGTGGCACCGTTGCGGGCGGCCTCCCAGTGGCCGTTGATGAGGTTGGCCTGCTTCAGCAGGCTGGGGTCTTGCAGGGTCAGCATGGTGGGTTGGTTCAGTAGGGGCTGCTGCCGGTGGGGGCAGCGGTTGAGGCCGGCTCGGTGGCGGGCTTGTAGCTGCGGGCCAGGGCCGTGGCGGCACCCACCAGCAAGGTGGTGTCCACGCCCACAGCCACAAATTGCGCGCCGGCGGCCAGGTAGTGGCGGGCCTGCACCGGGTCGGCCATCAGGATGCCGGCGGCCTTGCCGGCGGCGCGCACGGTGGCAATGCCCTCGGTGATGGCCTGTTGCACGGCGGGGTGGTTGGCCTGGCCGCGGTAGCCCATCGAGGCCGACAGGTCGGCCGGGCCGAAGAACACGCCGTCCACCCCGTCCACCTGGGCGATCTCGGCCAGGTGGCTCAGGGCTTCGGTGGTTTCGGCCTGCACCAGCAGGCACATCTCGTCGTCGGCCAGGTGCACGTACCGGGGCACCTGGTTCCAGCGCGAGGCGCGGGCCAGGGCGGCGCCCATGCCGCGCACCCCGGCCGGGGCGTAGCGCATGGCTCGCACCATCTGGCGTGCCTGTTCGGCACTGTCGATCATGGGCACCAGCAGGGTCTGGGCGCCCACATCGAGGTACTGCTTGACCAGGGCGGTGCGGCCTTCCACCGGGCGCACCACCGGGTGCACGGGGTAGGGCGCCACGGCGCGCAACTGCGACAGCACGGTGCGCACATCGTTGGGGCCGTGCTCGGCATCGAGCAGCAGCCAATCAAAGCCGCAGCCGGCCAGGGCCTCGGCCACGTTGTCGTCGGCCAGGCCGACCCACAGGCCGATCTGGGTCTGGCCCTGTTGCAGGGCGCGCTTGAACAGGTTGGGGCTCAGCGTTTGCATCGGCGGCCTCATGCGAAACGGAAAGACACCGAGCCCAGCGGCCCGTAGTCGGCATGGAAGGCATCGCCCGCCGCAGCCGGTGTGGGCCGGGTGAACGAGCCCGCCAACACCACATCGCCTGCGTTGAGCTGCTCGCCGTGTGGCGCGATCTTGTTGGCCAGCCAGGCCACGCCGGTGGCGGGGTGGTTCAGCACGGCGGCGGCCAGGCCGGTCTCTTCGATCACGCCGTTCTTGTGCAGCAGGGCACCCACCCAGCGCAGGTCCACCTCCAGTGGCCTGACCGGGCGGCCGCCCAGCACCACGCCGGCGTTGGCGGCAAAGTCGGAGATGGTGTCGAACACCTTGCGCGGGGCCCGGGTGTCGCGGTCGAACTGCTCGATGCGGGCATCGATGATCTCGATGGCAGGCACCACGTAGTCGGTGGCCGACAGCACTTCGAACAGGGTCACCTCTGGGCCTTTCAGGGGCTTGCCGAGGATGAAGGCCAGCTCCACCTCCACCCGCGGCGCGATGAAGCGCGCGGCGGGGATGTCGGTGCCGTTGTCAAAGAACATGTCGTCCATCAAGGGCGCGTAGTCGGGCTCGGTGATCTGGCTGGCCATCTGCATGGCGCGCGAGGTCAGACCGATCTTGCGGCCCTTGATGCGGCGGCCATCGGCCAGCTCCAGCTTGACCCACTCGCGTTGGATGGCGTAGCCGTCGGCGATCGTCATCTCGGGGTGGCGGGCCGAGAAGTGGCGCAGCGGGGTGCGCGCCTTGCGGGCGTGGTAGAGCTCCTGGGCCAGGGCTTCCAGGGTGGTTTGGGGCAGCATGGTGGGTGGGGTCCTGTGCTCTTGTTGTGATGGCGTGGTCGTGTTCAGGCCGCGAGCGGCTGAACCGGAAAGATGGCGTTGATCTGGCCCGTGCCCGAACTCGGGAAGAACGGGGTCACCACCTCGACACCGGCGCTGTAGGCGTCCCAGCCCAGGGCGCCCAGCAGCATGGCGGTGTCGTGCATGAAGCCCTCGCCATGGCCCTTGTCGGCGTACTCGGGCAGCAGGGCGCAGAAGGTCTTCCAGTCGCCCTTCTTCCACATCTCGACCACGTGGTGGTCGAACTCTTCGAGGTAGGGGCTCCACATCTTGTGCATGTACTCCTCGGCCACACCGTTCTGGGCAAAGCGGTGGCTCAGCGAGCCGCTGGCAAAGAAAGCCACCTTGCCGTCGTAGTCGCGCTCCACGGCCTCGCGCAGGGCGCGGCCCAGGCGGGCGCTGTCGGCCAGGTTGTGCACCGTGCACAGGGCCGACACCGACACCACCTTGAAGTGGCGGTCGGGGTTCATGTAACGCATCGGCACCAGGGTGCCGTACTCCAGGTTCAGCGTGGTGTCCGAGTGGGCGCGGGTGGGCACGCCGGCTGCGGTCGCGGCCCGGGCCAGCAGATCACCCAGGGCCGGGTTGCCGTCGTACTCGTACGGCATGTTCTTGATGAAGTGCGGCAGCTCGTTGCTGGTGTAGATGCCTTTGAAGTGCGCCGCGTTGTTGATGTGGTAGCCCGAGTTGACCAGCCAGTGGGTGTCGAACACCACAATGGTGTCCACACCCAGCTCGCGGCAGCGGCGCCCGATTTCGAGGTGGCCATCGATGGCGGCCTGGCGGCAGCCCTTGTGCGGGCCGTCCAGCTCGCTGAGGTACATCGACGGGACGTGGGTGATCTTGGCGGCAAGCGCGAGTTGGCCCATGGTTGACTCCTTTGGTTGTGTCTTGTGTCGGGGGCGATGAAAAGAAAATTGATGACGCTGAGCTTCACCAGCGGCGTCTGCTCGCCCCCGATTCCGAAGGCTGCGGAGCAAGCCATGCCAGCAGACACCGTGGAGCGGGCTTGGCCCGGCCACGGGTGTCGTCCCCCTTAGGGGGCTGAGCCCTGCGGCTCCAGGTCTGCCTGCGCAGGGCTGGACAGGGCGAAGAGCGTCCGCGTCTCGCGGCCGCACGGTGGCGCCGCAGGCGACTCAGGGGGGAGAACATCAAACTCCCCAGTGCGGGATGTGGTGGTTGCCGAGGGATACCGCCACGTTCTTCGGCTCACAGAAGACTTCGTAGCTCCAGGTGCCCCCTTCGCGCCCGGTGCCGCTGGCCTTGGTGCCGCCAAAGGGCTGGC
>Ga0209913_1000862_pt1 | contig 21049 bp, 17 predicted proteins | sample PersoiDNA2013203_FD_185805 | JGI IMG/M metagenome (GOLD analysis project Ga0209913, IMG submission 185805) | Permafrost soil microbial communities from the Arctic, to analyse light accelerated degradation of dissolved organic matter (DOM) -... | ecosystem: Environmental > Terrestrial > Soil >... | reverse complement strand
TTCAGATTGCAAAGACGATTGTTGCTCGCCGGGCAGTCGAGCCAATTTCAACCACACGACAGCTTGCCACGCTCGTGGCACAAGCCGTCAAAACCCGCGAGAAAGGCAAAGACCCGGCCACTCGTACCTTTCAGGCTATACGGATTTTCATCAATAAAGAGCTTGAAGAACTCGAAATAGGACTGGAAAAAGCATTTCAGCAGATGGCGCAGTATGGGAGATTGGTTGTGATCAGCTTTCACTCGTTGGAAGATCGCATCGTCAAGCAGTTCATGGCATCCAAAGCCCATGTGCCGCAGCCTGACCGCCGCCTGCCGATTCGTGCCGTCGATCTGCCGCAACCCCTTGGAAAATTGCATTCCCGTGTCAAACCGAGCGACGCCGAAGTCGCCGGCAATCCACGCGCCCGTTCCGCCGTGATGCGCTCGCTTGAGCGCACTGTCGCCGAGGATGCGACATGACCGGCCGTCTGAGCTTTCTGGTCACGACCGTGCTGGTGCTGTGCGCGCTGTCGCTGGTCAACGCCCAATATCAGGCGCGCCGTCTGTTCATCGAACTGGAGCGTGCTCAATCCGCTGCGCGCCAGCTCGACATCGATTGGGCGCAACTGCAGCTGGATCAATCCACGCTGGGCAAGAATTCTCGCATTGAGGCACTGGCGCGTCGCGACCTGAATATGGTTTCGCTGACGCCTGAACGCACCCAATACCTGACGGTGAGGAACAAATGACGCGCATGCCGCCACGCACCAACGTCACGGGAGGCCGCGTCGCTGCCTCGCGCGGCGTCGCGTTCTCGGCGAGTCCGGTATTGCAGGTCGCGATGCCGGCCTGGCGTTCGCGCGTGGTGTTGTTCGTGCTGTTCATGGCCTTCTTCGCACTGGCTGCGCGCGCGCTGTGGTTGCAGGGCATGTCCACCGATTTCCTGCAAAAACAAGGTGCTTCGCGCTACGCGCGGACGCTTGAGCTGCCGGCCACGCGCGGCAAAATCACGGACCGCAACGGCCAGGTGCTGGCGTCGTCCGTGCCGGTCAAGGCGATCTGGGCGATTCCGGATGACGTGCAGGAAGCGCCGAAAGACAAGCTGCGCGACTTGGCCAAACTGCTCGACATGAGCGACGCCGAATTGCGCAAGAAGCTCGATTCCGACCGCAATTTCGTTTATCTGAAGCGTCAGGTCGAGCAAGACACCGCCGACAAGATCGTCAAGCTCGGCATTGCCGGCATCGAGACGCGCAAGGAATACAAGCGCTTCTATCCTGAAGGTGAAGTCATGGCCCACGTTGTGGGCTTTACCAATGTAGAAGACGCCGGACAGGATGGCATGGAACTCGGTTCGCAGAAGACGCTGGCGGGCGTGACCGGCAGCCGCCGTGTGATCAAGGACCGTCTCGGCCGCATCGTCGAAGACATCGAAGCCGTGCGCGAGCCGCACGACGGCAAGGACCTGACGCTGTCGATCGACAGCAAGATCCAGTACATCGCTTTCACCCAATTGAAGGAAGCGGTAGAAAAGAACAAGGCCAAGGCGGGCGGCATCATCGTCGTCGACGCCCGTACCGGCGAAGTGCTGGCGCTGGCCAACCTGCCGACCTACAACCCCAACGACCGCTCGGTGCTGACCGGCGCGCAGCTGCGTAACCGCGTGCTGACCGACACCTTCGAACCGGGTTCGACGCTCAAGCCGTTCACCGTGGCGCTGGCGCTGGACACCCATCGCGTGACGCCGAGCACCGTATTCCAGACTTCGCCCGGCAAAATGACCATCGGTACGGCGACCATCGGCGACTCGCACGCGCACGGACCGCTGACGGTTGCGCAGATTATCGAGAAGTCATCCAACATCGGCACCGCCAAGATCGCGCTGGAAATGCCGCCGCAGGAAATGTGGGAAATGTTTACTAGCGTCGGCCTTGGGCAGCAGCCGAAGTTCGGTTTCCCAGGCGCGGTGGCCGGCCGTGTACGTCCTTACAAATCCTGGCGTCCGATCGAACAAGCGACGATGAGCTACGGCCACGGTATCTCGGTATCGCTGATTCAGCTGGCGCATGCTTATACGATTTTTGCCCGCAACGGCGACCTGATTCCGCTGTCGTTCCAGAAGGTCAACGACATGCCGATCGGCCATCGCGTGATTGCCGAAAATACCGCATTGCAGATGCGCCGCATGCTGGAAACCGTGGTGGCGCCGGGCGGTACCGCACCGCAGGCGCAGGTGCCGGGATATCGGGTCGGCGGCAAGACCGGTACGGCATACAAGATCGAAGGCGGCAAGTACGTGAAGAAATACGTGTCTTCGTTTGTCGGCATTGCGCCGATGTCCGATCCTCGCCTGATCATCGCCGTGATGCTGGATGAGCCCAGCGCCGGCAGCCACTTCGGCGGCACCGTCGCCGGACCGGTTTTTGCCAAAGTAACGGCCAACGCTTTACGCGCGCTTAATGTCGCGCCGGATTCCAGCGTGACCAATATCATCATTCCAAAAGACGCCTTAGAGGAGAGCATGTAATGCCTGCGACTATGCTTTCCGCGCAAAAAATTGTCGACTGGCTGCAGGGCATTACCGCTGCGAGCGCCAATCTGACTGCGAATTTAACTGCGGACTCCCGACGTGTGCAGGCAGGCGACGTGTTCTTTGCCTATCCCGGCGACAGCGCCGACGGTCGCCGTTATATCGCCGATGCGATCGAGCGCGGCGCCGCAGCAGTCGTTTATGAAGAGGCCGGATTCACTTGGGACGACAAGGAAGACCTGCCGCATTTCGGTGTCAAGGGCCTGAAGCATCTCGCCGGATTTGCCGCCAATATGTTTTACAAGCAGCCCGACAAGGACATGTTCAGCGTCGCGGTGACCGGCACCAACGGCAAGACTTCCTGCTCGTACTGGCTGGGCATGGCGCTGTCGCGCCTGCAAGGTTCCTCGGCGCCGGCTGCAGTGGTCGGCACGCTGGGCGTGGGCATGTTCCAGGACGGCAAGCCGCACGCTTTCGACGTCACCGGCTACACCACGCCGGATGCGGTGCTGCTGCAACGCAAGCTGTCCGACCTGCGCACCGCACGCGCGTCAGTGCTGGCAATTGAAGCCTCGTCCATCGGACTCGATCAGGGGCGCATGAACGGGTTGCATGTTGATGTTGCCTTGTTCACCAATTTCACCCGCGATCACCTCGACTATCACGGCGACATGATTGCCTATGAAGCCGCGAAGATTCAGTTGTTTGATTCGCCGGGACTGCAACATGCCGTCATCAATCTGGACGACCAGATGGGACAGCGTTTGATTCCGTATCTGCAGGCCAAGAATATTCCGGTGATCGGTTATTCGCTGGGCGACATTACCGCGGACGATGTGCCGGTGCTGCGCGCATCGGCAATTCGCAGCACCAACGCCGGCACCAGTTTTCATATCGAATCGCCGTTTGGTTCTGGCCAGGTCAAGACACAACTGGTCGGGCAGTTCAATGTCAGCAACGTATTGGGTATCCTCGGCGTCATGCTGGCCAAGGGCACCGGCTGGGAAGCTGCGCTGGCGGTGATCTCCACGCTGACCGCCGTACCGGGTCGCATGCAACAGTTCGGCGGGCAAGAAGTGCCGTTGATCGTGATTGATTACGCACACACGCCGGACGCGCTGGAAAAAACCTTGAGCGCCTTGCGCCAGGTTGCCAGCCAGCGTGGTGGCGAGCTGTGGTGCGTGTTCGGCTGCGGCGGCGATCGCGATCCGGGCAAGCGTCCGGAGATGGGTTCCGTTTCAGAACTGGCCGATCATGTGATCCTGACCAGCGACAATCCGCGCAGCGAAGATCCCAACGTCATCATTTCGCATATCAAGAGCGGCATGGCGCGCATCGTGCCGCACGTCATGACTGACCGTGCCGGCGCCATCCTGTGGGCGGTGCGTCACGCGGTTAAACAGGATGTTGTTCTGCTGGCGGGCAAGGGACACGAAACCTATCAGGAAATCGCAGGCAAGAAATATCCCTTCCTCGATGCCGACCACGTCGCACTGGCTCTGGCCGCACGCGCCACCATGATGGGAGGTGCATAGTGCAGGCAACGCTTGAACAATTGACGCAGTGGCTGGACGGCGCAACCGTGCATAGTGCTCATAACGCCGGTGGCGACGTTACTGTGCATGGCGTCACCACCGACAGTCGCGCCGTTGCGCCTGGCAATCTGTTCGTCGCCTTGCGCGGCGACCGTTTTGATGCACACGATTTTCTCGACGCCGTCGCCGGTCTGGGCGCTGCCGCTGTCGTGGTGGAGCGTGTACCTGCAGGATTGAGCGTTCCGGCCATCGTTGTGCCGGATACGCGTGTGGCGCTGGGGCAGATCGCACGTCATTGGCGTCAGCAGTTTAATGTGCCGGTCATTGCCGTCACCGGCAGCAACGGCAAGACCACCGTCAAGGAAATGATTGCCTCGATCTTGACTGCGGCATTCGGTGAAGAGCATAGCCTCGCGACGCGCGGCAATTTCAATAATGAAATCGGCGTACCGCTGACGTTGTTCCGCCTGCAGCCACAGCATCAGGCGGCAGTCGTCGAGCTCGGCATGAACCATCCCGGTGAAATCGCCGTGCTGGCGGAAATCGCTCGTCCGACGCTGGCGCTGGTCAACAATGCACAGCGCGAACATCAGGAATTCATGGCAACCGTCGAAGCCGTCGCACGTGAAAACGGCGCTGTGTTTGAGGCACTGCCGGCCGACGGTATCGCCGTGTTTCCGGCAGAAGACGAATATGCCTGGGTCTGGCGCGAGATCGCCGGCACACGTCCGGTGATCAGCTTCGGTCTTAATCAGGACGCCGATGTCAGCGGCAGCTATCAGGCGCGCGAATTCGGCAGCGCGATTGCGGTCACTGCGCGCATCGGCGATCGTGTGCAGCAATTCGGCATCAAGCTCGCCGCCGTCGGTGAGCACAACGTGCGCAATGCGCTGGCCGCTACAGCCTGCGCGCTGGGTGCAGGTATTTCAGCCGCCGCGGTCGTACGCGGTCTGGAAGCTTTCGCGCCGGTCAATGGTCGCCTGCAACGCAAGACGGCGGTCAGTGGTGCACTGGTCATCGACGACACCTACAACGCCAATCCGGACTCCGTGCGCGCCGCCATCGACGTGCTCGCGCAAGCCGCTGCGCCACGCGTGCTGGCCTTGGGCGACATGGGTGAGGTTGGTAACGAAGGTCCAAAATTCCATCGGGAAATCGGTGCCTATGCGCGCGAACGCGGCATTGACAATTTTCTCGGTTTCGGCGACGCCATGCGCGACGCCATCAATGAATACAACGCCGTGCCGGGAGCCTCTGTGCCGGCGCGTCATTTCGACACCATCGACGCCGTGAGCGCCGCAGCGCATGAGGCTGCATCCGCGACGGCGACGGTATTGGTAAAAGGTTCGCGCTTCATGAAGATGGAGCGCGTTGTGCAGCATTTGGTCGGGGCGCAGCCGCAGTCCGGCACGCTACTTCACCAGGAGACTCATTAACATGCTGCTTTGGCTGGCTCAGAATTTTCAGCAGGACTTCAGTTTCCTGCGCGTATTCAACTTCATCACCTTCCGCGCCGTGTTTGCGACGCTGACGGCGCTGTTGATCGGCCTTGTCGCCGGTCCGGCTGTGATTCGCATGCTGACCCGTCTCAAGGTCGGACAGGCCGTGCGTACCGACGGCCCGCAAACGCATCTGATTAAATCGGGCACCCCCACCATGGGCGGCGTGCTGATTCTGATCGGCATCGGTATTTCGACCTTGTTGTGGGCGGACCTCAGCAACCGTTTCGTCTGGATCGTCCTGATTGTCACACTGGGCTTCGGCACCATCGGCTGGGTCGATGACTACCGCAAGGTGGTCTACAAGGATCCGAACGGCATGCGTTCGCGCGAGAAGTATTTCTGGCAATCGCTGATCGGTCTGGTGGCGGCGTTCTACCTGGCATTCTCGGTGTCCGAAGTCAGCAACATGAAGGTGCTGGATCTCTTCTTCGCCTGGGTGCAATCGGGTTTCAACCTCGATCTGCCGCCGAAAGCCGACTTGATCGTACCGTTCTTCAAAACCGTCAGCTATCCGCTGGGCGTGTGGGGTTTCATTGCACTGACTTATTTCGTCATTGTCGGCACCAGCAACGCAGTCAATCTGACCGACGGTCTGGATGGTCTGGCGATCATGCCGACAGTGTTGGTCGGCGGTGCGTTGGGTATCTTCGCTTACCTGACCGGTAGCGCCAGTTATGCCAAATACCTGTTTATTCCGCACATCCCCGGCGCGGGTGAGTTGCTGATTTTCTGCGGCGCGATGGCCGGCGCGGGCCTGGCTTTCCTCTGGTACAACGCCTATCCGGCGCAAGTATTCATGGGCGATGTCGGTGCGTTGGCGCTTGGCGGCGCGCTCGGCACCATCGCCGTGATTGTGCGTCAGGAAATCGTCTTGTTCATCATGGGTGGCATCTTCGTGGTGGAAACCCTGTCGGTGATGATTCAGGTGGCTTACTTCAAGTTCACCAAGAAGCGCTACGGCGTCGGCAAGCGCGTGCTGCTGATGGCGCCGCTGCATCATCACTATGAGCAAAAAGGCTGGAAAGAAACACAAGTCGTGGTGCGCTTCTGGATCATCACGATGATGCTGGTGCTGTTCGGTCTGTCGACGCTGAAATTGCGTTAAGCGGATCACTTTAGAAAGACTCAGGTAATAAAGAATGAATTACGTCGATAAACACGCTCTGGTACTTGGACTGGGTGAATCCGGTCTGGCGATGGCGCAGTGGCTGGTCTACTGCGGCGCGCGCGTGCGTGTGGCCGATACCCGTGAAGAGCAGGCCGTGGCGGAGCGCCTGGCCGTGTTGAGGACTGCATCGGCGGAGAGCGAATTCGTCGGCGGCAAGGTTTTTGCGGCGGAACTGCTGGATGGCGTTGACTTTGTCGCCGTGAGCCCGGGCCTGGCGCCGGAGCGCGACCTGGCCGTGTTGTCTGCGGCAGCAGCAGAGAAGAATATCCCCCTGTGGGGCGAGATGGAATTGTTCGCGCAAGCCCTTGCGGCTTTGCGTGAAGAGCGCGCCTACGCGCCCAAGGTATTGGCCATCACGGGCACCAACGGCAAAACCACCGTCACCAGTCTGACCGGCATGCTATGCCGCCGCGCAGGATTGACGACCAAGGTCGCCGGCAACATCAGCCCGGCTGCGTTGGATGTCTTGCGCGAAGCACTGATCGAAGATGCAGCCCACGCTATCGTGGTCGCCGCGCAACGCGCCGAAGAAGCAGCGGCAGCGCAGGCTGAGGCGGAAGCCGCTGCAGTTATCGCAGAACAACAGGCAAAAGCGCAAGCTGAAGCCCAGGCAGAAATCGACGCTGCCGCCGCGAAGAAAGCCGCTGCAGCACAAGCTGCAGCAGAAGAAGCATCGCGCCAGCTGGAGCTGACTGAACAAGCCGAGGCTGCTGAGTCAGCTGAAGCTGAAACGGCATCACCAGAACAACTGTCTGCCGAAGCATCAAACGCATCGAACGACACCGAGCATGAGCCGTCTGTGCAAGCCGCTCATATTGGTCTGAATGACAGCCTGACGGTTGCCGTCGCTGCGCCAAATGAGGATGCGGGTGTCGAAGCCGCAGCAGAGTCTGTCGATGCCTCGGCGTCGCAAGAACCCGCAGCCGAAACGACCACTGAAGAAACAAGCGCAGACGACGCCGCTTCACATGATGCGGAAATTGTGGACGCGGAAGATGTTGCTGTCTCAGCACAGGTTTCGCTTCTCGACGAAGACGACAGCACGCCACTCCAGCTCGAATTGCCGCCGCCGGAACCAGAGCGGGTGTATGAAGGCATCCTGCCGCAAGCATGGGTGCTTGAACTGTCAAGCTTCCAGCTGCACACGACTTATAGCCTGCAGGCCGATGCCGCGACGGTACTGAACATTACGCAAGACCATCTGGACTGGCACGGCAATATGGACGCCTACGCTGCCGACAAGGCGCGGATTTTCGGCGAGAAGACTGTGCGCGTACTCAATCGCGACGACGCCGCCGTGATGGCGATGGCCGCGCCCGGCGCCACCGTATCGACTTTTGGCCTGGATGAGCCGAAGAAGGCCGGCAGTTTCGGTCTGGTCGATGAAAACGGCATGCTATGGCTGGCCGCGGCCGTTGCAATCGAAGACGAAGAAAAGCCTGAAGGTCGTCGCCGCAAGAAAGATCCGAAAGAAGTCGTCGAACAGCCTTTCCTGCTCAAGCGCCTGATGCCGGTCGATGCGCTGAAGATCCGCGGTTTGCACAACGCCTCCAACGGCCTGGCCGCGCTGGCATTGTGCCGCGCAGCTGATCTGCCGCTGGCGAACCTGTTGCACGGCCTGCGCGACTACACGGGCGAACCGCATCGTGTCGAGCTGGTGATGACAATTCGCGAAGTGGAATATTACGACGACAGCAAGGGCACCAATGTCGGTGCTACCGTGGCTGCGTTGAACGGCCTCGGCCATGGCGGCAAGCCTAATCGCCTGTTGCTGATCGCCGGTGGCGACGGCAAGGGCCAGGATTTTTCGCCGCTGGCGGAGCCGTTGTCGAAATACGGCCGTGCCGTGTTCCTGATCGGTCGCGATGCCGGCGCAATTCGCGCTGCAGTCGCCGACACCGGTATCGAACTGATCGATTGCACAACGCTGGAAGAAGCCGTCGAAAAAGCCGCTGACATGGCGCAAGGCGGCGACGCCGTGCTGCTGTCGCCGGCCTGCGCCAGTCTGGACATGTTCCGCAACTATGCCCATCGCGCCGAGGTCTTCGTCGACGCGGTGCGCGAAGTGGCCTTGTCGCGCGGTGAGGTGATGTGATGAAACTGACCCTGCCTTCGATCACCGGCTGGTTCGGCGCCAAAGATGAGCCTGGCGTGCGCGGTAGTGCGCGCGCGAGCAGCAACAGCGGCAGTCTGAAAGGCATCAGCGGTATCGAGCAGCGTTCGCGCATGATGGAGTACGACCAGCCGCTGGTGTGGGTGGTCATGCTGCTGATGCTGTTCGGCATGGTCATGGTGTATTCGGCATCGATTGCGCTGCCCGATTCGCCGAAGTATGCGAATTACAAGACGTCGTATTTCCTGGTGCGTCAGGCGATGTTCATCGGCGTGTCGCTGGTGGCCGGCTTGATGGTGTTCCGAATCAAGATCGAAACCTGGCAAAAGATTGCGCCTTACCTGTTCGTCGCCACCCTGATTTTGTTGGCGCTGGTGTTGATTCCAGGCATCGGCAAGGGCGTCAACGGCGCCAAGCGCTGGCTGTCGTTCAAGGTATTCAACTTGCAGCCGTCTGAGCTGATGAAGCTGTTCATTGTCTTGTACGCCGCCGATTACACGGTACGTAAGCAAGCGGTGATGCACAAGCTGACCAAGGGATTCTTGCCGATGACGGTGGCGGTAGGCGTGGTCGGTTTGCTGTTGCTGTTGGAGCCTGACCTCGGCGCGTTCGGCGTGATCGTTTGTATCGCGATGGGCATTCTGTTTTTGGGTGGCATCAACGGCGTCTGGTTCGGCGGTATCGGCGCCACGCTGGTCGGGATTTTTTCGCTGGTGATTATCTTGTCGCCATGGCGGCGCGAGCGGATTTTTGCTTACATGAATCCGTGGGTGGAAGAGAACGCACTGGGCAAGGCTTATCAGTTATCGCACTCGCTGATCGCATTCGGTCGCGGCGAATTGTTTGGCGTCGGACTGGGCGGCAGCGTGGAAAAGCTGCACTACCTGCCGGAAGCGCATACCGACTTTTTGCTGGCGGTGATCGGCGAAGAACTGGGTTTCGCCGGCGTGCTGGTCGTGGTGCTGTTGTTCTATTGGTTGATCAAGCATGCATTTGAAATTGGCCGTCAGGCAATCGCGCTGGATCTGACCTTCGCCGGTTTGACGGCCAAAGGTATCGGGATCTGGATTGGCGTGCAGACCTTCATCAACATGGGTGTGAACCTCGGCCTGTTGCCGACCAAGGGTTTGACGCTGCCGCTGATGAGCTATGGCGGTTCGGGTCTGCTGATCAACTGCGTCGGACTGGCAATTTTGCTGCGTATCGATTACGAGAATCGTGTGCTGATGCGTGGGGGCCGCTTATGACCAAGCGTCTTCTGATCATGGCGGCGGGTACTGGCGGGCATATTTTCCCGGGTCTGGCGATTGCCGACACCATGCGCGCGCGCGGCTGGCAGGTTTCCTGGCTGGGGACGACGCACGGCATGGAGCGCGACCTGGTACCAAAACATGGCGTCGAGATGGATTCCATCGTCTTCGCTGGCCTGCGCGGCAAAGGCTTGGCGCATACCGTCAAAGGCGTGTGGCGCATGATTGCCAGCTTCGGTTCGTGCTTTCGCATCATTGGCAAGCGTCGGCCTGATGTAGTGCTTGGCATGGGCGGTTATGTGACGGTGCCGGGCGGTGCGATGGCGCGTTTGCGCGGTGTACCGCTGGCACTGGTGAATGCGGATGCAGCGCTGCTGTTGTCGAACAAGACCCTGGCGCCGTTGGCTGACAAGGTGCTGTTCGGTTTTCCTGCCGATTTCGGCAAGGCTGCTGGTAAAGCGGAAGTCACCGGCAATCCGGTGCGCAAGGAAATCATCGCCCTGGGTGAACCCGCGCCGCGTTACGCCTCGCATAGCGGTCCGTTGCGGATTCTGGTGGTCGGCGGCAGTCTGGGCGCCAAAGTATTGAATGAGTGTGTGCCGGCAGCGCTGGCAAAGTTGCCGGTGGATCAGCGTCCGTTGGTGACGCATCAGTCAGGCAAGCAGCATATCGATGCCCTGCGTGCAGCGTATGCGCAGTCGGGCGTCGAGGCGGAAGTGGTGGATTTTATTGACGACATGCCGCGCCGTTATGCGGACGCGGATCTGGTGATCTGTCGCGCGGGTGCGATCACCGTGTCGGAGTTGACCGCAGCCGGAGTGGCCAGCGTGCTGGTGCCGCTGGTGGCATCAACAACATCACATCAGCGCGACAACGCCAAATGGATGGCGCAAAGTAACGCCGCAGTGCATCTGCCGCAGACCGAGCTGACACCGGAGAGCCTGGCGGCATTGCTGCAAACGTTGGATCGGCCTGCCTGCCAGAAGATGGCGCAGGCGGCGTATGAACAAGGCAGGCGCAACGCCAATGAGGCGATTGCGCAGGTGCTGGAAAGATTGGTAAAGCAATGAAACATCGGGTTAAAAATATTCACTTCGTCGGCATTGGCGGCTCTGGAATGAGCGGCATTGCCGAGGTCATGCTTAATCTGGGCTACGGCGTGTCCGGCTCGGATCTGGGCAGCAACGCCGCGACACAGCGCCTGGCGCAGCTGGGTGCGCGCATTCTCTACGGTCACGCTGCCGACAATATTGACAATGCCGATGCCATCGTCACCTCGACTGCGGTCAAGGGCGACAATCCGGAGGTGCTGGCGGCACGCAGAAAACATATCCCTATCGTTCCACGCGCGGTGATGCTGGGCGAGCTGATGCGTCTGAAGCAAGGTATCGCGATTGCCGGTACGCACGGCAAGACCACCACGACTAGTCTGGTTGCAAGCGTGCTGGCGCAAGGCGGGCTGGATCCGACCTTCGTGATCGGCGGTCGCCTGACCAGCGCGGGCGCCAATGCCAAACTCGGTTCGGGCGATTTCATCGTGGCCGAAGCGGACGAGTCGGATGCGTCTTTCCTGAATCTGACACCGGTGATCGAAGTCATCACGAACATCGATGCCGATCACATGGAAACCTACAACCACGATTTCGCCAAGCTCAAGCAGGCCTTCGTTGAGTTCACCCAGCGTTTGCCGTTCTACGGTGTCGCCGTGCTGTGCCTGGACGACCCACATGTGCGTGAAATCATGCCGATGATTTCCAAGCCTATCCTCACCTACGGCTTCCACGAAGATGCGGACATCCGCGCCGTGGACGCCAAGGCAGTCGACGGCAAGATGGAATTCACGGTGATGCAAGACGGTTATGCGCCAATGCAGGTCAGCCTGAATCAGCCCGGCATGCACAACGTGCAGAACGCCTGCGCCGCCGTGGCGATCGCGCGCGAACTGGATGTGGCCGATGCGGACACGCAAAAGGCACTGACCGAATTCAATGGCGTTGGCCGCCGCTTCACCCGTTATGGCGATGTGCCGCTGTTTGACGCAGCAGGCAAACCGGCGGGCTCATTTACGCTGGTGGATGACTACGGTCATCATCCGGTCGAGACTGCGGCGACGATTTCCGCCGCACGTGGTGCTTATCCGGGACGCCGCCTGGTGCTGGCGTTCCAGCCGCATCGTTACACCCGTACGCGCGATTTGTTTGAAGACTTCGTCAAGGTGTTGTCGACGCCTGATGTGCTGGTGCTGGCCGAGGTGTATTCCGCCGGCGAGCAACCGATTGTGGCCGCCGACGGCCGTGCGCTGGCGCATGCGCTGCGTGTGGCAGGCAAGGTTGAGCCGGTGTTTGTCGAAGACATCGCCGACATGCCGGCAACGATCCTGAACGTAGTGCGTGATGGCGACGTCGTCATGACTATGGGAGCCGGCTCGATCAGCGGCGTGCCGGCAAAACTGACAGCGCAATCCGTGGATGCGCAAGGGCAGGGGGCGTGATGACGGACTCGAATATGGCCAAACAATTCGGTAAGGTCGGCGTGCTGTTCGGCGGTCGCTCTGCTGAGCGCGAAGTGTCGCTGATGTCCGGCGAGGGCGTGTTGAAGGCCTTGCGCAGCAAGGGTGTCGACGCACATCCTTTCGATCCGGCGCAGCGCAGCCTGGCTGAGCTGGCAGCAGAAAAATTTGATCGCGTCTTTATCGCGCTGCACGGTCGCTACGGCGAAGACGGCACGCTGCAAGGCGCGCTGGAGCAACTGGGTATTCCTTATACCGGCCCGGGTGTGATGGCTTCCTCGATTGCGATGGACAAGGTCATGACCAAGCGCATCTGGATCGGTCATGAGTTGCCGACGCCACGCTTTATCGTGCTTGATAGTGCTGCTACGCCGCGCGAAGAGTTGCGTCAGGTTCCCGACGTACTCGGTTTGCCGCTGATGCTGAAGGCGCCGCATGAAGGCTCGACCATCGGCATCGCCAAAGTGGCGGGTTATTCAGACATGCAGGAAGCATTCAACCTGTGCGCCAAATATGACGCTGCTGTGTTGGCGGAAGAATTCGTCACCGGCCGCGAACTGACGGTGCCGGTGCTGGGCAAGGGGCGTGATGCCAAGGCCTATCCCGTGATCGAGATTCGCGCACCGGAAGGTAATTACGACTATCAGCACAAGTATTTCACCGACGACACCAAGTATCTGTGCCCGGCGCCGATCGACGAAGCCCTGACGCAGCGCGTGCAGGATCTCGCCGTGAAGGCGTACAACGCACTCGGTTGCCGTGGCTGGTCGCGCGTGGACTTCATGCTGCGTGCGTCCGACAACGAGCCGTTCTTGCTGGAGATCAATACCTCGCCTGGCATGACCGGCCATTCGCTGGTGCCGATGTCGGCCAAGCAGGCGGGAATGAGTTACGAAGATTTGTGCTGCGAGATTTTGAAATCCGCTGCGCTGGATTTGAAGCCGTCCGACGCGTGGAAGCCGCACGCTTCGACCGATGCCGGCGCCAACGTTTCGGACAAGGGATAGAACGCGACCATGTGGCAAGACGTCAAAATGCTCAACGCAATCACCAACGCCTTGCTGGCGCTGGTGCTGCTGGCATTGCTGGCATCCGGCCTGTGGTGGCTGGCGCAGCGGCCGATGTTCACGCTCAAGACCATCCGCGTCGAAGGTGTGGCGCAGGAGCAATTGCGCCGCGTGAATCCGCTGACGATACGCGCCAGCGCCGTGCCGCGTATCAAGGGCAATTTTTTTACCGCCGATCTGGACGCAGTACGTGGCGCGTTCGAATCGGTGCCATGGGTGCGTAAAGCCATGGTGCGTCGCGAATGGCCGAACAAGCTGATCGTGACGATTGAAGAACATCGCGCGCTCGGTACATGGGGTGATGACGGGCGCTTGTTGTCGGTCAAGGGCGATGTGTTTACCGCCAATCTGGCCGAAGCGGAAGACGATGGCGACTTGCTGGAGTTTGATGGACCGGCCGGCAGCGAGAAGGAAGTCGTGGCGCGTTTCGATCAGTTCCGCGATTGGCTGGCGCCGATCAAGGTCGTGCCGGAAGCCGTGGCCTTGTCGAATCGGTATGCCTGGACCGTGAAGCTGGACAACGGTATTACGGTCGAGCTGGGACGTGCCGAAAGTGACGCCACGCTGAAGGAAAGAATTACCAGGCTGGTATCCGTCTATCCGCAACTGATGGACCGCCTGCAGGGGAAGAAAATTGAAAATGTCGACATGCGCTATCCGAACGGCCTGGCGTTGAAGGCGGATGGATTGGTACTGGCTGCATTGAACGGAAAGAAAAAATAAGCGGAACGATATGACAAAAGACGCAAAAAACCTGATCGTCGGTCTCGACATCGGCACCTCCAAGGTGGTGGCCGTGGTGGCGGAAGTATTGCAGGACGGACGCCACGAAGTGATCGGCCTGGGCCAGTCCGAATCCAAGGGATTGAAGAAGGGCGTGGTGGTCAACATCGAAGCCACGGTCGAATCGATTCAGCGCGCGCTGGAAGAGGCCGAGCTGATGGCCGATTGCAAGATTCGCAATGTCTATACCGGCATCGCGGGCAGTCATATCCGCAGCTTCAATTCGAGCGGCATGGTGGCCATCAAGGACAAGGAAGTCAGCGCTGCGGACGTGTCGCGCGTTATCGAAACCGCCAAGGCCGTCAACATCCCGACCGACCAGCAATTGCTGCATACCGTGCCGCAGGAGTTCATCGTCGACAATCAGGAAGATGTACGTGAACCAATCGGCATGAGCGGCATCCGACTCGAGGTAAAAGTACACATCGTGACCGGCGCGGTGTCGGCGGTGCAGAACATTGTGAAGTGCGTGCGCCGCTGCGGTCTGGAAGTATCCGATCTGATTCTGCAGCCGATGGCTTCTGCCGATTCCGTGCTGACGCCGGACGAGCGTGAACTGGGCGTGGTGCTGGTCGATATCGGCGGCGGCACGACTGATGTGGCGGTGTTTACCGAAGGCGCGATTCGCCACACCGCAGTGATCCCGATCGCCGGCGACCAGATCACCAACGACATCGCGATGGCCTTGCGTACGCCGACGCTGGAAGCGGAAGAAATCAAGCTGCGTTACGGCGTAGCGAAGCAAATCCTGGCCGACCCGACCGAGACGCTGGAAGTGCCGGGACTGGGTGACCGCAATCCGCGCACCCTGTCGCGCCAGGCGCTGGCGGCGGTGATCGAGCCGCGCGTGGAAGAGTTGTTTGCATTAGTGCATCAGGTGGTGCGCGAATCCGGTTACGAAGAGGTGCTGTCGTCAGGCATCGTCCTCACCGGCGGCTCCGCGATGATGCCAGGGATGATTGAGCTGGCAGAGGACATCTTCCTCAAGCCTGCCCGACTGGGGACGCCGGAATATAGCGGCCAACTGGCTGATGTGGTGCGCAGCCCACGCTATTCGACGGTTTTGGGGTTGTTGTTGGAAGCGAAAAAGCAATATCTGCGCGGGTACATCGTCACCCGACAGGAAGGTTCGGTAAAGGCAATCTGGCAGCGCATGAAGGAATGGTTTTTAGGCAATTTTTAAGCAGTCGCGTCATTCATTTGGTTACTCGTTTTTTAGTCATTCAGTTCTTCGGATCAGCAACACGCAGTTCTCAGTTGCTAGTCGTCACACCGCGTGATGCCTATCAACTGCAAGCTGCACATACATATATTTAAGGAGTCATCATGGAAATAGATATGCTCGACAACGCCACTCTCGGCACGATCATCAAGGTCGTGGGCGTGGGCGGTGCAGGCGGCAACGCGGTGCAGCACATGATCAACAAGGGCGTGTCCGGCGTTGAGTTCATTGCAGCGAACACAGATGCGCAAGCATTGAAGATGTCGAAGGCCGACAACGTCATCCAGATCGGGGAAACCGGTCTGGGCGCCGGCATGCAGCCGCAAGTCGGCCGCCGTCTGGCCGAAGAAACCCGCTCGCGCATCGAAGATGCGCTGCGCGGTGCGCACATGGTGTTCATCGCGGCAGGCATGGGTGGCGGCACTGGTACCGGTGCTGCACCGGTGGTGGCTGAAGTTGCCAAGTCGCTGGGCGCGCTGACCGTTGCAGTGGTCTCCAAGCCGTTCTCGTACGAAGGCCAGAAGTGCATGGACATCGCTGATCAGGGTCTGGAAGAACTGGCGCAGCACGTCGACTCGCTGATCATCATCCTGAACGAGAAGCTGGAAGAGATCTACGAAGATGACAGCATGATCGAATGGCTGGGTCATGCTGACGACGTGCTGAACAACGCCGTCGCCGGTATCGCTGAAATCATTAACGTGCCGGGCCACATCAACGTCGACTTCAACGACGTCAAGACCATCATGGGCGAGCAGGGCAAGGCCATGATGGGTACGGCAACCGCTTCCGGCATGGACCGCGCCCGTGTAGCGGCAGAGCAGGCAGTGGCATCGCCGCTGCTCGACGGTATCGACCTGTCCGGCGCGCGCGGCGTGCTGGTCAACGTGACCGCCAGCCGTAGCCTCAAGGGTAAGGAAATCAAGGAAGTCATGGCGACCGTCCGCGCTTTCGCTGCAGCTGATGCATCGATCGCACAAGGTATCGCCTACGACGACACCATGGGCGACGACATCCGCGTGACAGTCGTGGCAACTGGTCTGGGCCGTAGCCGCAAGTCGGTGCAATTGGTGCAAACGCCAATGCTGCGCACCGGTACGCACAATGAGCCGATGATGGCCGGCACCGGTACGCTGAACAACGGCACCAACGGCGGCGCGCAAACCGGCGCAGCTTTCGGTGGCATGAAGGCGCCGGCGGTATGGCGTCGCGAGTCGGCTTCCGACACCGTGCGTGCGCTGGAAAAGAATGGCATGGAAACCTATGACATTCCGGCTTTCCTGCGTAAGCAGGCTGACTGAGCAAGCTGACGAAGTTGGCCGCATAAGTAATAGTTGACTTCGGATTGCTGCCTGTTTCGGCAGGCAGCAACCTTGGTCATAAACAGGCATACTATCGCCTGCGCGCCGCGCCTTTGTGCGCGGCGTTTTTTCGTCTGCCTGCACAGATGCCTCGGGCAGAGCAGACCGAGCATTCCCGAATTATTGAATTACTCACAAGAAGGAAATCATCATGACCATTAAAGTTGGCGATCGCCTGCCGGAAGGCGCACTGGCTGAATTCATCGAGACCGAAACCGAAGGTTGCTCGCTCGGCCCGAACACATTCAAGGTGTCCGATCTGGTCAAGGGCAAGAAGATTGCCTTGTTTGCATTGCCAGGCGCTTTTACTCCGACCTGTTCCGCCAAGCACGTCCCGGGCTACATCCAGCACGCTGCTGAATTCAAGGCCAAGGGCGTTGATGAAATCTGGTGCATCTCGGTCAACGACGCGTTCGTGATGGGCGCATGGGGCCGCGATCAAAAGGCAACCGGCGTGGTGCGCATGCTGGCTGACGGCAGCGCCACCTTCACCAAGGCCGTGGGCCTGGAATTCGACCTGACCGAAAAGGGCATGGGCGTCCGTTCGCAGCGTTATTCGATGCTGCTCGAAGACGGCGTGGTCAAGCAACTGAACCTGGAAGCACCGGGCAAGTTTGAGGTCTCCAACGCAGAAACATTGCTGGGCCAACTCGGCTAAGCCGGGGCGATCTGTACCTGTTCGGTTGGATCAGTCCCGGACTGACTCACCCCGGACGAGTACCCAAAAAGGCGCGGAAGGCGGTCCGAAAGGGCTGTTTCCGCGCTTTTTACCTTCTTTTGCAGTGCGGGAACTTTTTTGCAACAGTCAGCATGCCGGCAGCAGGCCCAATGCCATCTTGGCTATAATGGCGGGATGTTAAAACAGCGCACCATTAAAAATCTCGTCCAGACCGTCGGCGTCGGTTTGCATTCCGGCACCAAGGTGGAGCTGACCCTGCGTCCGGCTGCCGTCGATACCGGGATTATTTTCCGCCGTATCGACCTCGATCCTGTCGTGGAATTCCCTGCGTCGGCCACCGGCGTGGGCGACACCCGCATGGCCTCGGTGCTGTCGAAGGACGGTGCGCGCGTCTCTACCGTAGAACATCTGCTGTCGGCTTGCGCGGGCCTTGGCATCGATAATCTGTACATCGATCTGACCGCCGAAGAAATTCCCATCATGGATGGTTCTGCGTCCTCGTTTGTGTTTCTGCTGCAGCAAGCGGGTTTGCACGAGCAAAACTCGCCGAAGAAATTCATTCGTGTCAAAAAGCCGGTGGAAGTGCGTGAAGGTCAGGGCGACAAGGAAAAGTGGGCGCGTCTTGAGCCTTACAACGGTTTCAAGCTGAAGTTCTTCATCGAATTCAATCACCCGGCCGTCGACGGCACCGGCCAAACGGCCGAAGTCGATTTCGCCATCGAGTCCTACGTCAAGGAAATCGCGCGTGCGCGCACCTTCGGTTTCATGCAAGATGTGGAAACCTTGCGCGGCATGGGCTTAGCGCGTGGCGGCTCGTTCGAAAATGCGATTGTGATGGACGAGTACCGCATTCTCAACGCAGACGGTCTGCGCTACGACAATGAGTTCGTGCGTCACAAGATCCTCGATGCCATCGGTGATCTGTACCTGATCGGTCATCCCTTGCTGGCCAGTTATAACGCCCACAAGTCCGGTCACGGTATGAACAACCAGCTCTTGCGCGCTTTGCTGGATCAGCCGGATGCCTACGATATTGTCACTTTTGACACGCTTGAGTCGGCGCCACAGACGTATGTGATGCAGGCCAAACAGGAGTGGGCGCTTAACTAAGCGTAAGCGGAGTCCGAAGCCAGGCAAGGTCTTGAGCCTGGTTTTGGGTGCAGTATGTAGTCCGATATTTAGTCTGACATCTACCCGATACATTCGCCAATGCAGCCTTCGCTGCACGCGGCGACTCTGGCGAACACCTCTTTCGCCAGAGCAAGAACAAGGCCGGGTTTCTTTCTGTTCTCTTTCTATTTGACGCCGGTATTGCGGCGTACCATGTTTGCCAGTGCAGTCTTGAGCGCCTGATTCTGTTTGGAATCTTCCAGCGCCTCGTTCAGTTCTGCGAAGGAGGCGACTGCCGCGGTGGACAAAGTCAGCACCCGGCGTTCGACTGGCGGGACGACATAGTTTTTGCCAACTTGTACTTTGATCCGGATTGCATTAACCTGCCATCCATCTTTTAGCAGACGTTCTTGCAACTTCGGCAATTGTTGTTTGAGCTTCGCGGCCAGCGCCGCATTGGGCATGCTCAGTACCAACTGGCCGCCTTCGAAGTTCATGACGTCGCACGATTTGAAAATAGCCGGCAGAATCGCGGCGCAGCTTTTTTGCAGCGCCGCCATCCGGGTAATGGCAGGCATCAACGTTGCCATTGCATTATCCGACGTCAAAAAATCTGTCGCGTCCCGCGGCTTGCGCATCAGTTGCGCAGCCGACGGACCACGGCGATAAGGGGTAAATGTGGAGCGAGACTTCATCTTTAAACCTTATCACATCTCATCCGAAGCGGATGAGAGTCAAAGGAGTAAAGATGCAAATTATTCTGCTGCACCCGCGCTTTACGCGCGCACGGTCAGTCACGCTGACTTCCAAGCATGTCATCGCAGTACTGCTTTTTCTGGTGATCAGTATTGCCGTCTCGGCGGCTGCGTTGTCTTATCTCGTTTTGCGTAATGCTGCCGATGGCGAAAGCTCGCCGATGCTGCACAAACTGCTGGTGTCGATGACGCAGCAGGAAGACGATCGCAAAGACAAATATCTCAAGGAAAACCTCGCCGTCATGGCGGTGAAGCTGGGCGAAATGCAGGCGCAGTTGATGCGTCTCGATGCACTCGGTGAACGCGTGCAAGGTCTGGCCGGTGTGCGCCCAGAAGAGTTCAACTTCAAGGAAAAGCCGGGGCGCGGCGGTATGGAAGTGTCGTCCGTCGGCGGTGCGGGACAAGAGCTGGGCATGGGCGAATTGCAAAAAATGCTTGATGCTCTGGCGGTCGATGTCGGGCACCGCTCCGACTACATGAATGCAGTGGAATCCACGCTCATGGCCGACAAGATCAAGTCGCGCCTGCTGCCCACCAATCCACCCGTCAATGTCGCCTACAACTCATCGAGCTTCGGCTGGCGTCTGGATCCTTTCAGCGGACACAATGCTTTCCATGAAGGTCTGGATTTTCCTGCCTCGACCGGTACGCCCATCGTTGCGGCGGCCGCAGGCGTGGTGATCGCCGCCGAATATCATTATCAGTTCGGCAACATGCTGGAGATCGATCATGGCAATGACCTCATCACGCGCTACGCGCATGCATCGCAGCTTTACGTGAAAGTCGGCGACATCGTCAAACGCGGCCAGCATGTGGCCGACATTGGTACGACCGGACGTTCGACCGGCCCGCACCTGCACTTCGAGGTACGTATCCGCGGCGTGGCGCAGGATCCGCGCAAATTCCTTGCGTTGGGAAGTCCGGGAGGCGGTCCCAAAGCGGCACCGGTCTTCGTCGCCGGGCATTAAGTTCTTCACCGGTCACGGTTCTCGTGGCCGGCAATCTTGCCGCGATATTGAATCTTTCAGGCATGGCCCAATCTATCGTCAGTATTTGAACTGAGATCTGCAATCTGCGATAACAAAGATGCCGGTGCTGCAATCCGGCGTGGATGTGTTGATGGTTGTCTTGGGGAAATGTTTTGCCGATCAGCGATGACGGCGAGAATCTCTCCTCGTGCATGCACCCGGCTGGAACACTGAAGCGGGGCGCTTGCATGCTAAAATCCAAGGTTTATTGGCCTCATTCCGGTTCCGTGCGGGCAAAATTGCCGCGCAGAGTCATTTTTCGGCGCTTTTTTAGAATCCAAGCATGTCATTACTGACCCAGATTTTCGGTAGCCGCAATCAGCGGTTGCTCAAACAATATCAAAAAATTGTCCGCCAAATCAATGCGCTCGAGGCGGATATCGAGAAACTGTCGGATGCCGAGCTGCAAGCCAAGACGCCTGAATTCAAGCAACGCGTGGCCGACGGCGCCAAGCT
>Ga0209913_1000861_pt1 | contig 21087 bp, 20 predicted proteins | sample PersoiDNA2013203_FD_185805 | JGI IMG/M metagenome (GOLD analysis project Ga0209913, IMG submission 185805) | Permafrost soil microbial communities from the Arctic, to analyse light accelerated degradation of dissolved organic matter (DOM) -... | ecosystem: Environmental > Terrestrial > Soil >... | reverse complement strand
ACAATATAAAGTTGCCGCTGGTGAAAAACTTAAAGTAGAACAGATACCGGCAGACATTGGCTCCCAAATCACTTTGGATCAAGTGCTCGCAGTGGGCGCAGGCGATACCGTGAAATTCGGTGCGCCGTTGGTCGAGGGTGCAACGGTGCTGGTTACTGTCATAGCGCAAGGTCGCCACGACAAGGTCAAGATCTTCAAAATGCGTCGTCGTAAGCATTATCAGAAGCGTCAAGGCCATCGCCAGAACTACACTGAATTGCAAATCGTCTCGATCAACGCTTAATCGCGCAGGTCAAACTTAGATCAGAAGGAGTCATATAAATGGCACATAAAAAAGGCGGCGGCACTACGCGCAACGGCCGTGATTCAGAGTCGAAACGACTCGGCGTCAAGGTCTACGGCGGCCAGGCTATCAATGCCGGCGGCATCATCATTCGTCAACGCGGCACCAAGGTTCATCCTGGTGAAAACGTCGGCATGGGCAAGGATCACACCCTGTTCGCGCTGACCCCAGGTAAAGTCCAGTTCGTTATCAAGGGCCTTGCCAAGCGTCAATACGTGACTGTTGTTGCTGCTTAAGTTCGCTTGAGCACAGGCGCTGCGGCGCCGCGACAGTCGCGCCATGAGATGCAAGTTTCATGGCTGCAACAGATGTAAATAGATGTATTCAAAGGCTCTGCCTCCGGTGGAGCCTTTTTTGGTTTTCAGCTAGTTTGTTTTATCCAGATGGCAGTACATCGGCAGGCTTCCCGCGTGGGAGGTGTAATTGGCGATGGCTGTACTTGTAGCTTCAGGAATCTCTGCCTAAGCTACCCGTGTTCCGATTCCCGCAGCCTCGACTTTGATCTTGACGCCGGCGCCCTTCGGACACTGTCTCCGGCGACCGGTTTTGTCCGCATTCCTTACCGCTTGCCAGGTTTAAGCAGAGCTTCTTACTTTTAGGTTAGCGGTAGAAATCATGAAGTTTATCGACGAAGCAAAAATCGAAATCATTGCCGGTGATGGTGGCAATGGTGTAGCCAGTTTTTGCCGTGAAAAATTCCGTCCATTCGGTGGCCCCGATGGCGGCGATGGTGGCAAGGGCGGCACCATCTGGGCGGTGGCCGACCGTAATGTCAACACCTTGATCGACTATCGCTATTCCAAGCTGCACAAGGCGCGCAATGGCGAGAACGGCCGCGGCGCCGATTGCTATGGCAAGGGCGCAGACGATATTTTCCTGCGTATGCCGGTCGGCACGCTGATCGTGGATCACAACACCGGTGAGCATATCGCCGATCTGACTGATCACGAACAAGTAGTGCTGCTGGCTCAGGGAGGCGAAGGTGGTTGGGGTAATATCCATTTCAAGACTTCAACTAACCGCGCGCCACGCCAAAAGAGCGAAGGCAAGGAAGGTCAGCGCCGCGAATTGCGCCTGGAGTTGAAGGTGTTGGCTGACGTCGGCTTGTTGGGCATGCCCAATGCCGGTAAATCGACCTTCATCTCGGCGGTGTCGAATGCCCGCCCGAAAATTGCTGATTATCCCTTCACGACACTGCACCCGAATCTGGGCGTGGTGCGCGTGAGCCACGAAAAAAGCTTCGTGATCGCCGACATTCCAGGTCTGATCGAAGGTGCGGCCGATGGCGCTGGCCTTGGCGTGCAGTTCCTGCGCCATTTGCAGCGTACTGGTTTGCTGTTGCATATCGTTGATCTGGCACCGTTTGAAGACACGGTCGACCCGGTCAAGGAAGCCAAGGCCATCGTCAAGGAATTGCAAAAGTACGACGACTCGCTGTTTGACAAGCCACGTTGGCTGGTACTCAACAAGCTCGACGTAGTGCCGGAAGATGAGCGCAAGAAGCGCGTCAAGGATTTCGTCAAACGCTTCGGCTGGAAGGGCCGAGTGTTTGAAATTTCGGCATTGACCCGTGAAGGCTGTGAAGATTTGATCACCGAAATCTATAGCTATCTGGAAACCAAGCGTCATCAGGAACATCGTTCGGAAGAGACGCAGATGACCGAAGAAGCACGCGGAATTTCCTCGATCGATCCGGATGACCCGCGCTTCAAGGTAATGGATTAATATCCGAGGTTCGACCGCTGCATAGGACGCCATCTTTATCGATGAAACCCGGCGCAGCGTGGTATCCATTTCAGCTTTTGCACGACTGCCGATCCTGCCGATAACAACATGCAATCCGTGATACAACAAGCCAAGCGGCTGATCATCAAAGTCGGTTCCTCGTTGGTGACCAACGATGGCAAAGGCCTGGACCATGTCGCCATCGCGCGCTGGGCCGAGCAAATTGCCCATTTGCGCACGCTCGGCAAAGAAGTGGTGATGGTCAGCTCTGGCGCGATTGCCGAAGGCATGCAGCGACTCGGTTTCGAGCGCCGTCCTACCGGTGTGCATGAATTGCAGGCTTGTGCTGCTGTCGGGCAGATGGGGCTGGCGCAAATCTACGAAAGCAGTTTCCGCGCATTTCAAGTCGGTACCGCACAAGTCTTGCTCACGCATGCCGATCTGGCCGACCGTGAGCGTTACCTGAATGCGCGTTCGACCTTGTTCACGCTGCTGCGTTTCGGCGTGGTGCCGATCATCAATGAAAACGACACGGTGGTCACCGATGAAATCAAGTTCGGCGACAACGATACCTTGGGGGCTTTGGTTGCCAATCTGATCGAAGCCGACGCCTTGATCATCCTGACCGACCAGCGTGGTTTGTATACCGCCGACCCGCGTCGCGATCCGGCAGCGCAATTCGTACATGAAGCCAAGGCCGGCGATTTGTCCTTGGAGGCGATGGCTGGCGGCGCTGGTACCGGTATCGGTCGCGGTGGAATGCTGACCAAGATTTTGGCGGCCAAGCGCGCCGCAACTTCAGGCGCGCATACTGTGATTGCCTGGGGCCGTGAAGAGCAGGTATTGAGCCGGTTGGCCGCGGGCGAGGCGATTGGCACGCAGTTGACAGCACAGACCGCGCAGCTAACTGCCCGAAAACAATGGATGGCCGATCATTTGCAAACAGCCGGTCGTGTTGTGCTGGATGCCGGTGCAGTGCAAAAACTGACGGCAGAAGGTAAATCGCTATTGCCCATCGGCGTCACTGAAGTGGCGGGCGAATTTGGTCGTGGCGATGTGATTACCTGCGTCGATGCCAGTGGCCGGGCGATTGCGCGTGGCATCAGCAATTATGCCAGTCCTGATGCGCGTCGCATTGTGCGTCATCCCTCTTCGGAAATTCAGGCAATACTTGGCTTTGTCGAGGAATCAGAATTGATCCATCGCGATAATCTGGTATTGCTGTGAATGTGATCAGATAGGCAAGAAAAACGGGCGCCAATAGGTGCCCGTTTTACATTCAGTCGATTGTCCTGCAGGCGATATCAGCGATTGTTGCTCAGGTCGATAGGACGCTTGTTGCGCAGGCGATCGCTGATTTGTTCGGCATTGCCGGACAACATGCCGCCCTGGCAGAAGTAATCCTTGTACAGTGCCGCATCCTGGCGGTTGGCGCCGATATCGGCGATCTGCTTCCACTTGTTCTGCCGCGAACGCGACCAACTGCCGTCGGAGCGGCCGAATGCATATGACTTCTTTTCAGCGGTTTCGCAACGGATACCTTCATAAGAAGTGTTGACAGCGCCGCCGCTGGTTTTGGTGACAATAGTGTAGCGCACCACATTGTCCGAGCCGACAGTCAGTGACTTAAGGTCGATCGATGACACCGCCGTGGTGGTCGGGCCGACATAAAACGCAACCAGGTTGGCCGCTTGTGGCGCTGGTGGCAATTGCACGGCGATCTCCAGCCATGGCTTTTCTTCATCGTCGAAATCTTCGTCGAACTTGCCTGACTGCTGTGCAAAGCTCAATGAAGCCGAGCACAACAGGGCGCCGACCGTCAGGCTGCGCGCGCAAAGCCGGGCAAAGCCGGCGGCGGTAAAACGGTTCCGGAGAGCTTGAGACATGGATATTTGCTTTGTGTTTGAGAGAGTAAGAATAGGAGTCAGGCAGGATCGTTGCCGCCAGCTTTTTCGGCGTCCGGCAAGGCCGGTGGATTTGCTGCAACAACATCGTCGGCACAATCGTCCGGCCCTCGATCGGAATGGCCACCAGCCTCCACACGCCGATGCGGTGTTTGCGGGCGAATCAGAAAGCGCGACAATTCCTTGAGCGCCTGCTGATAGACATCGCGTTTGAATTCGATGACCACGTCCAGCGGCACCCAATAGTCGTGCCAACGCCAGGCATCAAACTCGGGATGGGAAGTCAGGCGCAGATTGACGTCGCAATCGCGACCCACCATGCGCAGCAGGAACCAGATTTGCTTCTGCCCGCGATAATGGCCGCGAATTTCGCGTTTGATAAAATGATCGGGCACTTCATAGCGCAGCCAGTCGCGCGTGCGACCGATGATCTTGACGTGTTCTGCCCGCAAGCCGATTTCTTCTTCCAGTTCACGAAACATGGCTTGTTCGGGAGTTTCGCCATGTTTGATTCCGCCTTGCGGAAATTGCCACGAATGTTCCCTGACTCGTTTGCCCCACCATACCTCATTGTGGGCATTGAGCAGGATGATGCCGACGTTCGGGCGGAAGCCTTCTCGATCCAGCATGGTGTACCTCAAAACTTTCTGCGGCAGGGCTTCCTCTTTTGTGCCCGATCCGGTCTGCGCTGACGATGCTTACATCTTGTCAGCGCGCACCTGCATAGGGTGCATCAAATGCCCGCATATCTGCCTGCGATATGCGTGAAACAGCGATCAAATGTGCAAAGAGTGGGCTCATCAGCCAGCTAATCCTTTAAAATTACATCGATTATAACCTTCCTCTTTTAAAAAGAACTCATCGTCATGCGCGCCTCCCGATTTTTTATTTCCACCCTGAAAGAAGCTCCTTCCGATGCCGAAATCGTCAGTCACAAACTGATGATGCGGGCCGGCATGATCAAGCGACTCGGTTCCGGCATTTACACTTACATGCCCATGGGTTTGCGCGTGATCCGCAAGGTGGAAGCAATCGTGCGTGAAGAAATGAACCGGGCCGGTGCCATCGAATTGCTCATGCCGGTGGTGCAGCCGGCCGAACTGTGGCAGGAAACCGGTCGTTGGGACAAGATGGGTGCCGAATTGATGCGTGTGAAGGACCGCCATGGGCGCGACTTTGCCATTCAGCCGACCTCGGAAGAAGTGGTCACCGACGTGGCCCGTACCGAGTTGCGCAGCTACAAGCAATTGCCGGTCAACTTCTATCATATCCAGACTAAGTTCCGCGACGAACGTCGTCCGCGTTTCGGCTTGATGCGTGGGCGCGAGTTCACGATGAAAGATGCCTACTCATTTGACCGTGATGTCGATGGCCTGAAGAAGTCGTATCAGATCATGTATGACGCCTATGTCCGCATCTTCAATCGCTTTGGTTTGCAATTCCGCGCTGTAGCTGCCGATAACGGCGCCATTGGCGGCTCCGGCTCACATGAATTCCATGTGATCGCCGCCACCGGTGAAGATGCGTTGGTGTACTGCCCCAGCTCTGACTATGCCGCCAATATGGAAGCGGCCGAAGCGGTCGCCGTCAACGCCACGCGTGCACCTGCAGGCGCACCATTGACCAAGACCGCCACGCCGGGCAAGGCCAAATGCGAAGCGGTGGCCGAATTGCTGCAATTGCCACTGACGCAGACGGTCAAGTCGATCGTGCTGACCGTCGAGAAGGAAAAGCCAGCCGACAAGGAAGTCTGGCTGCTGTTGCTGCGCGGTGACCACGAGCTCAATGAAGTCAAGGCAGGCAAGATCCCAGGTCTGGCTGGTTATCGTTTTGCTAACGAAACTGAAATCGTCGAATGGTTCGGCACACCGCCCGGTTACCTTGGCCCGATCGGGACCAAGAAGTCGGTCAAAGTAGTAGCCGACCGCACCGTTGCCAATATGAACGACTTCGTCTGTGGCGCCAATGAAGCTGACTTCCACTTTACCGGTGCCAACTGGGGACGTGATCTGCCGGAACCTGTGGTCGCGGACATCCGCAATGTAGTCGAAGGCGATGCCTCTCCCGATGGCAAAGGTGTGTTGGCGATCCAACGCGGCATCGAAGTCGGTCACGTATTCCAGCTCGGGACTGCCTATTCGGAGTCGATGAAGGCGACCTATCTCGATGAAGCAGGCAAGCCGCAGCCATTGCAAATGGGTTGCTATGGTATCGGCGTGACGCGTATTCTGGGCGCCGCCATTGAGCAGAACTTCGATGACAAGGGCATCATCTGGCCAGCAGCGCTGGCACCGTTCCAAGTGGTGTTGTGTCCAATGGGTTATGACCGCAGCGAAGCCGTCAAGACCGAAATCGACAAGCTGTATGAGGCGTTGTTTGCCGCGGGTGTCGATGTTGTGCTTGATGATCGTGGCGAGCGTCCGGGCGCGATGTTTGCCGATTGGGAATTGATCGGCGTGCCACATCGGATCGTCGTTGGTGACCGTGGTCTCAAGGATGGCCAGATTGAGTACCAAGGACGCCGTGAAACGGCTGCGACAGCCGTGCCATTGGGCGATGCGCTAGCGTTTATCCAAGCCAAACTGGTTTGAGTCGGCAACGGCGGCTGTGTCATCAAGCCGCCGTCTGTAGCAACTTCAGTAAATTACCAATGCAGCCGCCAGCGATTATCGCGCTGGTGGCTTTTTTATTGCGCCGGGGCCGGCACTATCGTGACATCTTTGCGCAGGATGCCGCCAGAGCGGGCACTACCTTCGATATCGGACGGGCTATCGATACGACGTTGGCAATCGGCCTGATCTTGCGGCGGCAGGATCTTGCAGCGCTCCAGGGCATTCTGGTTGTACGGCATGCCTGGGCTATTGCTTAACTTACCTTGCTTGGCTTGCTGGTAAGCAGCGCCGGCTTCGCGCAGGCAAGTGGCGCGGTCCTGATTCGATTGGCCATTGCTGCAGGTGGCTTTTTCGCGCTGGTATTGCGCATCGAGATCGCCATTGCCGGCGGCGAAGACGTTGCCGATCAGCAGCAAGCCCGCAGTTGCCAGCCCCAGACTGACCAGCACATAGGGGCAGCGGGGGGGCGTACGGTGATGTTGAGAGAATGTCATGTCGCGATCCTTTTGGGTGATGTCGTCCATGCTAGACCCGGCCAGGATCAGCTAAGTTCGATTGGCGACAAGCCTATTGGAGGCTTGTAGGAAGGCGCTGTCAGTGTATGGCGCAATAACAAAAACGCCCGCGCGTTGCGGGCGTTTTTGTTTTGCATGAAGTTTGCAAAAACCTGTATTGCTTATTTCAAATGGCCGGAAATCAGCTTGGTCATTTCAAACATCGATACCTGTTTCTTACCACCGAATACTGCCTTCAACTTGTCGTCGGCGTCGATATTGCGTTTGTTTTCAGGGTTTTGCAAATTGTGCTTCTTGATGTACTCCCACACCTTCTTGGTGACTTCGGTACGTGGCAGTGGCTTGGCGCCGACCACTTCAGCCAGTGCTGCCGACGGTGTCAGCGGCTTCATGAAGGCGGCGTTGGGAGTGCGCTTTACAGCTGGTTTTGCTGCTGCCTTAGGTGCTGCGACAGCTTTCTTCGGTGCTGCTTTTGGTGCTGCCTTGGCGACCGTCTTCACTGCTGGCTTGGCTACGGCTTTTGGTGCTGCGGCTACTTTTTTCGGTGCTGCGACTGCTTTCTTGGGAGCTGCTTTCGGTGCTGCTTTTGCTACGGGCTTCTTCGCTGCGGCTGCTGGTTTTTTGGCTGTGGCCATCGGTAAGCCTCCTTAACAAGGAAAGAGTTAGATGCGCAAATCACGCACCGACAATAGTGGTGCGGTTTTCCCGGCGATGCAAGTGTTTTTAGCGCTTTTCAGAGGGAAAAGCCGCGTTCGACAACGGCATTTGCACAATCCGCCGCGGTTGGCCTCAAAAACCCAGCCCGCTTGGCTTTCGCCAGGGTTCAGCGCATCCCGGGCAACATGCCTTTCATGTTACGCATCATCTTCATCATGCCGCCGCCCTTGAGCTTTTTCATCATCGTTTGCATCTGATCGAATTGCGCCAGCATGCGGTTGACTTCTTGTACCTGAACACCGGCACCGGTAGCAATGCGGCGCTTGCGCGAGGCCTTGATCAGTTCCGGTTTGGCGCGTTCCTGGGCAGTCATGGAATTGATGATGCCTTCCATACGGCGCGTCTGTTTTTCTGCCTGGCCCATGTTGGCATTGCTGGCGGCCTGCTGCATTTGCGCCGGCAGTTTGTCGAGCAGGCCAGACAGGCCGCCCATTTTTTTCATCTGGCTCAACTGCGCCTTGAAGTCATTGAGGTCGAACTTGCCGCCACTCTTGATCTTTTGCGCCAGGTCCTGTGCTGCGGCGACGTCGACGCCTTTGCGCGCCTCTTCGACCAGCGCCAGGATGTCGCCCATGCCGAGGATACGGTTGGCCATGCGGCTTGGATCGAATGCTTCCAGACCATCGAGTTTTTCGGAGACGCCGGCGAACTTGATCGGCTTGCCAGTGATATGGCGCACCGACAGCGCGGCACCACCACGTGAATCACCATCCAGTTTGGTCAGGATAATACCGGTCAGCGGTAGCGCGTCGCTGAAGGCTTTGGCCGTGTTGATGGCATCCTGGCCGAGCATGGCGTCGACCACGAACAGTGTTTCGATCGGCTTGACGGCGGCGTGTACGGCGCTGATTTCCTGCATCATGGCTTCGTCGATGCCGAGGCGGCCGGCGGTGTCGATGATCAGGACATCATGGAAATGGCGTTTCGCATAGTCCAGTGCGGCGCGCGCAATGTCGACTGGCTTGTCGGTTGTCTGTGTGGGGAAGAAGTCGGCGCCGGCCTGGGCGGTGACGGTTTCGAGCTGACCAATAGCGGCCGGACGGTAGACGTCGGCTGACACGGTCAGAACTTTCTTCTTGGTGTTCTCGCGCAGATACTTGGCCAGCTTGCCGACGGTGGTGGTTTTACCAGCACCCTGCAAGCCTGCCATCAGGATGATTGCAGGCGGTTGCGTGGCGAAACTGAGCAGCGATGCTTCGGGGCCGAGGTCGGCACCCATCAGGCTGGCCAGTTCGCGTTGGACCACGCCGACCAGGGCCTGGCCGGGCGTGAGTGAGCCAATCACTTCTTCACCGAGAGCTTTTTCTTTTACCTTGGCAATGAATTCACGCACAGCAGGCAAGGCCACGTCGGCTTCGAGCAGCGCCAGACGCACTTCGCGCAGCATTTCAGCGGTATTGGTTTCGGTCAGGCGCGCCTCGCCGCGCATGGTTTTGACGACTTTGGCAAGGCGTTGGGTCAGATTGTCGAGCATGATGAACCGTTCAGCAGAAGAAATGAAAGCGCTGGCAGCGCGGGAAGCGCCCGCCACAGGTCGCTGGCAATCCAGCATTTTACCTGATCGGCGCAGGCTTCTGAAGCTGGCGCCACGGGCGCGCCGGCCGGCTTACGTGAAATGCGCTATTGTTGTCGCTCGCGGATTTGTGTATATAAAGAGGGCTTGTACCGATTTGACAGCCGCTCCCATGAGGAGCGGCGTACCAATCTGCGGCTGGCGGGGACCAGAACTCCGACAGCAAAATATAAATAACGATTAGGAGAGAGCAATGAGCAAGAAACTGTTTGCGGTGGGATTGCTGGCGGCCTGTACCGCGCTGAGTGCAACGGCACAAGAGGTGGTGCGGTTGGGTAACCTCAAATTTGCCCACTATGGCGCAGTCTCGTATATCAAAGAGATCGCCCCGAAATGCGGCATCAAGGTGGAAGAACATGTGTTCCCCAAGGGCCCGGACGTGATGCAGGGCATTCTCGCTGGTGAACTCGATGTTGGCACTACTGCATCGGAAGCCGCAATTTCTGGCCGCGCCAACGGTGCACCGATCTATGTGGTGGCTGGTTTTGCCAAGGGTGGCGCCCGTCTGGTGGCTGGCAAGGATTCCGGCATCAAATCGGTCAAGGACCTCAAGGGTAAGAAAGTCGGTGTGACTCGCGGCGGTATCCACGAAGTGCTGCTCGACGCTGAACTGGGCCAGAACGGCCTGTCTTCCAAAGATGTGACCATCGTCTATCTGGCATTCGCCGACCTGAACCAGGCGCTGCTGGGCAAGAACATTGATGCGATGATGCAGAGCGAACCACAGTCGTCGCAAGCGATTAACAAGGGCTTCGGCGTGGAGGTGATGAAACCTTACGACACACCGATCGGCGAACCGGTGCGCACCATGGTGATGACCGAGAAGTTCTACAAGGAAAAACGCCCGTTGGCCGAGAAGTTCATGCGTTGCTTCCTGGAAGCGACCAAGACCTTCATCGACAATAAGGAAGTCGCCGAAAAATATGTGCGTGAAGTGGTGTTCAAGAACCAGATCACCAAGGAAGATTTTTACGACGCCATCGGCAATTCGCCTTATTCCTACGACATCACGCCTGAGCATATCCAGATTACCACCGACACCATGGTCAAGTATGGCACCGGCAAGATGGCCAAGCCACCAGTGGCCAAGGATTGGGTGAAAACCGATTTGCTGGAACAAGCCAAAAAAAGCCTGAACCTCAAGTAAGGCAGGACTCCAATTATGGCAAAGCAAAATAACGGCGGCGTCCTGCAGGGATTGCTGGTGCCGGTGTCGGTGATCGCCATCTGGCAATTGGCGTCTTCCATGGGGTGGGTCAATCCGCTGGTGTTGCCATCGCCCTGGGCGGTGGTGCACAAGTGGTTCGAGTATCTGTCGCCGACCAAGGCGTATGACCCGGTCGACGGCAGTTGGCTGGCATGGCTGTTTTCCGGCGAACTGATCATTGATGCCATCGGCAGTCTGTATCGCGTGGTGGTCGGTTTCCTTATCGGCGCCGGGCTGGCGTTGCCGCTGGGCCTGTTGATGGGATCGAGCCAGCGCATTTATGGATTGATGAACTTGACGGTGCAAGTGATTCGGCCGATTCCGCCGATTGCCTATATTCCGCTGGCTATCCTCTGGTTCGGGCTGGGTAATCCGCCAGCCTTGTTCTTGATTTCGCTCGGTGCTTTTTTTCCGGTGTTGATGAATACCATCGCTGGCGTACGTCAGGTCGACAGCATTTATCTGCGGGCGGCGCGCAATCTGGGTGCCAACCAGCGCACCATGTTTGTCCGGGTGATGTTGCCGGCTGCGATTCCTTACATTTTGTCGGGGGTGCGCATTGGTATCGGTACCGCTTTCATTGTCGTGATCGTGGCGGAAATGATTGCGGTCAGTAATGGTCTCGGTTTCCGCATCATGGAGGCGCGTGAGTATTTCTGGTCTGACAAGATCATCGCCGGCATGATGACCATCGGTTTGCTTGGCCTAGCCATCGACGTCGGCATGAACCGACTGAATAACTACATGCTGCGCTGGCATCGCGGATTGGAGAATTGAGCATGACTGCATCGCATATTGTCATTTCCGGCGTCAATAAGGTCTTCAAGAGTAGCGATCGCGAAGTGGTGGCGCTCAAGGATATCAATCTGGATATTCCCGATGGTCAGTTTGTCTGTCTGTTGGGGCCATCCGGCTGCGGCAAGTCGACCCTGCTCAATGCGATTGCCGGGTTCGCCCTGCCTAGCAGTGGCAGCATTAGCACGGCAGGTGTGCCGGTCACCGAACCGGGGCCGGATCGCGGCATGGTGTTTCAGGAATACGCGCTGTTTCCCTGGATGACGGTGGAGCAGAACGTCGCTTTCGGCCTGGAAATCAAGGGTGTCGGTAAGGTGGAAATCCAGAGCCGGGTCACGCAATTGCTCGACAAACTCGGGCTGATCGATTTCCGTAGTCGTTTCCCCAAAGATTTGTCGGGTGGTATGCGGCAGCGCGTGGCGATTGCACGGGTACTGGCACTGGACTCGCCGATCATGCTCATGGACGAACCGTTCGGCGCACTCGATGCGCTGACGCGCCGCAATCTGCAGGATGAGTTGCTGCGTATCTGGGAAGAGTTCAAGAAGACCATCGTGTTCGTTACCCACAGCATCGAAGAGGCGATTTATCTGGCTGACCGGATTGTCGTGATGACCTATCGTCCCGGTACCATCAAGCGCGACATCACGGTCACACTGCCGCGTCTGCGCGATCCGGCTGCGCCCGAATTCAATGCGCTCAAGCGGGAATTGGGGCAGTTGGTGATGGAAGAACAGCAACGCCATCATCATGACGAGATGCGAGCGGCCGCAGTGGATTAGCCGCTGGTTTGATGCCGGTAGCTTTGCCTCTCTATATATAGGGGTATTTTTGATAGGGAAAAGGATGGCGCGCTAATGCAGCCATCCTTTTCTTGTTTCGGAGCGATGCAAAGCACATGGCGGTGGTCAGTGCATTAACGACATGGTGTAAACTTAGCTGATGCAAACCTACTTTTTCATTTTGGCCGCGCTGCTCTATCTAGGCTGCGCCATCCTGCCTTCCGAGCGGCGCATGCCGATTTCGCTCGGCACGGTGATCGGCTGGCTGTTGCACGGCGGTGCGCTGATGGCCGACATGTTTGCCGGCGATGCGGTCAGAGTCGGGTTCGCGATCATGTTGTCGGCCACTATGTGGGTGTCGGTGGCAGCTTACTGGCTGGAAAATCGCAACTTCGCACTCGACAGCCTGCGTGTGCTGGTGCTGCCGGTGGCAGCGGTGGCGGTGATCCTGCCGAGCGTGTTTCCCGGCAATATGGTGGTCCTGGCCGGCAAGTCAGACTGGTTTCTGTGGCATATCGCCATTTCCATTCTGGCTTACAGTACCCTGACCATTGCCGCCTTTCACGCCGTCTTGATGGTATTGCAGGAGTCGCGCCTGCATACCCGGCCGGGCCCCAAACAAAGTGGCTGGTTTTCGCTGGCGCTGGATCGTTTGCCGGCACTGTTGACGATGGAAAAGATTTTGTTCCGTCTGATCGGCTTCGGTTTCATCTTGTTGACGCTGACCGTCGTGTCGGGCGTCTTTTTTTCTGAGCAATTGTTCAAGCAGGCGTTCCGCTGGGATCACAAGACCATTTTCACCTTGTTGTCCTGGGGATTGTTCGGTCTGTTATTGGCGGGCCGCCGTTGGCAGGGCTGGCGTGGCCGCACGGCACTCAGTTTTACCCTGACCGGATTTGCCATTCTCTTGCTCGCTTATGTTGGCAGCCGCTTCGTGCTGGAAGTCGTGCTGCATCGGATACTGGTATGAAATATCTCATTTGGCTGGTGATCGCACTGGCAGTTATCGTTTGGATCCAACGCGCTAAAAAATCCTTGACCGGCGGCGCTAGCCCTGCTCCTGGCGGGCGCAAGCCTGGTGCCGGTTTTCGCCGACAGCGCAAGGAGCCGCCGGAAGCCATCGTGCAATGCGCCCATTGCGGCATCCATTTTCCGGTTTCGGAAGCGGTCACCAATACGGCTGGCCTGGTGTTCTGCAGCGACGAGCATCTGCGTCTGGCGTCGGCCTGAGATGAGCGGGTCGCTGGCGCGTTTGCAGGTGGACGGCGATGGCTGGTGCCGCCAGGCGCGGCAATTACGCTCGCCCAATTGCGATGCGCGTGCCCCCGATAGCCCAGCCGAACTGCTGGTTATTCATAACATCAGCTTGCCGCCGAGCCAGTTTGGCGGGCCTTATATTGCCGACTTGTTTTGCAATGCGCTCGATTGTGATGCCCATCCTTATTTCGATCAGTTGCGCTCGCTGCGGGTCTCGGCGCATTTCGTGATCCAGCGCGATGGTGCGCTGCTGCAATTCGTGTCGGCCAATGATCGCGCCTGGCATGCTGGCGCCTCATCCTTCCATGGCCGCGAGCGCTGTAATGACTTTTCGATCGGCATCGAACTCGAAGGCAGCGACTTCGAAGCGTTCACGGCGGTGCAATATGTGGTGCTGGCAGAACTGACGGCGGCCTTGCTGCAGCGCTATCGGCTGACCGATGTTGCAGGACACGAGCACATTGCGCCAGGACGCAAGACCGATCCCGGTCCGTTTTTCCAATGGTCGCGCTATCAACGCAATTTGGCCGAGCATGTTGATCCGGCGCAACTGCGCTTCCCTTCTGGGCTTGATGCTTGTCAAGCGCCCTGAATAGAAAAATAAGCAGAAATAGCGGTTGCGTCGATGGATTTCAGACACTAGAATTAGTCTCAATTATTCATTTGGAACTAGATGTAGTGCTTTTGGTAAGTAATTCCTTGGTCGTTTTTGGGTTGGGAAAAGTGCCTTTTTGGTGCGCCGCGTAACGCCGCACCAAGCTTGTAATCAGAGCCGGCGCGGATTCCATGCAGTTGGACTGCAGCGATGGTGCTGGTGAGGCAAGCAACAATTCAAACGATGTCTCAGTAATTCTCTATTTCATTTAATTGGTTCGGAACTAGTGGTGCTCTAACCGTAGTGCTTTGGCGGCGGTGTTTGGCATTGTCTGGTTCCTGGTTTTTTCGTGAACGCCTGGTTGATCCGGGGTTCTAATCGCAACGCGGACAGTTTTGCTGTCCGTCAATCTCAGTTTTTAGGAGGCTCAGTGCGCTCTACTCAAGAAATTTCCGTCAAATCATCTGCAGATTTTGGCGCCATTCCCGCCAATGGCGTGCAAGAAGAAAGCACGTCTTCGCAACTGGCACGACCAGGCACCGGTTTGGGTGAATACCGCATCATCCGTCGCAATGGTGCGGTGGTCGGTTTTGAACCATCGAAGATTTCGATTGCCGTGACCAAGGCGTTTCTCGCCGTCAACGGCGGTCAAGGTGCTGCTTCGGCACGCGTGCGTGAAATGGTCGAGCAACTGACCACCAACGTGGTGTCGGCGCTGGTGCGTCGTCAGCCCACCGGCGGCACTTTCCATATCGAAGATATCCAGGACCAGGTTGAACTGGCTCTGATGCGTTCGGGCGAACACGATGTGGCACGCGCTTATGTGCTCTACCGCGCCAAGCGCATGGAAGAGCGTGCGCAACAAAACAGCGGCAAGACTGATTTTGTCGCGCCGCAACTGCATGTGATCGAAGACGGCCAAGTGCGCCCGCTCGACATCAACGAAGTGCGTACCCTGATCACGGCCGCTTGCGTCGGCCTGGAAAAGCACGTTGATGCCGATGCGATTCTGGCGGAAACCGTCAAAAACCTGTACGACAATGTGCCCGTCGAAGAATTGCACAAGTCAGCCATTCTGGCAGCGCGCGCGCTGATGGAAAAAGACCCTGCATACAGTCAAGTCACTGCCCGTCTGCTGATGCACACGATCCGCAAGGAAGTGTTTGGCAAGGAAGTGGCACAAGCCGATGCGCCAGCCGAATACCTGGAATACTTTGGCCGTTATATCAAGAAGGGTATTGCTGCCGACCTGCTCGATTCGAAGCTGGCTCAGTTCGACATCAAGAAGCTGGCCGAAGCGATCAAGCCGGAACGCGATCTGCAATTCGGTTACCTCGGCCTGCAAACACTGTATGACCGTTACTTCCTGCACATCCAAGGTACCCGCATCGAAATGCCGCAAGCGTTTTACATGCGTGTCGCAATGGGCCTGTCGCTCAATGAAATCGACCGCGAATCGCGCGCTATCGAGTTTTACAACTTGCTGTCGTCGTTCGACTTCATGAGTTCGACCCCGACCTTGTTCAATTCCGGTACCTTGCGTTCGCAACTGTCGTCGTGCTATCTGACCACCGTGGCCGATGACCTCGATGGCATCTACGAAGCGATCAAGGAAAATGCCTTGCTGGCCAAATATGCCGGCGGTCTTGGCAATGACTGGACACCAGTGCGTTCGCTCGGCGCCCATATCAAGGGTACCAACGGCAAGTCGCAAGGCGTGGTGCCGTTCCTGAAAGTGGTTAATGACACCGCCGTGGCGGTCAATCAGGGCGGCAAGCGCAAGGGCGCGGTTTGCGCCTACCTGGAAACCTGGCACATGGACATTGAGGAATTCCTCGAACTGCGTAAGAATACCGGCGACGACCGCCGCCGTACGCATGACATGAACACTGCCAACTGGATTCCTGACCTGTTCATGAAGCGCGTCATGGAAAAGGGCGACTGGACACTGTTTTCGCCATCCGACGCGCCAGATCTGCACGACAAGTTCGGCCGTGCTTTCGAAGAAGCGTATGTCGGCTACGAAGCCAAAGCGGCGCGCGGTGAACTGAAGCTGTTCAAAAAAGTGCAGGCGCTCGACTTGTGGCGCAAGATGCTATCGATGCTGTTCGAAACCGGCCATCCATGGATCACCTTCAAGGACCCATGCAACATCCGTTCGCCACAGCAACACGTGGGCGTGGTGCACAGCTCAAACCTGTGCACCGAGATCACCCTGAACACCAATGACGCCGAAATCGCCGTCTGCAACCTGGGTTCGGTCAATCTGCCAGCCCACCTGGTTGATGGTGAAATCGACCACGTCAAGCTGCAAAAGACCATCCGCACAGCGATGCGCATGCTCGACAACGTGATCGACATCAACTATTACGCGGTCAAGAAGGCGCGTGATTCGAACCTGCGTCATCGTCCGGTTGGTTTGGGCATCATGGGCTTCCAAGACTGCCTGCACGTCAAGCGCGTGCCTTACGCTTCGATGGATGCGGTGCAATTCGCTGACCGTTCGATGGAAGCCGTGTGCTACTACGCTTACCTGGCGTCGACCGAACTGGCGGAAGAGCGCGGCCGTTACAGCTCTTATCGTGGTTCGTTGTGGGATCGTGGCATCCTGCCGCAGGATTCGCTGAAGTTGCTGGCCGAGGAGCGCGGCGGTTATCTGGAAGCCGATACTTCGGAAACTCTGGACTGGTCGGTTGTCCGTGCCCGTATTGCCGAGTTTGGCATGCGCAACTCAAATTGCGTGGCGATTGCGCCAACAGCAACGATTTCCAACATCATTGGCGTGTCGGCTTGCATCGAACCGACTTACCAGAATCTGTATGTGAAATCCAACCTGTCGGGCGAATTCACCGAAATCAACGAATACCTGGTGCGTGACCTGAAGGCACGTGGCCTGTGGGATGAAGTCATGATCTCCGACCTGAAGTACTTCGATGGTAGTCTGGCCAAGATCGACCGCATTCCACAAGACCTGCGCGATATCTACGCTACTGCGTTTGAAGTTGAGCCGTCGTGGTTGGTGGAAGCGGCCTCGCGTCGTCAAAAGTGGATCGATCAGGCACAGTCGTTGAATATCTATATGGCAGGCGCATCGGGCAAACGCCTGGATGAGACATACAAGCTGGCATGGGTGCGTGGCCTCAAGACCACTTACTATCTCCGCACCATCGGCGCGACCCACACCGAGAAGTCGACTTCCAAGACCGGCGCGCTCAACGCGGTGGCCATCGATGGCGGCATGAGTGCCTCGGCAGTAGCTGCAGCCAGTGCCGCCGCAGCATCGGCACCGTCGGCAGGCTATGCAATGCCAACGCCAGGCGCGAGTATCGAGGCCGATGGTCCGGTGTGCACCATGCGTCCAGGTGACGCCGGCTTTGAAGAGTGCGAGGCTTGCCAGTAAGTTGGCAAGCGGCGACTATCCGAGAGGCTTGCCAGTAAGTCGCCAGTAGTCGTTATCGTAAAGATTTGTTATTTCCCGGCTCAGCCGGGACGTCTAAGTAAATTAAGTAAAGGATCAAACATGCTTTCTTGGGATGATGAAGTGAAGGCGACGCCGGCACCGTCCGCGCCGCAGATGCCTCAGCCTCAATTGCAATCGGCCGCGTCCAACAATGTTCGTCCTCAGTATCAGGACGTCGCGCTCAATCCTGCACTTGTTACCAAAGACGAGGCGCCGGTCGACGTCACTGCACGTGTAAATGCTGCCGACAAGCGCATCATCAACGGCCATACCGACGTCAATCAGTTGGTGCCGTTCAAGTACAAATGGGCCTGGGACAAATACTTGGCGGGCTGCGCCAACCACTGGATGCCGCAGGAAATCAACATGCAGCGCGACATCGAATTGTGGAAGAACCCGAATGGATTGACCGAAGACGAGCGTCGTCTGGTCAAACGCAACTTGGGCTTCTTCGTGACCGCTGACTCGCTGGCGGCCAACAATATCGTGCTCGGCACCTACCGCCACATCACCGCGCCAGAATGCCGTCAATACCTGCTGCGCCAGGCGTTCGAGGAAGCGATTCATACCCACGCTTATCAATACATTGTCGAATCGCTGGGTCTGGATGAAGCCGAAATCTTCAACGCGTATCACGAAGTCAAATCGATCCGCGACAAGGATGAGTTCCTGATCCCGTTCATCAATACGCTGACCGATCCAGCCTTCACCACCGGCACCACCGAAAATGATCAGAAGCTGTTGAAGTCGCTGATCGTGTTTGCCTGCATCATGGAAGGTCTGTTCTTCTATGTCGGCTTCACGCAGATTCTGGCGCTGGGTCGCCAGAACAAGATGATGGGTGCGGCGGAACAGTATCAATATATCTTGCGCGACGAGTCGATGCACTGCAACTTCGGTATCGATCTGATCAACACCGTGAAGATGGAAAATCCACATTTGTGGACGCCGGAATTCAGAGACGAAATTAAATCGTTGTTTTTCAGCGCGGTAGAGTTGGAATATCGTTACGCAGAGGATACAATGCCGCGAGGCGTGCTAGGTTTGAATGCGCCGATGTTCAAAGGTTACTTACGGTTCATCGCTAATCGTCGTGCACAGCAAATCGGACTCGATCAGCTGTTCGCGCAAGAAGAAAATCCGTTTCCGTGGATGAGCGAGATGATCGATTTAAAGAAGGAGCGCAACTTCTTTGAAACCCGAGTCATCGAATACCAAACCGGAGGCGCGCTTAACTGGGAATGATATTGTGCCCATCTCGTCAATGCTCTTCAGCGAGATCTGCGAGGCACCAAGTGGTCAACTAGCTTGCAAGATAGTTGACCACCAAATACGGAAGGCTTTCACCAAATTTAATGAACAGTAAAAGACCGAATCGATCTTCTCTGTTATCGCCGCTTAACCCGATCAAGTCGGGTAAGGCGGCTTTTTCTTTGAAAAACCTGAAGGTTTTTCAGGAACAGTATTCCTGACGCTAGCGGGTAATCCGCTGGCGTTTTTTTTGGTTGCGGTGCTGATAAAGCCGCCAATCGCCCTCAGAGCCCTGCAGCAATTGGGGTAGAGGCGCAACCAAGATAGCTGAAGCGCTGCATAGGTGAGGGGATGCAGCAGTTCAGCTGGTGCCTAATTCATTAGCGCAAGCAGAGGTTTGCTTGTGCCGATGAATAATCCGCCTGCATCATCGCGATGGTACAGACGGGTTTTTTAAATCAAGCTTGATTTTTTCCATCACGTGAAGAAGGAGAAACAAAAATGGCAACAGCAGCAAAGAAATCAGCCGCCAAGAAGCCGGCTACAAAGAAACCAGCAGCCGCAGCTAAAAAACCGGTCGCAGTGAAGAAGGCCGCCGCTCCTAAGAAGGTCGTCGCAGCCAAGAAGCCAGTCGCTAAGGTAGCAGCTAAGCCAGTGGCAAAGAAAGCAGCAGCACCTAAGAAGGTCGTTGCAGCGAAGAAGCCAGTCGTCGCGAAGAAGGTCGTTGCAGCGAAGAAGCCAGTCGCCGCGAAGAAGGTCGTTGCAGCGAAGAAGCCAGTCGCCGCAAAGAAGGTCGTTGCAGCGAAGAAGCCAGTTGCCGCAAAGAAGGTCGTTGCAGCGAAGAAGCCAGTTGCCGCAAAGAAGGTCGTTGCAGCGAAGAAGCCAGTCGCCGCAAAGAAGGTAGCAGCTCCTAAGAAGGCAGTCGCAGCGAAGAAGCCAGTCGTCAAGGCAGCAGCTAAGCCAGTGGCAAAGAAAGCAGCAGCTCCTAAGAAAGCAGTTGCAGTGAAGAAGCCAGTCGCCGCAAAGAAGGCAGTTGCTAAGCCAGCAGCCAAGCCAGCAGTCAAGGCTGCAGCAAAGCCAGCAGCTAAACCTGCAGTCAAGGCCGCAGCTAAGCCAGCAGTCAAGAAGGCAGCTGTCAAGAAGCCAGCAGCCAAGGCAGCAGCTAAGCCAGCGGCAGCAGCACCAGCAGTCAAGACTGTGCTGAACCCAGCATCGGCTTGGCCGTTCCCAACAGGCACAACACGTCCTTAATCGGACCTGGCCTGGCGCCTGAGCAATCGGGCGTAGCGCCGCTGTGTGACTCGCCTCTGTGAGTTATGCAGCGGTTTTTTTTGCCTTTTCGATTTATTCACTGCCTCCACATGAGCGCAAGCGCGCCATGGTTTAGTATGTGCGCTGTGGTTTGAATCCGTTGAAATGTGTTCTAGGAGAGTGACCGTGTTGCATAGCATTTTCATGTTGATCGTTGACGCCGTAGCCAGCATCTTGGTCGGCGTGCTGTTGCTGCGTTTCTGGATGCAGGTGGTGCAGGTGCGCCCTCCGGCTTCGGTTGGACAATTTGTGTTCCAACTTTCAGACTGGTTGGTCAAGCCGCTGCGGCGCGTGCTGCCAGGTGTCGGTGGTTATGATTGGGCCAGTTTGCTGGGCGCTTTCCTGATCGTGCTGCTGTCGATCATTGCCGCAATTGGCGTGTCTTCCGGGTTTGATTTCCTGCCGATCATCCTGCTGTCGCTGGTGCGCTTCTTTCAGTGGATTTTCTATGGCTTCATGGCGACGCTGATACTCGAAGCAGTGTTCAGTTGGGTCAACCCCCACGCACCGTTGGCGCCATTTGTACGTGCCTTGAACGAGCCGCTGCTGCGCCCACTGCGCAAAGTAGTGCCGCTGATTGGCAATGTCGATCTGTCGCCACTGGTGGCCTTGATCCTGCTGCAGATTGCAATACGCCTGGTCAGTACCCTGATCTGTCGATCGGCTGACGCTGAGTTGATGTTTGACCTGCCTGGTTCCAGGCAGGTTTGCCCGGTGCGGCGTGAGGCTTTGACGATTGCTCATGCGCCCGGCGCAAACTTTCCAAGTTTTTTGCTTATTTGTTCTTGGCTGCCCACTGACGCAAGGCTTGCAGAGTATTTTCGACATGCTTGTCGGGACTCATGCTGCTGTATTCGTAGAGGATGCTGTGGTCCGGTGCGATCACGTAAGAAATTCGGCTGGCGTAATCCGACTTGATCAGCATGACTGCGTCATAGGCTTTCATGATCTTTTGATCGGTGTCGGCAGCGACGGCGAACTTGCTGCGACATTCACTGACGGAAAACTTGGTTAGGGTTTCGATCTTGTCATTGGACACG
>Ga0209913_1000860_pt1 | contig 21099 bp, 23 predicted proteins | sample PersoiDNA2013203_FD_185805 | JGI IMG/M metagenome (GOLD analysis project Ga0209913, IMG submission 185805) | Permafrost soil microbial communities from the Arctic, to analyse light accelerated degradation of dissolved organic matter (DOM) -... | ecosystem: Environmental > Terrestrial > Soil >... | reverse complement strand
AAAACGAAGAACTACTTTGATTGTGAAATACAGCATTCATTACTTTTTTCTTTAATTAATCCTTAATACTACCTATTTGAATGACAGATCAACGGTATCCTTATTTACTCGAACGGCTTGAACGTATTAATGCGATTGGCGTAGCACTTTCTGCCGAGCGTGATAATAACCGGTTGTTGGAAATGATCTTATTAGGGGCTAAAGAAGTCACCAATGCAGATGGCGGTACGCTTTATACCATCACCGATGACAAACATCTCAAGTTTGAGATTATGAGTAATAAAACGCTCAATATTGCAATGGGCGGTACAACTGGTAAAGAGATTCCATTTTTACCGTTACCCTTATATTTAGAAGACGGTAGTCCAAACTTAACAACAGTAGCGGCTTACGCAACATTGAATGATAAAACGGTCAATATTGCGAATGCCTATGAAGCGAAAAATTTTGACTTTACCGGTACGCGTAAATTTGATGAAAAAACAGGCTATCATTCACAATCATTTTTAACGATTCCCATGAAAAATCATGAGGAAGAAGTGATTGGTGTACTGCAACTTATCAATGCCATTGATATTAATACACAAGAAATCATTCCTTTTTCAGCAGCCAATCAAAGTTTGGTTGAGTCGCTGGCATCACAAGCTGCTGTTGCACTGACTAACCATAATTTAATTGAAGGCTTGAAAGGCTTGTTCGAAGCTTTTATTGAGCTGATGGCTGAAGCGATTGACCAGAAGTCGCCCTATACCGGCGGCCATTGTCGACGTGTTCCCGAGTTGACTATGATGTTGGGGCAGGCGGCAATTGATACTAAAACGGGTCCGCTTAAAGATTTTACTTTGAATGAAAAAGAGTTTTATGAACTGAAAATAGCAGGCTGGCTACATGATTGCGGTAAGGTGACAACACCAGAATCTGTAATGGATAAGCCGACAAAGTTATCCGCAATCTTTGACCGAATTACATTACTGGACCAGCGTTTTGAATTGCTTAAAAAGCAAACCGAGTGCGAGACACTCAAAAAGCAAGTAAAAGCTTTACAACATGGTCATCATGATGAATTTGCTGAACAAGAAGCTGCGCTTGAAGCCTTTAAAGTCAAGTGTGACGAAGACAGAGATTTTCTACGCAAATCTAATTTCGGTAGTGAGCATATGACGCCTGAGGATCAGCAGCGCGTGATTGATATTGCGGCTTTGCCCATTGTGGGGGCTGATGGTAAAACTGAAGCTTTTTTGAGCGAGAATGAACTCTATAACCTCAATATTGTGCGAGGCACATTAACCGGCGAAGAGCGGGAAATTATTAATAATCATATTATTGTTACGATTAATATGCTGGAATCGCTACCTTATCCTAAGAGCTTGGTTCGCGTGCCAGAGTATGCTTGCGGGCACCATGAGCGCATGGATGGTCGAGGGTATCCTAAAGGGCTAACGCGAGAGCAGATGTCGATACCTGCTCGAGTGATGGGGATTGCAGATATATTCGAGGCACTTACTTCCAAAGATAGGCCATATAAAAAAGCTAAAACACTGACTGAGTCATTACATATTTTAGGTAAGATGAAGCTCGAGCATCATATTGATCCTGACTTGTTTGATCTTTTTGTACGAGAGAAAATTTATTTAAAATATGCGCTCCAGTTTTTGGAGCCTGAGCAGATTGATGATGTTGATGAGGCGAAAATACCCGGTTATCAACCATAGCGTAGTCATTACACATGGCTAGTTTCTATCTTTAATCCTTATTTCCTAAATGCATAGATTGGCAGCCGTGCTGACCACATGCCAAATAGCTTCCTTGCTCATACCAATCTCCTAATACCCATCGAGTGATATGATGGTCGTTGAGTTGAATATGGTGTTCATTTGGCCTGTGAGTGTGACCATGAATCAATAACTCAGGATAATCGTAGGCAATTAATAAAGCATTAACGGCCTCTTGGTTAACGTCCATAATCAGCGTTGTTTTTTGCGATTTTTCGTGCTCACTACGCATCCTAATGGCTTCTATTTGTTGCTTTCTTACTTGTAATGGCTGGCTTAAAAATTCGGATTGCCATACTTGATTTCTTACTTGGTGTCGGAAGGCTTGATAAGGAACATCGTCCGTACATAGCTCATCTCCATGGCTCAAAAGAGCCCTTTTGCCATGCAGATTAATCAATGTCGGATCTAGTAATAGGGAGATATTTGCGGATTTGCAAAAATTTTCAGCGATTAAAAAGTCGCGATTACCATGCATGAAAAAGATTTTAACGCCACTATCGGCAAGCGTACGAAACGCGGTAATTACAGCCTGGTGATACGGGTCACCGACATCATCATCGCCAGCCCAATACTCAAATAAATCACCTAATATATATAGGGCAGTAGCGCTTATCGCTGTATTTTTTAAAAAATTTATGAAAGCAGTGGTGATGTGCGGCCGACTGGCGCACAAATGTAAGTCAGAGATAAATAAGTGCGGGCTAAATAAGTCAGGGCTAAATAGGCTGGGCGCTAAATTATCCCCGACGTTTTTCATATTAAACAGAATGAATTCAACAGAGTTGTTTAATTAATCAGTTTTACAATGCGCAATTAAGCGCGAGTAGCTGTCTCAATCACAACATTATCAACTGGCACATCTTGATGGCCTTTGCGGCTGGTTGTTGCGACTTGTCTGATTTTATCAACGACATCCATACCTGCTACGACTTTACCAAAAACACAGTAGCCCCAACCGCTGCTAGTTTGTGCCGTATGGTTAAGAAAGTCGTTATCACCGGCATTAATGAAAAACTGGCTGCTAGCAGAATGTGGTGCCGATGTGCGGGCCATAGCAATCGTGTATTTATCGTTTTTTAAGCCATTGTCAGCTTCATTCTTAATTTCAGCGGCTGTTTGCTTTTGGTTCATTGACGCGTCAAAGCCGCCACCTTGAATCATGAAACCATCAATTACGCGGTGAAAAATAGTACCGTTATAAAAGCCGTTGTCAACGTATTGTAAAAAGTTAGCCGTAGTAATCGGTGCTTTTTCAGTATCGAGTTCTAAAGTAATCTCGCCAAAATTTGTAAGTAGTTTAACCACAAAATATCCTTAATAAATAGTGAAAATGAAATCTAGTAAAACATAATTAATGCACGTTTTAACCCTGCCACGTTAAACCTTGCGTAGTGAGCTACTAAGGCTTAGTGATTAATTTAACCTGAATAATCTTAATGGGTGATTTTGGTACGTCGCTAAACGGTCCTACATTGCCCGTGGGTGTGGCGGCAATTTCACGCACCACATCCATGCCTTTTAGTACACGTCCAAATACACAGTAGCCGATCAGTTGAGGATCTGGGCTTTGGTAGTTAAGAAACTGATTGTTTTCCAGGTTGATGAAAAATTGCGCAGTGGCAGAGTCTGGATCGCCAGTTCTAGCCATTGCGAGGGTCCCTATTTCATTCAGTAAACCATTGCCAGCTTCATTTACGATAGGTGCGTTGGTTGGTTTTTCAGTCATGTCTGCGGTAAATCCACCACCTTGGATCATAAAGCGACTGATCACACGGTGAAAAATAGTATCTTTGTAAAAGCCTGAATTCACGTACTGCAAGAAGTTGGCAACTGTTTTAGGTGCTTTGTCCGGGTAAAGCTCTACGATGAAATCGCCACGATTGGTTTCAAATGCAAGTTGTGGATTTGCAGCAAATGCCGAGCTACTCATGAGTGCAGTGCCACTTAAAAGAGTCATTAATATAAAAGCATAAATTTGACGCATATTTTTCCTTTGAATTAAACCTGATTGATAACATTCAATAATGAATTTAGCACGGTTATTAATTTTACACGTACTTGATTCTAGTATTTTTAGTCAAAATTAAGAAGAGCCTTCGTAAATGATTTTCCAAGAATTGTTTTCTTGAATCCAATATTGACGTTTCTGCATTTTATTACTTAAGTTAGGACTTCTGAAGTCTTGCGTAAAGTCTACCACTACTAACTTCTTTTCAGTATCCGGGTATGCAAACATACTAATGTCAGACAAGGAAATTTCTATATTTGGATTACTCTCCTGCGCATTAAATTTATGGTCTGACCATTGGTGGTAATTGATGCCATTGCTTGAAAAATCATGCGAATAATGTGAAAGATATTTCGGCCTATTTTTGGATTTCCAGTCATTAAGCCAGCTATCCAGAGCATTCTTTAGCGCTTGTTTGTCGGGCGATATACGGTCGGCATCAAGCCATTTTAAATTGTTTGCAATAATGACCGGCGTTTTGCCTGTTTGTAAAATGGGGGCCAATATTTTTATATCTTCATTCGTAAGTACCACACAACCATCACTGGCACGTGGTGGACGGCTGTAGGTATTGCTGGGGGTGCCGTGTAGCCAAATGCCAGAACCTTTTTTGCCATGTTGTTTATCCCATTCATTTGGATAATTGAGTGGGTACGCTGCATCACCGTATATATCAGCTAATGGTCGCGTTAATCTCTGTCCCGCGAAATAAACACCAATCGGTGTACGCTTATCGCCCTCGGCCTGTTTCTCTACGCCATTTTTACCAACAGTAATGTAATAGTCGGAAACATAAGTTAAATGTCCATGTTCATTTTTATACAAATAGAGGCGTGATTTGTCTGTGTCAACCACCAAAACATGGCTTTGCTGGTCATTGGGGGCGAGCAATAGATTCGGAAGTTTATCTAAATTTTCATTTGATAGGTAGCGTTCGATACGAACGCGCGCTTCATCTTGTAGATCGAGCACTGCTGCAGTTGGTGTATTGTCTGCACTGCCAAAGGCTTGTAAATACTTACCCTGTGCCATCAATAAATCGCCACGTACTAGGTTGGCTAGTTTAAAGTTGGGTTTGGATAACAACAGTTGGTCTATGGTAGCAAGCGCTTGCCGGTTTTTACCTTGCGTAATTTCCAGCAAACTTTTCACCAACAAACTTTCAGCAAGGTCTTTTACGCCTCTTAACTTTGGTTTTTTAAGTAAATTGCTAAAACTGTCACTGTTGACAGCCGTTGCATTCCAAGGCAACAGCGTTATTGCCGCTAAAAGTAGATATTTTAATCCTTTATTCACTGCCATCGCTTAACAAATACCCTAACTAAAAATACAACTAAAATGAATCTGTAGTAAACAGTGTTTGATTGGGGCACTGGATGACTAAGCTTTATTTCTATCTGCTTGATGCGGGGGTGTTTTAATTGCTGGCAATCTCTTGCTCGATAAGCCAGTTGTTGCCATCTTTTTTCATTGCCAGGGTTTTAGTGGTACTGATTGCTTTACCATCAGCGCGATATGACTGTTTGAAATGCACTTTTGCATTGTTGCTATCTGCTGACGTCACTTTAACATTCGAGATTTCAATACTGATTTTAGATGGTTTTGTAATGCGCTCGCGACGTTGTTGTTCCCATGCTTTGCGGCTTTCACCTTTTGCAGGTTCAAAGCCTGAACCGTAACTTGCAAAGTATTTGTCGAGATCTTTTGATGCCCAGGCTTGAGCCCAGTCGTTCACGGCTGCAGTTAAAGTATCATCATCATTACTTTTAGGCATTGCTGTAGCTGCTTTTTCTGGCGCTTTATCAGCCTTTACTGTATCCGGTTTTTTAATGTCGGCTGGACGAGATGGGTTGGCAACCTTGGCTGGTTCTGCCTTGGCAGGTTCTTTGGAGGCAATAGTTGTTTTGTTGCCTGTACCAAATAAATCTTTAATGAGGGATAGCTTAGTTTGAGCACGTGTGTTGCTGGTATCAAGCTGAAGCGCCTTGTCGTAGGCTTCGGAGGCCATGCGGGCATAAATGTCACCTAAGTTTTCATGTGCTGTTGCATAGCTTGGATGCGTCTTTATTGCAGTTTCGAGTGCTTTTCTGGCTTTATCTAACTGACCTTGATCCGCGTAAAGTACGGCTAAATTATTATAAGGTTCAGGTAGGTTCGGAAATTTTTCAGTTACATCGGTAAAGGTTCTAATCGCTTCATCACGTCGGCCCTGCTCAGCAAGCAAAACACCTTTCATGAACAAGGCTTGTGCATTTTTTGGGTTAGCCGTAATGTAGATGTTGATTTTATCGATAGCAGCAACCGTTTGGCCTTGGTCTGCCATTTGTGAAATGTCTTTAAGTTCATCTGCGTGAGCTGGAGATAAAAACAAACCGGCTAACAAAATGCTGACTGGCAAAATCATGCCAAACCTAGTCATAGAGGTTGTGAGCGGAGCAATAAAATGATTCATTGTGATATACTTTTTTAAGTAAATTAGCTAAAACGCAATTCTATCAACAGCCTAGCTAACATCCAATAGTTCATTTAGGTTTAACCAATATATTTCGCAATAACTCCCCAATATCAAGCCTATTTAGGTAACATTTAGCCTTAACCAACCATTAAACATCAGACACTTAAATTAGAATATGTTGAAAATTTATAATACCCTTACTCGTGAAAAACAAGTATTTACTCCAATAGTCGCTGGCAAAGTAAGAATGTATGTTTGTGGTATGACGGTGTATGACTACTGCCATTTAGGCCATGCGCGCGTGATGGTGGTATTTGATATGGTGAGTCGCTGGCTCCGTGCTAGTGGATATGATGTGACATATGTGCGCAATATCACGGATATTGACGACAAAATCATCAAACGTGCCAATGAGAATGGCGAAACAATCACACAATTAACGCAGCGTTTTATTGAAGCGATGGATGAAGATTCTGCTAAGTTAGGCGTGATACGGCCAACTATAGAACCGAAAGCAACTGAGTTCGTTGATGGTATGATTAAGATGATTGCGGCCTTAATTGAAAAAGGTTTTGCCTACGTCGCAGATAATGGTGATGTGTTTTATTCGGTGAATAATTTTGCAGGCTATGGCAAATTGTCAGGTAAATCCCTGGATGATTTACGTGCTGGCGAGCGTGTGGAAGTGGATACGCATAAAAAAGACCCCATGGATTTTGTGTTATGGAAATCAGTAAAACCGAATGAGCCAAGCTGGGATTCGCCATTTGGAAAAAATGGTGGTAAAGGGCGCCCAGGCTGGCATATTGAGTGTTCCGCTATGAGCTCACACTATTTAGGCGAGCATTTTGATATTCATGGTGGTGGGCAAGACTTGCAATTTCCACATCATGAGAATGAAATCGCACAATCGGAAGCGGCGCATAGCCACGATGGCAAGCTTTGCCAGATGGTGAATTACTGGATGCACAACGGTTTTGTTAGAGTCGATGACGAAAAGATGTCTAAGTCTTTAGGCAACTTTTTTACTATTCGTACCGTGTTGGAACAATATGATGCAGAAGTCGTGCGATTCTTTATTTTGCGTGCGCATTATCGCAGCCCACTGAATTACTCTGACGTACATCTAGATGATGCCAAGGTCGCACTTAATCGTTTATATACAGCTTTGCGCGGATTGCAGGTCAATACCGTTGCGATAGACTGGCAACAAAGTCAGGCAGCAAGCTTTAAAGCAGCGATGGATGACGACTTTAATACACCAGAGGCGCTTGCAGTGCTATTTGATTTAGCTAATGAAGTGAATAAAACTAAATCTTCAGCAACGGCAGAATTGCTCAAAGGTTTGGCTGGTTTAGTGGGTCTGTTGCAACGTGATCCCGATGAGTATCTGCAAGGGCAAATTAATGCAAACGCCAGTTCAGATGAAACGCTCAATGTAGATCAGTTAATCATTCAGCGTAATGAGGCTAAACAAAGTAAAAATTTTGCAGAAGCTGACCGTATTCGCAAGCAGCTAGCTGATGCAGGGATTGTGTTGGAAGATTCGCCACAAGGTACCACATGGCGTCGCGCGTAATTGCTGCAACAAAAAAACAAAAACTAAACAAGGATTTATAGCATGCCCGTTAATTTAACAGCCCCGCAAGCCGCGTCCCTATTGCCTGTCAGAGGCGTTAAATTGGGTTTTTCCGAAGCGTATATACGCAAACCTAACCGTAAAGATGTTTTAGTTATCACTCTGGCAGAGGGGAGCTACGTTGCAGGTGTGTTTACTTTAAATCAATTTTGCGCCGCGCCAGTGCTGCTGTGTAAAACACATTTGGCCAGCGATAAGCCTATCAGCGCATTGCTGGTTAATACAGGTTGTGCCAATGCTGGCACAGGTGAAGACGGTATTCATCGTGCCAGTTTAACTTGTGAGGCTTTGGGCAAGCTGCTTAATATTCAAGCAAGCCAGGTATTGCCATTTTCTACGGGTGTGATTTTAGAACCATTGCCAGAAGATAAAGTGATTGCAGGCTTGCCAGCCGCAATCGCCAATCTAAAAGAAGATAATTGGCTGAATGCGGCTGAAGCCATTATGACGACAGATATTGTTGCCAAAGGTACATCGCGGCAGATTCAATTAGGCGGCAAGACAGTCACCATTACGGGTATCAGTAAAGGTTCTGGCATGATTCACCCTAACATGGCGACCATGTTGGGTTATATCGCAACCGATGCTCAAATTACTAAATCTGCGCTTGAAAGCATTATTCATTATGCGGTGAACAAGTCATTTAATTGCATCACCGTCGATGGTGATACCTCGACCAACGACAGCTTGATTATGATGGCGACCAACCAAGCTGCTAATGCTGAAATTACAGAAACTAGCGCAGATTTCGTCACTCTGCGAGATGCATTGACTGATGTGGCGATTGAGCTGGCGCAAGCGATTGTGCGGGATGGCGAAGGTGCAACAAAATTCATGACAGTAAGAATCGAAGGCGGTCGTGATGAAGCTGAGTGTCGTAAAGTAGCTTACGCAATTGCACATTCGCCGTTGATTAAAACTGCATTTTTTGCATCCGATCCTAATTTAGGTCGTATTTTGGCGGCCATTGGCTACGCGGGTGTTGAGCAATTAGATGTAAATGCACTGAAGCTTTATTTGGGCGATGTGTTAGTCGCTGAAAACGGCGGCAGAGCAAGCGCATATTTAGAAGAGCAGGGCTCTGCGGTCATGAAAGAACCTGAAATTCTAGTGCGTGTGGACTTGGCTAGAGGTCAGGCCAGTTGCACCGTGTGGACTTGCGATTTCTCTTATGATTATGTCAAAATCAATGCAGACTACAGGTCATAATGAGTGATTTCAATCCCTTGATTAGCCGTGCCGAGACATTGTTGCTTAGGCTGGAATCTATGCTGCCAGCCTCGCCAGACTTGCCTGACTGGTCCGCAGTTGCGTGGCGCTGGCAGCATAATAAAGGCCATGGCTATCTGGAAGCCATTCCGCATCCACATCAAATTAAGTTAGGTGATTTGCATAATATTGATCAGCAGAAAGCTGAAATTGTGCGTAATACCGCGCAATTTGTACAAGGCTATACTGCCAATAATGTGTTGCTGACGGGCGCGCGAGGTACGGGTAAGTCGTCGGTCGTAAAAGCTTTATTAAGCCAGTTCTCAACAGAGGGACTACGCATTGTAGAAGTGGATAAGCAGGATCTGACCGACTTGCCGCAAATCACAGCTTTATTACGCGCTCGTGCTGAGCGGTTTATTGTATTTTGTGATGATCTATCTTTTGAGGCCGGTGATATCGGATACAAAGCGCTAAAAGTCGTGCTAGATGGTTCGATGGCCGTGACTGCGGATAATCTTTTAGTCTACGCCACCTCAAATCGCCGCCATTTATTGCCTGAGTTCATGGCCGAGAGTTTGGAAATGCAGCATTTAGGCGGTGAGATTCGCCCTGGCGATACGATAGAAGAAAAAACCTCATTGTCAGACCGTTTTGGTATGTGGCTATCGTTTTACTCCTTCGATCAGGATGAATATCTTGCTGTAGCGGCGCAGTGGTTACGTCACTATGGTATCGAAGAGTTTAATGAGCTTGCACGTGCTGCGGCGTTGCAGTGGTCGCATACACGAGGTTCTCGCAGTGGTCGATCTGCCTATCAGTTTGCACGTGATTATGCGGGCAGAAAAATGCTTGCAGACCGCAATAATGGCAAGTGTCTATAACCAATGAACTCTTCAAAAACTGTTAATCCTTCAGTTGTGGCCAATATCACAGAAGCTGCCGTTGGCGTGATTCAGCGTAATGACGGTTGGGTACTGCTGGCAGAGCGACCTGTAGGCAAGCCGTGGTCAGGCTATTGGGAGTTCCCAGGCGGTAAGATAGAGGCTAATGAAACGCCACAGCAAGCCCTAAAGCGCGAGCTTCAAGAAGAGTTGGGTGTTACTCCAACAGTAACTTATCCGTGGCTTATTCGGTCTTTTGATTATGAAGCAAAATATGATGCGACCGGTCAGCTGGAAACACCCGCTAAAACAGTCAAGCTGCATTTTTTTATTGTGACAGAATGGGATGGCGAACCATTCGGCTTGGAAAAACAGGCGATTAGCTGGCAGCACCCTGATAATGTGAATGTCAGCCCAATGTTGCCGGCGAATGCACCAATACTTACTGCGCTTAGCTTGGGTCATTTGTATGCGATTACCAATTTGAGTGAATTGGGCGAAGCCTTGTTTTTTGAGCGTTTAAAAATAGCTTTGAACAATGGTTTGAAAATGATTCAAGTGCGTGAAAAACAACTGCCCAGCCCAGAGTTAATTTCATTTGCTGAGCGTGTCATTGAAATTGCACACCCATACGGCGCTAAAGTATTTGTTAACTCAGCCTCTTTTAATTCGATCTCGAGTAATTCGATCTCGAGTCACGCTGAGTTGAATTTAAAGTCGGCAGGCATACATTTTACCGCACGAGATTTAATGCAACTGCGCGCAAAGCCACAAGGTTTGTTGTGCGGCGCTTCTTGCCATAATAGCCAAGAGTTAGCGCAGGCTGCTTCGCTTGGTTTGGATTACGCGATGCTGTCACCGGTGCAGGCTACGCTCAGCCATGCTGAGGCTAAGCCGCTTGGTTGGGATGAGTTCAGGGTGTTAATGACGGACTATTCGTTGCCCGTGTATGCGCTTGGCGGGATGCAGATTTCTGATTTACATGCAGCTAGATTACATGGCGCGCATGGTATCGCCATGCAGCGCAGTATTTGGGGTTGACTATCTCTTGGCGCATTAATGGTTGGGCAAATCTGTCGTGGCGGCAGCTTCGGCAGATGATTGCACCGGCACTTTAATACTTTGTTTAAATTCGACCTTATTTTTATCTTTAAAGGTAAGAATAAAATTCACTTGTGCGCCTGCCGATAGCGGTTTTTTTAAGTCGAATAACATCAAATGATAACCACCTGGTGCAAGTTTGTAAGGTTTACCCGCTGCAAGTGGCAACGTATTCATCATGCGCATTTTCATAATGCCGTTTTGCATGGACATGCTATGTATTTCAACACTTTTAGTGACGTCACTTTCTACGCTGATAAGTGTAGTGTCCTTTGTGCTTAAAAAGGTCATATAGGCGGCGCCTACTTCTTGTCCTGGGCTGGTCGGGCGCACCCAGGCATCTTTTATCGTTACAGTGCTTTCGCTTGCTGCAGCATTCGCTGTGATGGAGGTCGCAGTGATAGAGTAAGTACAGCCAAAAGCTAACAGTAAAAATAAGGCATTGCGAAAATGGTGTTGGCGTAAAAAGTTCTGCATCGTAATTTTTCCCAGATTATTTTTTCTTAGGTTAATTTCTTGGGTTAATCAAGTCCGCTAAGGTGTCAGCTTTGCAATTGGTCAGGAAAATGCTCAGAAAACTCATCAGGTTTAATGGCTTCAGGAATCGCATATTGCTCGCTTGCCCACAAGCCTAAGTCTATGAGTTTGCAGCGCTCACTACAAAAGGGCCGAAAGGGATTGCTAGGTGCAAATTCAGATAAATTACTGCAGTTAGGACAAGGAACTAAGCGTTTTTTAGTGGTAACCATAGATGTATTAATATAATTTTTAGTTAGAAGGACGGCGAAGCTAAATACTAAAACAAGTTTTTAGATTGTATCAGCTATTATAAGTTGCACAGGGTGAGTGAGAACTTAACATCTTCTTCATATTTTTGTGGTTTTTGTGAACATTCAAGTGTGTTGAACCGAATGTTAATCGCATATTTATTGGCACTTACTTCAGGGAAGCAAACGACATCATCTGCGACTTCAATGCGTAACATTTGCGCTGGTTTAGCACCACCAAGCATTTGTTGATAAGCCCCATTATTGGCCACTAATTTCGTAGTAGAGCCGCTGCCGCGTAAAATATGTAAAATAATCACAATGGCTTGCTGCATCGGCAACAGCGGTTTGAGCCAAGATTCAAAATCTTGCCTACGCCTTGCTTCACCAAGCCCGAGCCAGTAATGGTATGAAGGCACGTCAAATTCGCATACGCCCCCCGGAATACCTGCTCGCTGTTTGATGCTCATTAACCATTCGTTTGCACGTAAGCTTTGACCAAGTTTAGTGGTTTCGGCACGTAGTGCAATCGAAGCAACATCAATATCATTCAGAATGGTTTCCAGCGTATCTGCCGCAATGGCCGGGTTGCCTATCAGCTGGCTCATCGTCGTTTTTTGACGCTCTAACTCTTGCAATAGATCTAATTTAAGCTCCGCACGGTCAACGACATCTAGGATTTGTAGCAGTGTGAGTAAGGCGCAGTGGTGGTGATATTCGTGACCAGCGTCTACATTATGTAAAACTTTGGCAAACAAATCCTCAACGCGCAGTAATGTGCGTATGCGCTCGTTAAAAGGATAGTCGTAGCTAGGCATGGATGATTAAATTATTAGCCCAAAAGCATCGTGTTTATCATTTATTTAGATACGAATTAAAGTTGAACTGAATTATCAAAGTTATTTGCTAACTATGCAAGTTTTAATGAACTTTTTATGTATTGAAGTAATTTTTTTGGTTAAATCTGTGATTGTTCCATTATTTTCGATGACTTCATCAGCACGATTAAGTCGCGTTGTTCTTGATACCTGCGCATCAATCATTGCTTTAACTTCTTGCTCAGTGATATTACTGCGCGCCATGGCACGTTTGATTTGTATACTTTCATCACAATCAATCACTAAAGTTTTATGGGCGACACCATCATAACGTTGGTTTTCAAATAATAGCGGCATGACTAGCAGTTGGTAAGCTGGGTGTAATTTAATCTCATTTTCAGCTAGTTGCTGCAAAACGCGGTCATGTATAGCTGGGTGTAATAACGCCTCTAGCTTAAGCCTTTCATTTGCGTTTGCAAGTATGCGCGCGCGGAGTTTGGCGCGGTCTAGTGCACCTTCAGTTGTAATGAATTCTGCACCAAATATACGGCCGATATCCGTGAGTATCGGTTGGCCTGCTGCAGTTAACTCATGCGAGATTACGTCAGCATCTACAATAGGTACGCCTAGCAGCGCAAATTGTTTAGCGGCTTCACTTTTGCCTGAACCTATGCCGCCTGTTAACGCAATGATGAACATAATGTACGAAAATGGTATCGTTAAGCTAAATAATAACTAGCGAGTTGTTGCCCTAAAAATAACGCAGTAATACCCGCTATCGCTAAAAATGGCCCGAATGGCATAGGCACTTCGCGTCCACGTTTAGTGAGTACAATTAAGCCGATGCCGATAATCGCGCCCAATACTGACGATAATAAAATAACGGCCGGTAGAAGTTGCCAGCCAAACCAAGCACCAATCGCAGCCAATAATTTAAAGTCACCATAGCCCATGCCTTCTTTACCCGTGACAATTTTAAATAGCCAATAGATAGACCATAATATAAGGTAGCCAGCAACAGCGCCGATTACAGCTGATTTAATGTCGGTAAAGCCGGCATTCAGGTTGAAGAGTAGCCCTAGCCATAACAGCGGCAGGGTAATATCGTCTGGCAATAGTTGCGTGTCAAAGTCAATAAAAGTGAGTGCGATGAGCGCAAAAGTAAATACCCAGGCAAACAGCGTGGTGCTGGTATAGCCAAATTTCCAGCTCACTAAGCCAATAGTAATGCCTGTAAGTGCTTCAATTAATGGGTAGCGCATGCTTATCGGAGCTTTGCAGCCGCTACATTTACCTCTTAAGGCCATGTAGCTGATAACCGGGATATTTTCTAAAGCGCTAATCATATGACCGCATTTCGGGCAGGCAGAACGCGGGATTGCAAGCGTATATTTGGTGGTTTCTGGCACTTTTTTACCTTGCAACTCAAGGCAGTTGTTATGCCATTCGCGTTCCATCATTTTAGGTAAGCGATGAATCACAACATTTAAAAAGCTTCCCACCATTAAGCCTAAAACAACTGAAAGCGTAATGAATATAGCGTTATTTTGCTGCAATATATTCGAAATATCAGTAAATCCGCTAAACATATCTATCCTTTATTTTTACTTATTTTTGGGCTGAAATCTGTAATTTGTAAACCAAACGCATCATCGCACCGTTAATTACTTGTGGCAACTGATGGTTATTGGTTATTGCCTAGGAGTTAGTGCGACCGAGTTTGATTAAACCAAGCTCAGCCTCTTGAAATTCAGGCAGACTGCCACAAATATTAAGGTAAATAATCTAATCAATATTATAATGACAGCACATCGCAAGAAGGAAATAGAATGACAGTAACCGTTAATCAGCAAAACACATTTGAGCTTACCCACACCGAGATTAGCCATCCGGAATGGGATGAACCTATCATTTGCCGTGTTGAAGTTGATTTGCCTGCCTGGTTATCACAATTGGCCGGTGGCCGCGACTGGGAAGTGTATTCTGAGGCAGAAGAAGAAAGCTGTGTCAGCTTTGCCATGCGCCAAGGAACCAAAACAGATTCAAAACTTGCAGAGGTTACTTTGTACCATAATGGCTACGCGCTAGTGGATGTTGAAGGCAAATCACTTTTTGACGGTTCGCTAACTGCGGGTACTAGTGACTGCGCGCACTTGACTTATTACCATGCCGATAGTGGCGAGAAAATCGTGCTTAATTAAACTGCAGGATTTTAGTTAAGCAAATTTGCAGTTTAGTAGTTTCTAGTCACTGAGAAATCTGCCAAAGTAAGCATAGCCTGTTTGAAAGGTGAGTCTGCAAAATGTGCAATTTCAGCGCAGGCTAGTTCAGATTCTTTTTCAGCGATTTTTCGTACATGTTGTAGCGCCCCTGTACGTTCTACAGCGCTCAGCACGGCGGGCAGATCTTCTAGGCCACCATGTTCAATGGCTTGCTTGATGATTGCTGTCTCGCTAGCGTTGCCGTTGCGCATTGCGTATAACAGAGGTAATGTAGGCTTGCCTTCTGCTAAGTCGTCACCCAAGTTTTTGCCAATTTCAAGTGCGTTGCCACTTAAATCCAGCACGTCATCAATCAGTTGAAACGCCGTGCCGATATGCATGCCGTATTTGCTTAATGCTTGTTCATCTTTGGGACTTGCCTGACTGATAATTGCGCCCAAGCGTGTTGCGGCTTCAAATAGTTTTGCGGTTTTATAATGAATGACTTGTAAATAAGCCCCGTCAGTAATGTCTGCATTATGCACATTGAGTAACTGCAGTACTTCGCCTTCGGCAATGACATTGGTTGCGTTACTTAATATTTCCATTACACGCATGTTTTGCACGGCAACCATCATTTGAAAAGCACGTGAATAAACAAAATCGCCAACTAATACGCTGGCAGCATTGCCAAAAATCGCATTGGCAGTGTTTTGTCCGCGACGCTTTGATGATTCGTCCACAACATCGTCATGCAATAAAGTAGCTGTGTGGATGAATTCAATCACAGCGGCTAGTTGGTGATGCTCTGGTTTTACTGTACCAAATAAACCAGCAGAAAGCAGCACCAGTATCGGGCGTAAGCGCTTGCCGCCACTGTTGATGATGTAATGCGCTACTTGATTTACTAGCGCTACATCTGAGTGCAAAGAATGTTGAATAACGGTATTCACGGCTTCAATGTCGCTAGCGATACATGATTGGATTGCTTCAATTTGCGAGGTGCTAGATTGCTTGGTGCTGGGCGTCACGATAATAAGCCTTAATAAGTAATAATTATTTTAACACAGCCAACTTTAGCGTATTCAATCTCATCAGCCTGATCGCCATATTTAGTGAGATAATCACGTTTTGGTCGTAACGTAATGCTTTTTTGAAATAGCTTGCGATTATGGTTTGCTTTGCGGGATTAAGTGCGTATAATGCCCGATTCTTCTGAAGTATGAGTTAAAGGCATAATTATGTATGCAGTAATCAAAACTGGTGGTAAGCAATATCGCGTAATTGCAGGCGAAAGATTAAAAGTTGAAAAACTAGAAGTTGAAGTTGGCGGTACTGTTACGCTAGACCAAATTCTAATGGTATCTGATGGTGAAAAAACAACTATCGGCTCACCTATCATTAAAGGCGCAACTGTTAAAGCTACTGTGCTTTCACATGGTCGTGGCGATAAAGTGATGATTTTCAAATTCCGTCGTCGTAAACATTATCGTAAAACACAAGGCCATCGCCAAAGTTTTACTGAAATTAAAATTGAAACAATCGCTGCTTAATTAGTTAACGCTAATTAACAGTTACTCAAGTTTAAGGATTAGAGAAAAATGGCACACAAAAAAGCAGGCGGTAGTTCACGTAACGGCCGCGATTCACACGCACAACGACTAGGTGTTAAAGCATTTGGCGAAACTGTTGTTACAGCAGGTAGCATTATCGTGCGTCAGCGCGGTACAAAAATGCACGCTGGTGAAAATGTAGGTATGGGTAAAGACCACACTTTATATGCAAAAGCAGATGGTAAAGTTGCTTTCGCGATTAAAGGTGCGTTAAGACGCCATACCGTAAGCATTATTGTTACTGCGTAAGCAAAATTAACAATATGCAAAGCCTCATCGTTTGATGGGGCTTTTTTATTTGGTAAACTGTAGTTATGAAATTTATAGACGAAGCAACGATTAAAGTATACGCAGGCGATGGCGGCAACGGTGTTGCTACGTTTCGTCGTGAAAAATATGAGCCGCTAGGCGGCCCAAGCGGCGGTGATGGCGGTCGAGGTGGATCTATAACCATAGAAGCTGATCGCAATATCAATACTTTAGTTGACTATCGTTATACCCGTACGTTTAGAGCGCAGCGCGGCGAAAATGGTCGTAGTGCCGAATGCTACGGAGCAAAAGGCGACGACATGGTTTTGCGTGTACCAGTGGGCACCGCCATATCAGATAAAGCTAGCGGGCAATTACTGGTGGATTTGAGCGAGCATGGTCAGCGTGCGCAAATGGTCGCGGGTGGCAAGGGCGGCTTGGGTAATGTGCATTTTAAATCTAGTTTGAATCGTGCGCCACGCCAATGTACAAAAGGCGATCCAGGCGAAGAGCTTGAGCTTTATTTAGAGCTTAAAGTGTTGGCTGATGTGGGTTTATTAGGCATGCCTAATGCAGGTAAATCTACTTTTATCCGCTCTGTCTCTGCGGCAAAACCAAAAGTGGCTGATTATCCATTTACGACCTTGCATCCTAATTTGGGTGTGGTGCGTGTCGACACTGAGCGTAGTTTTGTGATCGCTGACATTCCTGGCATTATCGAAGGCGCTGCTGAGGGTGCTGGGCTTGGCCATCAGTTTTTACGTCATTTGCAACGTACTTCATTATTGTTGCATATCGTTGATATTGCACCGTTCGATGATGCTGTAGATCCGGTACATGAAGCAAAAGCCATTGTTGAAGAGCTTAGAAAATACGATGAGTCGCTTTATGACAAGCCGCGCTGGTTGGTGCTGAATAAAATTGACATGCTGCCTGATGCGCAAGAAGTCGTAAAACAATTTGTTAAAGACTATGGCTGGAAAGGCCGTGTATTCTCCATCTCGGCAATTAGTGGCATTGGCTGTAAAGAGCTAACTTACGCCATCATGCAGCATATTGAAGAAAACAAACATTTGGAAGAAGATGCTTTGTTGAATACAGGCTTGATCAATGAGGGTGCGGCAAGTAAAAGCACCTCTACTAGAAGTACTGTAACTAAAGATTCAGCAAGTAAAGAATCTGACAATGAAGTTTCTGATATTTAACAATCAATTAATTAAAGTCTAAGATGAAATCTTTAGTCCTTGATGCCAAAGTAATCGTTGTTAAAGTAGGATCAAGCCTTGTTACCAATAACGGCAACGGGTTAGATCAAGCCGCAATTGCGGAATGGGCTACGCAAATTTCAGTTTTAGCGCAGCAAGGCAAGCAGATCGTGTTGGTTTCAAGCGGTGCGGTGGCTGAAGGTATGCAGCGGTTGGGTTGGAAAAAACGCCCAACTGCAGTCAATGAATTGCAGGCCGCCGCAGCTGTTGGTCAAATGGGCTTGGTGCAAATGTATGAAAGCTGTTTTAGTCGGCATCAATTACATACGGCACAAGTGCTGCTCACTCACGATGATTTGGCTGATAGAAAGCGCTACCTTAACGCCCGCAGCACATTACGCACATTGTTGGATTTGAAAGTCATCCCAATTATTAATGAGAATGACACGGTCGTAACGGATGAAATTCGATTTGGCGATAATGACACTTTAGGTTCTTTGGTGGCAAATTTAATAGAGGCTGATGCTCTGGTGATATTAACTGATCAGCAAGGTCTTTATTCTGCTGATCCACGTAAAGATAAAGATGCTAAATTCATTCAGCATGCCACCGCAGGTGATGTTGCTTTAGAGAAAATGGCCGGTGGTGCAGGTAGCGATGTTGGTACTGGCGGTATGTTGACTAAAATACTTGCAGCTAAACGTGCTGCGCGTAGTGGCGCAAATACGGTGATTGCCTCAGGTCGTGAGAAAGATGTGTTAGTTCGCTTGGCGGCAGGTGAGGTTATTGGCACGCATCTGCAAACTACTGAAATGAAAACTACAGCCCGCAAACAGTGGTTGGCCGATCATCTGCAGCTTCGCGGTAAGTTAACGCTAGACGCTGGCGCAGTAAAGGTCATTAAACAAGATGGTAAAAGTTTGTTGCCGATAGGCGTTATTGCTGTTGAAGGTAACTTCGAGCGTGGTGAAGTGGTCGCCTGTTGTGATGCTGATGGAGTAGAGCTTGCTCGCGGCTTAGTGAATTACTCCGCCACTGAAGCCTCGCGTATCATGCGTAAGCCAAGCGCTCAGATTAAAAAAATATTGGGTTATGTCGAAGAGTCTGAACTAATTCATAGAGATAATTTAGTATTGCTTTGAGTTTTAGTATATAAAAATTACAAGGAAAGCAGATGGAAAAACAACCATTAGTCGCCATCATTATGGGGTCAGATAGCGATTGGCCCATTATGAAAGCGGCTGCGCAAATGCTCGCTGATTTAGAAGTCCCTTATACTGCAGACGTGGTTTCGGCACACCGTACCCCAGATTTGATGTTCAGTTTTGCTGAAACAGCGGCTAAAAAAGGCTATCAAGTGATTATTGCCGGCGCCGGCGGGGCAGCACATTTACCCGGGATGGTGGCAGCTAAAACTACCTTGCCTGTATTGGGCGTGCCGGTGCCTTCTAAGCACTTACAGGGCCAAGATTCCCTACTTTCCATTGTGCAAATGCCGAAGGGGATACCTGTAGCTACCTTTGCCATTGGCGAAGCTGGTGCTGCGAATGCGGGCTTGTTTGCAGCTTCTATTTTAGCGATTAATGATGCTAGCCTCGCGCAAAAACTAACCGAATTCCGGGTCAAGTTAGCCGATAAAGTGCAGTTGATGGAATTGACTGACAAGCCTTAATTCACAATTATTTCGCATTTAATTGCCAATCAAAATCTTTAAAGTAAATTTTAAAACGATATGAATACTAGTCACAGTGCACATAGCAGTGAAACCCACTCAGTAATTTTACCGCCAGCCATGTTGGGTATGTTGGGTGGCGGCCAACTGGGTCGCTTTTTTGTAATCGCTGCGCATGAAATGGGTTATCGCGTTACTGTGCTAGACCCTGATGCGAATAGCCCTGCAGGTAAAATTGCAGACTTGCACATATGTGCTGCCTTTGATGACAAAGTTGCACTAGCCTCGTTAGCAAGCACTTGTGCTGCGATTACGACCGAGTTTGAAAATGTACCGGCTGATTCCTTGTCATTTTTAGCACAAACTACACCTGTACGACCAAGTGCCTATAGCGTTGCGATTGCGCAGCATAGAGTTAGCGAAAAAAACTTTTTGAAGCAGGCTGGTTTGCCAGTTGCGCCGTATGAAGTCATCAATGAGGTTGAGGATTTACCCAATGATGATAGTGATATTTACCCGGCAATTTTAAAAGTTGCACGTTTCGGTTACGACGGTAAAGGTCAGGCAAGAGTTAAAAATCAGCATGAAGCTCAAGTGGCGTTTAAACAATTTGAGCGCGAAGAATGCGTGCTTGAAAAAATGCTCAAGCTTGATTATGAAGTTTCAGTTGTATTGGCTAGAGATACCCATGGCAATATTGCGACGTTTCCAACATCAGAGAATAGTCATCTCAACGGTATATTAGATATTTCTATAGTGCCAGCGCGTGGTAGTGATGCTATTAGCCATCAAGCGCAAAAATTGGCGATTCTGGTCGCTGAAAAGCTTGATTATACGGGTGTGATCGGTGTGGAGTTTTTTGTATGTAATGGCGAACTGTTAGTCAATGAAATGGCGCCACGGCCACACAACTCTGGTCATTACACGATTGATGCTTGCGTGACCAATCAGTTTGAGCAACAAGTCCGCGTGATGACTGGGCTGCCATTAGGTAGTAGTCGTCAACACAGCCCCGCGGTCATGGTGAACATACTAGGTGATATTTGGCCTGTTGATGATAAAACGCAGGCGCAAGTTGAACCTGCTTGGCAACAGGCATTTAATAACACGCAACTTAAAATGCATCTATATGGTAAGCAGCAAGCGCGCTCAGGTCGTAAAATGGGACACTTTACGGTTATTAATGCTAGTCGCGATGAAGCCATTAAACAGGCGATGCAAGTGCGAGCAGATTTGAATATAGGCAGCTAACAGTTGCCACTTTTAGCTTTATTCGAGTAAGTAAGCATTAATGCCCAATGTGCTAAATAACCAGCAATACTGAATAAAATATGAGCAATAAAAAAGCCGAATTTAAATTCGGCTTTTTTATTAAATATTACTTACTTTTAAAGCTTAGCTTTATGCCATCGCCTTAATTGCAGCATTTAAGCGGCTTTTATGACGTGAAGCTTTGTTTTTGTGAATGATTTGTTTATCCGCAATGCGGTCAATCACACTTAC
>Ga0209913_1000859_pt1 | contig 21113 bp, 14 predicted proteins | sample PersoiDNA2013203_FD_185805 | JGI IMG/M metagenome (GOLD analysis project Ga0209913, IMG submission 185805) | Permafrost soil microbial communities from the Arctic, to analyse light accelerated degradation of dissolved organic matter (DOM) -... | ecosystem: Environmental > Terrestrial > Soil >... | reverse complement strand
CCCTGCCCATGCTCATGGCCGTGATGCCAGAGTTCGGCCTTGTCGAGCAGGAAAAAGAACACCACCCCGATCAGCAGGGTGGCAAACAGGGCGTGCGGGCTGGCCTGGCCTTCAAAGGCCTCGGGCAGCAGGTGCATGAAGGCGGTGGCCAACAGGGCGCCGGCCGCCAGGCTCAGCAGGTGCTGGGCATTGATGCCGCCGCGCCCCGAGTCCACGCCGGCACGCATCAGAAAAGCGGCCACCCAGACACTGCCGATGCCGGCAGTCAGGGTGGCCAGGATGATTTGTAGCAAAGTCATAAGCACTCGTCGGGCAGGGCCGGCCTCGGCCGGGCCCCGCGCATCAGGACCGGGCCTGCCGCATCAGGCAAACCCTTTGCCCAGGCCCGGCAGGCCAGTGGGGCAGTTTAGCGGCTGGGCCGGCCGGGTTCAGGCCACCCCATGCTGTTTGAACCATTCCAGGGTGCGTTTCCAGCCGTCTTCGGCAGCTTCCTTGCGGTAGCTGGGGCGGTAGTCGGCATGGAAGGCATGCGGCGTGTCGGGGTAGACCACGAACTGCGAGGCACGGGCGGCCTCCGGGCCGGCCGCCAACGCGGTCTTCATGCGCTCCACGGTGTCCAGCGGAATGCCGGTATCGGCGCCGCCATACAGGCCCAGCACCGGGGCCTTGAGGCTGGCCACCCGGTCGATCGGGTGCTGCGGCGTGAGTTCGCTGGGCTGGCCCACCAGGCGGCCGTACCAGGCCACGGCGGCCTTGACGGGCGCGTGCGAGGCGTACAGCCAGGCGATGCGGCCCCCCCAGCAGAAGCCGGTGATGGCCGTCTTGTCGAGGTTGCCCCCATTCGCGCCCGCCCATTTCAGGGTGGCGTCCAGGTCGGACAGCACCTGGGCATCGGGCACCTTGGACACCAGCTCGCTCATCAGGCGGGCCATGTCGGTGTATTTGGACGCGTCGCCCTGGCGGCTGTAAAGCTCGGGGGCGATGGCCAGGTAGCCATGGCGCGCGAAACGCCGGCAGACGTCGGCGATGTACTCGTGCACCCCGAAGATCTCCTGCACCACCAGCACCACCGGCAGGTGGGTCTTGCCGGTCGGGGATGCGCAATAGGCCGACAGCGCAAAGCCGTTGGCGTCGATGCTCACGCGCCCGGCCTCCAGGCCCTCGGCGGTGGTGTGGATGGCGGTCTGGGCCTGCAGCGGCTGCGCCGCAGCGGCGTAACCCAGCCCGAGGCCCAGCGCCGCCTGCAGCGCGGTGCGGCGGCTGGGGCCCGCCACGCCACTCTGGCCGGCCGGCAGCAAGGCCTCGAATTCAGTCTTCAGATCGTCAGGCAGCATGAAACTCTCCAGGTGATGAGTGAGGTTCGGGTCGATGAGGCTTGGCAGTGTAGGCAATTCACGCCAACCCTGCCGACAGACGGCCTCGGTGCGTCCCGTCGAAGACCGGCCCGTCCGAATTTTTGTAACAATTAATGACAAACACATAGACTGAACCACCAGCCCCCTCACGCCATGCCTGCCACCCCCCGCCCAGCCCCCGCCCCCGACACCCCCGTCCAACGCCTGGGCAGGCCCCTGATCCTGTGTGCGGCCGGAGCCCTGCTGATCCTGCTGGCCCTGGCCCGATCGGCCTGGCTGCTGGCACTCGAACACGACACGGCCGGCCTCACGCTTTGCGTGCTGGCCATGGTGCTGCCCCTGGTCGGCCTGATGTGGCTGTGGCAGCACGTGCGGCTGGTGCACGAGCACAGCCTGCAACAACAGACCGACCTCCTGGCCGCCCTGGCGCGCAGCGAACGACTGGAAGGCGCACTGCGCTGCTTTCCCGACGCGGTGGCCTTGTTCGACGCCGAGGACCGGCTGGTGCTGGCCAGCGACCGCTACCGCAGCATGAACCCGGCGGTGGCGCCCTTGCTGCAGCCCGGGGTGCCCTTTGAACAGATCCTGCGCGCCGCCGCCGCGGCAGGTGAGGTGACCGAGGCCGTCGGCAATGAAGACAACTGGGTACGCCAGCGCATCCACCAGCACCAGAGCCTGCGCCAGGACTTTCTGCAGGGCCTGGCCGGCAACCGCTGGGTGCGGGTCAATGAATGCCGTACCCCGGACGGCGGGCTGATCGGCCTGCGCACCAACGTGACCGACTTCGTGCGCCAGCAGCAGGCCCTGCAGGAGGCGCGCAGCGATGCACAACAAGCCCGCCGACTGCTGGTGCGGGCCCTGGATGCGCTGCCGGCGGCGCTGGAGATCTTCGACGAACAAGACCGCCTGGTGATCTACAACCGGGCTTTGCAGAACATGTTCCCGCACATCGACTACCCCCGCTCGGTGGGGCGGCCCTTCGCCGACATGGCGGCCGAGAGCCTGCGCCATCACGCCGTGGTCGAGGCCGTGGGCCAGGAAGAGTCATGGCTGGCGCAGCGCCTGCAGAGCCGGGCCAGCATGAGCAGCCGCAGCTTTTTGCAGGAGTTGTCGGGCGGGCGCTGGGTGCAGGCCTACGAAACCCGCACGCCCGAGGGCTATGTGGTGGCGATCCGGCTGGACATGACCGAACAGGTGACACAGCGCGAGGCGCTGGAACAGGCCCAGCGCGAAGGCCAGCGGGTGCGCCAGTTGTTGATGGATGCCCTGGAGGCCCTGCCCGAGGGGCTGGCGGTGTACGACACCGACGACCGCCTGCTCCTGTGCAACACCCAGTACCGGGTGATGTACAACGGGCTGGCCCATCTGCTGCAACCGGGCAGGCCCTTCGACGAACTGATCGAGTATTCGGTGGCCCACCAGCATTTCGGACAGGCCCCGCAAAGCGGCGAGACGGCAGAAGACTGGGCCGCCCAGCGCCTGGCCTCGCACCGCCAACCCGGTGCGGCCATGCTGGTGCCCATGCACGATGGACGCTGGTTCCGGGTGCACGAGCGCAAGACCGCCGAGAAAATGACCGTGGGCGTGCACGTGGACGTGACCGAACTGGTGCTCAAGGAGCAGCAACTGGCCCATGCCAACCAGTTGCTGGCCACGCTCTCGGCCACCGACGGCCTGACAGGCCTGCACAACCGGCGCAGCTTTGACGAGGCGCTGACCACCGAGTGGCAGCGCTGCGCACGCCATGAGCAGCCCCTGGCCCTGCTGCTGGTCGACATCGACCACTTCAAGCTCTACAACGACCATTACGGCCACCTGGCCGGTGACGACTGCCTGCGGCGGGTGGCCCAAGTGCTGAACGCCGATTTCCGGCGCTCGGGCGAGGTGGTGGCCCGCTATGGCGGCGAAGAGTTCGTGCTGCTGCTGCCCGGCATCCCGCTCGAGGGCGCCCGCGAGGTGGCCCAGCGCTGCCTGGAACGCATCCGCACCGAGAACATCCCCCACGCCGCCTCACCGACCAGCCCACGGCTGACGCTGAGCATCGGCGTGGCCGCCTGGGTGCCGGATGGCAAGGCCCACGCCCACCAGGCCCACCGACTGATCAACGCGGCCGACGCCGCGCTCTACCACGCCAAGCAGAGCGGCCGGGCCCGCTACGTCCTGGCCAGCGAACTGCAGGACATGGAGGCACGACCCCACTTGACGCCGCCTGATCGCTGACAATGCGCTCCATGCACATCCTCCTCACCGGTTCGCGCGGCTTCATCGGTCGCACCTTCAAACAGGCCCTGCAACACGCGGGTCACACGGTGCTGGGCGGGGTGTCCCCGGGCCGAAGCCCCGGGCCGGGCGAGTGCGTGATGGACTTTGCCCACGACACCCGTGCCGAGGTGTGGCTGCCCCGGCTGCAAGGGGTGGATGCCGTCATCAACACCGTGGGCGTGCTGCGCGACAGCCGCAGCCGCCCCATCGATGCGGTGCACCGTGACACGCCCGTCGCCCTGTTCAGCGCCTGCGCCCAGGCCGGCGTCCGGCGTGTGGTGCAGATCTCGGCGCTGGGCATCGAGGGCAGCCCGACGCGCTATGCGAGCACCAAACGCGCCGCCGACCAGCACTTGCTGGGGCTGGCCGCCGCCCCGGGCGGGCCCAGTGCGGTGGTGCTGCGCCCCAGCGTGGTGTTTGGCCATGGCGGCGCCAGCAGCGCCATGTTCATGGGCCTGGCGCGCCTGCCACTGGCGGTGTTCCCGGGCCCGATGTTGACCGCCCAAGTTCAACCGGTGTCGGTGCACGATCTGGCAGAAGCCGTGGTGGCCCTGCTGGGCCCGGCACTGGACCAGCGCGGCATCATCGAATGCACCGGGCCGGCCCCGCTGAGCCTGGGCGAGCTGGTGGCCAGCCTGCGGGCCCAGTCGGGCCAGCGGCCGGCCTGGGTGCTGCGCCTGCCCGATGTGCTGACGGCACTGAGCGCCCGCCTGGGCGACCTGGCCCCGGCCTCGGTGCCCTGGTGCAGCGAGACACTGGCCATGCTGGGCAGCGACAACGTGGGCGACCCCAGCCGGTTTGAAGCCCTGCTGGGCCATGCCGCCACCGCCAGCGGCGAGCTGGTGGCTCGGGCCTGGCGCCACTGAGGGCGAGGCGCGCCAGACCTCGCCAGACCTCAGGTGCCGGCACCCGCACCGGGGTGGGCCAATGTCCACTGACGCCACATCTCGGCCATGGGCGCCGGACGCCCGAACAGATAGCCCTGCCCCAGGGTGCAGTTGAGCGAGCGGAGCAACTCGGCCTGCTCTTCGGTCTCCACCCCTTCGGCAATGGCCGGCACCTGCAGGCTGTGGGTGATGTCGATGAAGGCCTTGAGAATGGCCGCACTGCGCGCGTTCTGCTGCGCGGCCACCAGAAAGCTGCGGTCGATCTTGATCTCGGTGAAGGGGAACTTGTTCAGGTACGAGAGCGAGGAATAGCCCGTGCCGAAGTCGTCCAGGGCCAGGCCCACGCCCAGGGCCTGCAGTTCGCCCAGGGTGGCGCGCATGACCGGGTCGTCCTCGACCAGCAGGCTCTCGGTGATCTCGATCACCAGGGCGCGGGGCGGCAAGGCACTGCGCTCCAGCACCTCGTGCACACGGTCGATGAAGTCGGCCTGCACCAGTTGCCGCTGCGACACGTTGACGTGCACGATGAAGCCCTCGCTCAGCGTGTGCTCACGCATCAACTGGGCCACCTCGACCGCCGCCTGGCGCATCACCCAATGGCCCAGCTCGACGATCAGGCCCGACTCTTCGGCCAACGGGATGAACTGGGCCGGGCCGATGGCACCGCGCTGCGGGTGCTGCCAGCGCAGCAAGGCCTCCAGCCCGCACAAGGCGCCGGTGTCCAGGCTGACCAGGGGTTGAAAGTAGACCTGGAACTGCCCCTGCACCAGCGCCACATGCATGTCGGCCGTCAACTCGGCGGCCAGGCGATTGCGCTCGAGCAACGAGTCGTCAAAGTTGACCCGCTGACCACGCTCACCCGACTTGGCCTTTTGCAGCGCCGCGCTGGCAAAGCGCAGCAGGTCGCGTTCAAACGCCACCCCATTGGCCTGGGCACTGACCACGCCCAGGCTGGCCCCCACCAGCACCTCGTCGGTGTCGGTCTGGAACGGCTCGTTGAAGCAGCCACGCAGGCTGCGGATGCAGGACTCGGTGTGCGCAACACCCGCCGCCCCGGGCAGCACGACCAGGAACTCGTCCCCCGAGATGCGCCCCACCAGCGCCTCGTTCGGGCAGGCCGAGCGCAGGCGCATCCCGATCAGGCGCAGCAGCTCATCACCCGCGCGCGGCCCCAGCGAGGCGTTGACGGCCCGGAAGCGGTCCACACCGAACAGCAGCAGCGTCACCTCACGCGGCTCGGGCCAGCGGCAGGCCGCCATCAGCCCCTCGCGGTTGGGCAGGCCGGTGACGGCATCCAGCAAGGCCATGTCGTGCAACTTGCCCAGTTGGGCCCGGATGCGCTGTGACATGGCATTGAAGGCATCGGTCAGGCTGGCAATCTCATGGATGTGGCTGGGCTCGACCACGGCCGGAGGGGCCTCGGGGCCGGCCGCCAGCAACGTGGCGGCACTGGCGGCCTGACGGATCGGATGGGCGATGCGGCGCAGCACCAGCAGGCCCACCAGCAAGCCGGCACCCGACAGCGCCAGCACCAGCACCAGGGCCAGCCGGGCGGTGTCTCGGGCCTGGGCGTTGAGGTCGGACTCGGCCACCAGGGCCACCAGGCGCCAGTTCAGGCCGCGCTCGTCGCGCAGCTGGGTGCTGCGGCCAAAGTAGCGCTGCCCGCCCTGATCCACACTGAAATCCGCCGCCTCGGCCTCGCCCAGCGAACCGAGCGCGGCGAAACTGGTCTGCACCAGCGGCTGGAGACTTTGCGCGGCGGTCAGGATCTGCCCCTTCTTGGCCGGGCGGGCCTCTTCCACATGCGAGTGCGCCAGCATGTGCCCCTGCGGGTCCACCACATAGGCCAAGGCCGAGGGGTGGTCCTGCATCAGCGGCAGTCGCCGCAGCAGCGCGGACAGGTCATTGAGCGACACATCGGTGCCCAACACCCCCAGCAGGCGGCCATTGGCTCGCAACACCGGCGTGGTGGCGGAGATCGAGGTGGAGTCGCCAAAGCTGGAGACGTAGACCTCCGTCCAGCGCTGCTGCCCCTGGCGCGCGGCCGGCGTGTACCAGGGGCGCTGGCGCGGGTCGTAACGCTGGATCACGGCCTGCTCGGCCCCTGTTTCCGTGTCGTAGCTGATCAGGCGCTGGGCCGTGCGGCGGTCTTTCAGAAAAGTCTGCAAACGGCCGTCCGGGCCGATCTTGATGCCGAAGAAATCGCCCTGTTCGGTGCCCAGCTGGATCATGCCGACCTGGGGGAAGTAGGGGCGGTAGATGGACTTGAAATGGCCGCTGAAGAGGGTCTGCACGGCCGTCATGTCGCCGCCCTGGACCAGGTCCTGGCGTGCCAGCAGATCGGCCATGCTGAGCTGCAGGGTGAAGATGACGTTGAGGTGGCTGATCACCTCGGCACGCATGTGGTCGCTGGTGGCAAACAGCAGGTTGCGGCCACTGGCCTCGATGAGGCGGTCCGAGGTGAGGCGCTGCGCACCGATCAGGATGCCGATCGCGGTCAGCAACACCCCCCCGAAGGGCAGTGCCAGCGCGACCCACAGCGGCATCCTCCATCTGGACATGACAACTCCTGAAACCCGGTTTCGAACGGCGTCTGGTGCCGAACTGCCCGATACTAACCAATGGGCCTGCTTGAAACGCACTTTTCTCATTTTCGTGCGCTCATCGCGCCACCGCAGGATCCGGCACAGCTGCCCAGCCCTCAGTGCGCCTGATCCCAGTTGTGGCCCACGCCCACCTCGGCCAGCAGCGGCACCTGCAGGCTGGCCACACCGGCCATGACCGCCGGAATGGCCTGGCGCAGCCAGTCCAGCTCCGACTCGGGCAACTCGAACACCAGTTCGTCATGCACTTGCATGATCATGCGGGTGCCACGCTGCTCGGCATCAAGCAACTTCTGCACCTGCACCATGCTCATCTTGATCAGATCGGCTGCCGTGCCCTGCATGGGTGCGTTGATGGCAGCGCGCTCGGCCCCCGCGCGACGCGGGCCATTGGGCGAGTTGATCTCGGGCAGGTACAGGCGGCGGCCGAACACCGTCTCGACATAGCCCTGGGCCTTGGCCTGGGCGCGGGTGTCGTCCATGTAGCGGCGCACGCCCGGGTAGCGCTGAAAGTAGCGGTCGATGTAGGCCGCGGCGGCCTTGGTCTCGATGCCCAGGCTCTTGGCCAGGCCAAAGCTGCTCATGCCGTAGATCAGGCCGAAGTTGATGGTCTTGGCATAGCGGCGCTGTTCGGTGCTGACCTGCTCCAGGGCCACGCCGAACACCTCGGCCGCGGTGGCGCGGTGCACGTCCAGGCCCTCACGGAAGGCGTTCAGCAAGGCCTCGTCACCGCTCAAGTGGGCCATGATGCGCAGCTCGATCTGCGAGTAGTCGGCGCTGGCGATCAGGCGACCGGCCGGGGCCACGAAGGCCTCGCGCACGCGCCGGCCTTCGGCCGTGCGGATGGGGATGTTCTGCAGGTTGGGGTCGTTGCTGGACAGGCGCCCCGTCACCGCCACGGCCTGTGCATAGTGGGTGTGCACCCGCCCGTCGCGGGGCGAGGCCATCTGGGCCAGCTTGTCGGTGTAGGTGCTCTTGAGCTTGGACAGGCTGCGGTGCTCCAGGATGCGCGCGGGCAGCGGGTAGTCTTCGGCCAGTTTTTCAAGCACCTCTTCGTCGGTGCTGCGGGCGCCGGTGGCGGTCTTCTTGATCACCGGCAGGCCCAGCTTGTCGAAGAAGATCTCGCCCAGCTGCTTGGGGCTGCCCAGGTTGAAGGGCTGGCCGGCGATCTCGTAGGCCTCGTTCTCGAGCTGCAGGATGCGCTGGCCCAGTTCGTGGCTTTGTTGCTGCAGGGTGGGCGCGTCGATCAGCACGCCGTTGCGCTCGATGCGGTAGAGGGCCTCGCTGCTGGCGATCTCCAGCTCGTAGATCTCGCGCAGGCGCGGCAGGGCCTGCAGCTGCGGCCACAGCACCTGGTGCACCGCCAGGGTCAGGTCGGCGTCTTCGCAGGCGTACTGCGAGGCGCGGTCGATGGCCACCTGGCTGAAGGGGATCTGGTGCACGCCCTTGCCGCACAGGTCTTCGTAGCTCAGCCCGCTGCGCCCCACATGGCGCTCGGCCAGGCTGCTCAGGCCGTGGGGCTTGTGCACTTCCAGCACATAGCTTTGCAGCATGGTGTCGTGCACATAGCCCTGCACCTCGATGCCGTGGTTGGCAAACACGTGGCGGTCGTACTTGATGTGCTGGCCCAGCTTGGGCCGGCTGGCATCTTCCAGCCAGGGCTTGAGGCGGGCCAGCACCTCGTCGCGCGGCAACTGGGCCGGGGCGTCGGGGTAATCGTGGCCCAGGGGCACATAGGCCGCGGCGCCCTCTTTCACGCTGAGGCTCAGGCCCACGATCTCGGCGCGCATCGCGTCCAGCGAGGTGGTCTCGGTGTCGATGGAGCTCAGCTCGGCCGTCTGCAGCAGGTCCAGCCAGCGCTCGAAGGCCGGCCAGTCGAGCACGGTGTCGTAGTGCTCGTTGGCCACCGGAGCCACCTCGGCCTCGGCACCCGGGGCCGGCTCGGCGAACAGATCACCGGTGCCGCCGTCGTCAGCAGGCGCTGCGGCCGCCTTGGCAGCCGCTTTCGAAGGGGCCGGCGCGGCGGCTGCCGCCCCGCCCAGGGCGCGGGCCAGGCCCTTGAAACCGTATTGCTCGTAAAACACGCGCAGGGGCTCGTTTTGCGGCGCCTGCAGCGCCAGGGTCGAGAAATCGGGCAGGCCCGGCACCCAGGCCTGCAGATCGCAGTCGGTCTTGATGGTGACCAGCTGCCGGCCGGTGGGCAGCCAGCCCAGGGTGTTGCGCAGGTTTTCGCCGGCCACGCCCTTGATCTCGCCGGCCCGCGCCATCAGGGCGTCGAGCGAGCCGTACTCGGCCAGCCACTTGGCCGCCGTCTTGGGGCCCACCTTGGGCACGCCGGGCACGTTGTCCACCGTGTCGCCCACCAGGGCCTGGAAATCGATCATCAGCGAGGGCGGCACGCCAAATTCGGCAGTGACGCCGGCCACGTCGCGCTTCTTGCCGTTCATGGTGTCGATGATGGTGATGTGCTCGTTCACCAATTGCGACAAATCCTTGTCGCCGCTGGACACCACCACCGTCAGCCCCTGGCGGGCGGCACCCACGGCCAGGGTGCCGATCACGTCATCGGCCTCGACGCCGGGCACATCGAGCACCGTCCAGCCCATCAGGCGCACCACCTCGTGGATGGGCTCGATCTGGCTGCGCAGATCGTCAGGCATGGGGGCGCGCTGGGCCTTGTACTCGGGGTAGATCTCGTCGCGGAAGGTGGGGCCCTTGGCGTCGAAGATGCAGACGGCGTAGTCGGCCGGCACCTCTTTGCGCAGGCTCTGCATCATGTTGATCATGCCGCGGATGGCCCCGGTGGCGGCGCTGCCCGGGTCGCCCGGCACGGCACGCAGGTCGGGCATGGCGTGGAAGGCGCGGTAGAGGTAGCTGGAGCCATCCACCAGCAGCAGGGTGCGCGGGGCGCTGGCGGCGTCGCCAGGGGAACCGGTCGCGGCGGTGGGTTGTTCGGCGGGGTCGCGGGATTCGTCTTGCATGGACACGATTGTGCATTGCCTACAATCAAGTCCATGCGCGCCCTTACCCTTTCTCTCATTTACCCGCTGGCTGCTGCGGCAGCCCTCCTGTGTGCCCCGCTGGCGCGGGCCCAGGCCCCTGCCACGCCAGCGCAAGCCGAGGCGGCAGCGGCGCCCACCGCCCCTGCATCCCCCGCGGCCCTGAAGGGTGATCAGCGCATCCAGCACATCCACATGGAAGACAGCGGCAGCAAGGTGGACGAGGTGCGCTACGGCGGCCACACCCAGAGCGTGACCGTGCAACCCAAGGGCCCCAACGGCAACCCCTTGCCCGAATACGAAGTGCTGTCCAACGACGGCTCGCGCGCCCGCCCCCTGACGCTGGAGGGCAACAACGGCCCGCTGGGCCAGCGCGTGTGGAACGTGTTCAAGTTCTGAAACCCATTTTTCCGACCGATGGCTGTATTTACCGAAGTCTCTCGCGAAGAGGCACAGAAACTCATGCGCCGCCTGAACCTGGGCGAGCTGACCGACCTGCGTGGCATCGAGGGCGGCATTGAAAACACCAACTACTTCGCCAGTGCCGAACACGAGGGTGTCGCCAACCACTATGTGCTGACCCTGTTCGAGCGCCTGACTGCCGAGCAACTGCCGTTCTACCTGTACCTGATGAAGCACCTGGCCCAGGCCGGCATCCCGGTGCCCGACCCGCAGGCCGACGCCCGCGGCGAGGTGCTGCACCAGGTGTGCGGCAAGCCGGCCGCCGTGGTCAACCGCCTGCAGGGCAAGAGCCAGTTGGCCCCCCAGCCCGTGCACTGCGCGGCGGTAGGCGACATGCTGGCCCGCATGCACCTGGCCGGGCGCGACTACGAGCGCCAGCAGCCCAATCTGCGCGGCCTGCCCTGGTGGAACGAGACCGTGCCCGTGGTGCTGCCCCACCTGGAGTCGGCCCAGGCCGACCTGCTGAAGGCCGAACTGGCGTTCCAGAACCACACTGCCGCCTCGCCCGACTATGCCGCCCTGCCGCGGGGCCCGGTGCATGCCGACCTGTTCCGCGACAACGTGATGTTCGATGGCGAGCGCCTGACCGGCTTCTTCGACTTCTACTTTGCCGGCGTGGACACCTGGCTGTTCGATGTGGCCGTGTGCCTGAACGACTGGTGCATCGACCTGCCCAGTGGCCGCCACGACGCCGCGCGAGCCCAGGCCTTTGTCGCAGCCTATGCGGCGGTTCGGCCCTTCACGGCGGCCGAACGGGCGCTGTTCCCGGCCCTGCTGCGGGCAGGCGCGCTGCGCTTCTGGATCTCGCGGCTGTGGGACTTTCACCTGCCGCGCGAGGCCGCCATGCTCAAGCCACACGACCCGACCCACTTCGAGCGGGTGTTGCGCGAGCGCGTCGCGGCCCCGTGGCGGCCCTGAAGGCGGGCGCCGCCGAGACGGGCTCCCAAGCCCCCATCGAACGGCACCTGTCGCCCATCCCGGTTAAATTAGCGCGTCCTGCCCCGCCATCTGGCGCGGGGCGACCACCTGTTGCTCCATGAAACTGAACATCGTTCCCGCACGCACCGGCCTTTTGTGGGTCAAACAGGGCATGAGGGCTTTCTTCAAGCAGCCCATCGCCCTGTCTGGCCTGTTCTTCATGTTCATGGCCGTGATCTCGATGTGCACGATCCTGCCCTGGATCGGCAGCGTGCTGGCCCTGGTGCTGATCCCTGGCGCCACCCTGGGCATGATGGCGGCCAGCCATGAGGCCTCACGCGGGCGCTTTCCGATGCCCACCATCCTGGTGACGGCGTTTCGCGCCGGCCACCAGCAGATGCGCTCGATGCTGGTGCTGGGCGCGCTGTACGCAGCCGGCTTTGTGGGCCTTCTGGGGCTGACGGCCCTGCTTGACGGCGGCCAGTTTGCCCAGCTCTACCTGGTGGGCGGGCGCATCAGCGCCGACCTGCTCAATGACGAGCGCTTCCTGGGCGCGATGTGGCTGTTCACCCTGGGCTATCTGCCGCTGTCGCTGCTGTTCTGGCATGCACCGGCCCTGGTGCACTGGGACCACGTGCCCCCGGTGAAAAGCCTGTTCTTCAGCCTGGTGGCCTGCTGGCGCAACAAGGGTGCCTTCACGCTCTTCGGCCTGGCCTGGATGGGCGTGCTGACCACCGGCCTGCTGCTGGCCAGCGTGGTGGGCGGCCTGCTGGGCCCCCTGATCGGCAGCACCCTGGTGATGGTGGCCATGCTGGTGCTGCTGGCCATGTTCTTTGCGTCGCTGGTGTTCACCTTCCGCGACTGCTTTGCGCTGCAGGCGCCGGTGGTCGACACCAGCGCCTGAACACCGCGCAGATCAGATCACGGTGAGCTTGGCCACGCTGAGGGCCAGCCACTTCACGCCGTGGCGCGGAAAATTGACCTGGGCGCGGGCGTCGGTGCCACTGCCGTCCACCGTGAGCACCTGGCCCTCGCCGAACTTGTTGTGGAACACCTTCATGCCGGTGCGCAGGCCCTGCGGCGGTTCGGCCTTTTGCGGCGGCAGCGGGGCCGGGGCCGCGGCGGTGTAGGACGAGAAATCAGGCAGGCTGCTGCGCGAGCCGCCGAACGATGAGCCACTGCCCGAACGGGCCCCTCCGCCGAACCCGCCCCCAAAACCACCGCCGGAAGGCGCCGAAAACCCCTGCTGCTTGGGCGTGAGCCATTTCAGCGCCGTCTCGGGCAGCTCTTCGAAAAAGCGGCTGCGCAGGTTGTAACGGGTCTGGCCATGCAGCATGCGGGTCTGCGAATGGCTCAGGTACAGGCGCTTGCGGGCCCGGGTGATGGCCACATACATCAGGCGGCGCTCTTCCTCCAGGCCCTCGTAATCGCTCATCGAGTTCTCGTGCGGGAACAGACCTTCTTCGAGCCCGGTGATGAACACGGCATCGAACTCCAGCCCCTTGGACGAGTGCACGGTCATGAGCTGCACCGCGTCCTGGCCGGCCTGGGCCTGGTTGTCGCCGGCCTCGAGGGCGGCGTGGGTCAGGAAGGCCGCCAGCGGCGACAGGGTTTCACCGGTTTCGGCGTCGGGGGGCAGCGGGTCGTCGGCCTGGATCAGGGGGCGGCTCAGGTCCAGGCCCTGGCTGGCGGGCGACTGAGTGAGTGACTGGCTGAGCGTGGCCACCTGCTGCTCGGCCGACATGGCCACCGCGTCGCGGCCAAAGCCCTCCTGGGTGACAAAACTCTCGGCGGCGTTGACCAGTTCCTCCAGGTTTTCCAGCCGGTCGGCGCCTTCGCGGTCGGCCTTGTAGTGCTCGAGCAGATCGCTCTGCGCCAGCACCAGCTCGATGATCTCGCGCAGGGTCTTGCCCTCGGTCTGCTCGCGCATCACGTCGATGCGGGCCACAAAGGCGGCGATGTTGGTGCCGGCCTTGCCGCTCAAGGCGCTGACCGCGTCGTGCAGCGAGCAACCGGCCGCCCGGGCCGCGTCCTGCAACTGCTCGATGCTGCGCGCCCCGATGCCACGCGGCGGAAAGTTGACCACACGCAGAAAGCTGGTGTCGTCGTTCGGGTTCTCCAGCAGGCGCAGGTAGGCCAGCGCGTGCTTGATTTCAGCCCGCTCGAAGAAGCGCAGGCCGCCATACACGCGGTAGGGGATGCCGTTGTTGAACAGGCCGGTTTCGATCACCCGGCTTTGCGCGTTGCTGCGGTAGAGCACCGCGATCTCCTTGCGCTCGAAGCCGGGCTCGCTGCCCTGGTCGCGGATCAGGTTCTTGATCTCGTCGATCATCCAGGTGGCTTCGGCAAAATCGCTGCTGGCCTCGAACACGCGCACCGGCTCACCCGGGCCCTGGTTGGTGCGCAGCGTCTTGCCCAGGCGCTTTTTGTTGTGGCTGATCAGCTCGTTGGCCGAATCGAGGATGTTGCTGTAGCTGCGGTAGTTCTGCTCCAGCTTGATCTGGTGGCGCACCTGGAACTCGCGCACAAAATCAGCCATGTTGCCCACGCGGGCGCCGCGGAAGGCATAGATGCTCTGGTCGTCGTCGCCCACGGCCAGCACCGCATTGCCCTCGCCACACAGCATCTTGATCCAGGCGTACTGCAGCTTGTTGGTGTCCTGGAACTCGTCGATCAGGATGTGGCGGAAACGCCGCTGGTAGTGCTCGCGCACGGGGTCGTTGTCGCGCAGCAGCTCGTAGCTGCGCAGCATCAGCTCGCCAAAGTCGACCACGCCCTCGCGTTGGCACTGCTCTTCATAGAGCTGGTAGATCTCGACCTTCTTGCGGGTTTCCTCGTCACGCGCCTCGACCATCGCCGGGCGCAGGCCGTCTTCCTTGCAGCCCGAGATGAACCACTGGGTCTGCTTGGCCGGAAAGCGCTCGTCGTCGATGTTGAACTGCTTCATCAGCCGCTTGATGGCCGAAAGCTGGTCTTGCGTGTCAAGGATCTGGAAGCTCTGCGGCAGGTTGGCAAGCTTCCAGTGCGCGCGCAGAAAGCGGTTGCACAGGCCGTGGAAGGTGCCGATCCACATGCCGCGCACGTTCACGGGCAGCATGGCGCCCAGGCGCAGCAGCATCTCTTTGGCGGCCTTGTTGGTGAAGGTGACCGCCATCAGCCCACCGGGCGTGACCTGGCCGGTCTGCAGCAACCAGGCGATGCGGGTGGTCAGCACCCGGGTCTTGCCCGATCCGGCCCCGGCCAGGATCAGCGCGTGCTCGGGCGGCAGGGTGACGGCCTGGCGTTGTTCGTCATTGAGTTGGGCCAGCAGCGGCGAGGCCATCGCGGCGGGCGCCGGGGTGGTGGGCGCCGGCGCGTCGAACAGTGAATTTTGCGGGGACATGGCGCCATTGTAGAAAGCCGCACCCCGGCCGGCCGCGCCGCGCTCAGCGAGCGGGGTTGGGCGGCCTGACCGGGTCGAGCACCAGGTCTTTCTGGAAGCCCTGCCAGAGCGCATCACGCCGCTGCAGGGCCTGGCTCACTTCCTCGCTGCGGCCCTGGGCCACGGCGCTGACCAGCGCATTGCACAAAAAGAAGGCCGCGGTGTACGAGTCGAACGGCGAGGCATTGGCCGTGTGCACCTGCAGCCAGTGGCTGGCGTGCTCGATCACCGGGGCGGCCGGGCCGTCGGTGAGGGCCAGCACCTCGCAACCCTGGCGCCGGAAATGCCGCGCCGCGTGCAGCGCACTGGCGGAATACCGGCGGATGGTGAACACCAGCAGCACATCGGGCGGCTCGACCCACAAGAGCTTGTCGACCACCGCCGGCGCCCCGGCGCTGAGGTCGTGCACGCCAGGGCGACACATGTTGAGGTGGGCCACCAGGTAGGCGCCGATCGGGGCGCTGTTCTTTTCGGCCATCACGAACAGGCGCCCGCGGGGCTGGCTCAGGCATTCCACCACCTTGGCAAACACCGGCAGATCAATACCGTCACGGGTGGCGGCCAGGTTGTGCTGGTCGTGCAGCAAGGCGTCGTCGATGCACTCGTTCAGGCTGCGGTGCGCGCCCAGGGTGGCGCTGGCCCGCTGGCCCGCCGAGTGCAGGCGCGTGCTGACCACACCACGGGCCTCGCGCCGCACCTCGGCCAGGCTGGCATAGCCCAGCTTGGCAAACAGGCGCACCACGGTGGAAGCGCTGGTGCCCACCGCAGCGGCCATGGCACTGGCCGAATCCAGCACGCTGTCGGGGTAGCCGCGCATGAGGCCGTCGGCCAGGGCGCGCTCGCTGGCGGTCAGGGTGTTGGCATGGCGCACCAGGCGCTCGGTCAGAAGCATGTCGGTCTCTCAAAAAACAACGGACGGCGAAGCCAAGCATAGCGATGGCATTGCAATAAATATTGCAATGAATATGATTTATGAAATATTTATTTCAAACGCGCCATGAATCAAGCCCCAGCCACCCCGGCCCACGCCCCAACCCCAGTCATGTCCCGTGCCGAACAGCGCCGCCAGGTCAGCGACTGGCTGGCCAGCCAGCGCAGCGAGATGGAGGCCATGTTGGCCAGCATCGTCAACATCGACAGTGGCAGCCGCCAGAGCGCGGGCATCGAGCAGGTGGCCAGCCTGCTGCGCGCGCCGCTGGAGCAGGCCGGCTGGCGCACCGAGTGGCTGGCCCAGCCGGGCTACGGCGCCTGCCTGCAGGCCGAGCTGCCCGGGCAAGACCCCCAGGCCGCCCCGGTGCTGCTGCTGGGCCACATGGACACCGTGTTTCCGGCCGGCACCGCAGCCGCCCGGCCCTACCGGGTGGAAGACGGCAAGGCCTTCGGCCCCGGCGTGGCCGACATGAAGTCGGGCCTGGTGCTGCACACCTGGGTGGCCCAGGCCCTGGCCCGCAGCGGCGGTGCCCCCCGGCCGCTGCGGATCTTCTTCTCGTGCGACGAAGAGATCGGCTCGCCCGCCACGCGCGGCGCCATCCGCCAGGCCGCTCAAGGCTGCCATGCGGTGCTCAATGCCGAACCCGGCCGCATCAGCGGCAATGTGGTGACCTCACGCAAGGGCTCGTGCGTGACAGTGTTCGAGGTGGAGGGCGTGGCCGCCCATGCCGGCATCAACCCGGCCCAGGGCGCCAGTGCCATCGGCGCGCTGGCGCTCAAGATCGTGGCCCTGCACGGCCTCAATGGCCTGGAAGAAGGCGTGACGGCCAATGTGGGCCACATCGAGGGCGGCATGGCGGCCAATGTGGTGGCCCCGCTGGCCCGCGCCCAATTGGACCTGCGCTACACCGCCGACACCGACCTGCCGCGTCTGCTGGAAACCGTGCGCCAGATCATCGAAGCCCCCAGCCTGGAGCGAACCCGCGGCCGCATCATCGAACAGCACAGCACCCTGCCCATGGCCCCCACCCCGGCGCCCCTGCTGCAGCTGTACCAGCGCAGTGCCGCCGAAGTCGGCTTTGCGGTCGAGGGTGAATTCACCGGCGGCGCGGCCGACAGCGGCATCACCTCGTCGATGGGCATCCCGACCCTGTGCGCCCTGGGCCCGGTGGGCGGCTATGCCCACAGCGAACGCGAGTTCTGCCTGCTCGACACCCTGGTGCCCCGCGCCCAGGCCCTGGCACTGACGGTGCTCGGGCTGGACTGACCTGATTTTTTTCGACTCTGAACTGGAGCTCACCCCATGAAGCACACCCCTCTGCCTGCACTGCCCCTGATGCCACGCCGCCGCCTGCTGGCCGGTGGCCTGGGCCTGGCCGCGCTGTCCAACCCGCTGGCCAGCCTGGCCGACGGCGACAAATACCCCTCGCGCCCGATCAACCTGATCGTGCCCTTCCCGCCCGGCGGCTCGGTGGACGTGATGGCCCGCACCTATGCCGACCCCTTGGGGCGCCTGCTGGGCGTGCCCATCGTGATCGACCACAAGCCCGGTGCCGGCGGCTCGATCGGCAGCCAGTTCGTGGCGCGAGCCAAGCCTGACGGCTACACCCTGGTGGTGTCTTCGCAAAGCAGCCACCTGGCCAACCCGCTGGTGCAGCCCAAGCTGGGCTACGACCCGATCAAGGATTTCGAATCGATCGCCATCCTGGGCCGCCAGCCCAATGTGCTGGTGGTGCACCCCAGCCTGCCAGTGCGCACCTTCCAGGAGTTTCTGGCCTACGTGAAAGAACGCCCGGGCCAGCTCAACTTCTGCTCGGCAGGGGCTGGCAGCATGGGTCAGTTGAACGTCGAGATGCTGATGCTCAACACCGGCATCAAGGCCACCCACGTGCCCTACAAGGGCGGCTCGCCGCTGATCACGGCCATCCTGAGCAACGAGGTGCAGTTTGCCCTCGACAACCTGGTGATCATGCTGCCCCACATCCAGGCCGGCAAGATGCGCGCCCTGGCCGTGGCCTCGCCCACCCGCCTGCCCCAGTTGCCCGATGTGCCCACCTTCACCGAGCTGGGCCACGCCAACCTGAACCAGACCTCCTGGACCGGCCTGGCCGCGCCGGCCAACACCCCGGCCCCGGTGGTCCAGGCCCTGTACAAGGCCGTGCGCGAGGTGGCCACCAGCGCCGCCATGCAAGACATCCTCAAGCAACGTGGCGTGATCGCCCCCGAGGAGATGTCGCCCAAGGACTTCGAGAAGATGATGGCCGATCGCCTGGTGGTGTATGGCGATGTGGTGCGCCGCGCCAACGTGAAGCCCGAATGAGCCCGGCCCGGCTGGGGCCGGGCCACCTGTGCGACCATGGCGCCATCCCCCGCCCTGGAGTTGCACCATGTTTCTTCGCGCCCCGGCCCTTGCCGGTCTGGCGGTTCTGACCGCCCTGCTGGCCTCTGCGGCGGCCCACGCCCAATCCACCTGCAGCAGCGACGGCCAGGCCAGCACGCGCGCCGTGCGCGAGCGCTTTCTGTCGGCGCAATGCACCGACTGCTGGGCCTCGGCCGGCTCGCCCGTGCCAGCCGGCACCGTGGCACTCGACTGGATCGTGCCCTCGGCCGAACAAGGTGACGACGCCCCGCTGTCGGCAGCGGCCACCCGCGACAGCCTGGAGCGCCTGCCCCGCTGGGGCCTGACAGAAGAAGCCGTGCGGCAAAGTGCCGCAACCGCCCTCGAAAAGAACCACCCGCCGGCCATCCGGCAGGGCCGCCTGCGCGTGGCCCAGGGGCGGGCCGTGAACGACTACATCGGCACCTCGGTGCAATGGCGGACGCCCCACAGGCAAGCCGGACAGAGCCTGTGGCTGCTGCTGGTCGAAGCCCTGCCGGCCGGCACCGAGGGCTCGCCCGTGGCGCGGCTGCTGGTGCGCAACAGCCTGAGCCTCGAACTGCCCCGGCCCGGCCCCAAGCCCTGGCAGGAGCTGCGCGCCATGCGCATTCCCGAGGGCGCCAACCCCGAGCGGCTGCAGCTGCTGGGCTGGGTGCAGGATGCCCGTGGCCGTATGCTGGCCATAAGTGAAACCGTATGCGAAAACGCCCCTGAAACCGGGGCAGGTCGATAGAATCAATCACCGGGCCCAAGATTCTTGCGCCCGGTTTTTTGTGGCCGGTATCGGTGTCGTGTACGACGCCTGCGATGCCCGCGCCGCTCAGGCCGGTCTCAAGCCAAGCGCTCAATCGTTTTTCAACGACCCTTCTGGAGCTTGGTTTTTCTCATGGAAATTTTCGACTACGACAACATCCTTCTGCTGCCGCGCCAATGCCGCGTGGAGAGCCGGTCCGAGTGCGACGCCAGCGTCGAGTTGGGCGGGCGGCGCTTCCGCCTGCCGGTGGTGCCGGCCAACATGAAGACGGTGGTCAATGAAAGCATCTGCCTGTGGCTGGCGCAGCACGGTTACTTCTACGTGATGCACCGCTTTGACATCGACAACGTGAAGTTCGTGCGCGACATGCATGAACAGGGTGCGTACGCCTCGATCTCGCTGGGCGTCAAGGCACCCGACTACGAGACCGTCAACACCCTGGCCGCCAGCGAGCTGGTGCCCGAGTACATCACCATCGACATTGCCCACGGCCATGCCGAAAGCGTGAAGAACATGATTGCCCACATCAAGAACAAGCTGCCCACCGCGTTCGTGATCGCCGGCAACGTGGGCACGCCCGAGGCCATCATCGACCTCGAAAACTGGGGCGCCGACGCCACCAAGGTGGGCATCGGCCCGGGCAAGGTGTGCATCACCAAGCTCAAGACCGGCTTTGGCACCGGCGGCTGGCAGCTGTCGGCCCTGAAGTGGTGTGCCCGGGTGGCCACCAAACCCATCATTGCCGACGGCGGTATCCGCGAGCATGGCGACATCGCCAAGAGCATCCGCTTTGGCGCCACCTTCGTGATGATCGGCTCGATGCTGGCCGGCCACGAGGAATCGCCCGGGGCCACGGTCGAGGTGGATGGCCGCCTCTACAAGGAGTACTACGGCTCGGCCTCCGACTTCAACAAGGGCGAATACCGCCACGTGGAAGGCAAGCGCATCCTGGAGCCGGTCAAGGGCAAGCTGGCCGACACCCTGATCGAGATGGAGCAGGACGTGCAAAGCTCGATCAGCTACTCGGGTGGCAAGAAGCTGATGGACATCCGCAAGGTGAACTACGTGATCCTGGGCGGCGACAACGCCGGCGAACATCTGCTGATGTGAGCCATGGACCCGCGGGGCCCCTGAAGCCCTGCGCGGCACCGGGTTGACAGCCCCCTGACAGCGAGCCGGGGGCGAATTGCACGATCATTCAGGGTATTGGACGGGCCCCCTGGGGCTCGTCGCCGGAAACTGCCCTCACGGGGCCCTGTTTGAACCACAGCTTCAGCCCATGAACATCGCCACCCCCGCCCCCCAACCCACCATCGCCGTGCTCGGCATCGGCCTCATGGGCTTCCCGCTGGCCCGCCGGCTGTGCGAGGCCGGCTTTGTCGTGCATGCCTGGAACCGCAGCCGCGACAAGGCAGAGCGCCTGCGGCCCTTTGGCGCCACCGTGCACGACAGCCCCGGCGCCGCTGTGGCCCAGGCCGATCTGGTCGTGAGCCTGCTGGAAAACGGCGCCGTGGTCGGCGACGTGCTGTTCAAGCAAGGGGCAGCCGCCGCCATGCGCCCCGGCACCCTGGTGGTGGACATGGCCTCGATCAAGCCCGCCGAGGCGCGCGACCATGCCGCCCGACTCAGCGAACAGGGCGTGGCCCACCTGGACGCCCCGGTCTCGGGCGGCACGGTGGGTGCCGAGCAGGGCACGCTGGCCATCATGGCGGGCGGGCGCACCGCCGACTACGAACGCGCCCTGCCCGTCTTCAAGGTGTTTGGCCGCGCCACCCATGTGGGCCCGCACGGCGCCGGTCAACTGGCCAAGCTCGCCAACCAGATGATCGTCGGCATCACCATCGGCGCCGTCGCCGAAGCCCTGCTGTTTGCCGCCAAGGGCGGTGCCGACATGGCCAAGGTGCGCGAAGCCATCGGCGGCGGCTTTGCCGAGAGCCGCATCCTGCAACTGCACGGCCAACGCATGGTCGAGCGCGACTTTGCCCCGCGTGCGCGCATGTCGGTGCAGCTCAAGGACATGCGCAACGCCCTGGACACCGCCCAGGACATCGGCTTCGATGCCCCGGTCACCGCCCTGTTCGAATCGCTCTACGCCAGCGGCATCGAGCACGGCCTGACCGATCTGGACCACTCCGGCCTGTTCGT
>Ga0209913_1000856_pt1 | contig 21177 bp, 16 predicted proteins | sample PersoiDNA2013203_FD_185805 | JGI IMG/M metagenome (GOLD analysis project Ga0209913, IMG submission 185805) | Permafrost soil microbial communities from the Arctic, to analyse light accelerated degradation of dissolved organic matter (DOM) -... | ecosystem: Environmental > Terrestrial > Soil >... | reverse complement strand
GCCGGCCAAGTCCTGCCTCATCGTGGGGCGTCAGACGTGCGTACGGACGGATCTGTAGCATGAGCCACCGGTAGTACTCGGCGTCCTCTGGCGAGAACCAGGGAGGCGCCTCGGCGGCTCGCGCACCGCTTCCGGCGGATGACACAGTCTCTCCATCCAAGGAAGCTGACAACCTCTGGCTGGCCAATTGTGGAGCCTCTGTCACAAGGGGGATTCCACTCTCCACAATAGCTTCGACAAGCGATTCCATGTCTCGGATGCCGGTGTCGGAAACGATGAACTGGGTCACCTCGGCGTTGAGCAGGTAGCCCTGCTCACGAGCTCTCGCAAGGAGATCCCCGAGTCCTTTGGGACAGTGCTCACTCCGAAGGAGTTGCTCAAGGTGGTCAGAAACGCCACCATCCCGGGAGCGAGCCACATCCGCCCGGGATGTTGTGCTAGAGTACTGAGTCTGTCTGGTCATGCTACTGCAACAAGTGTTGCCAGTGAACCTGCCCCTCCCGTAGTGCCATCCCGTGCAGCAGTTGACGTAGCGCTCCATAGAACGCCACGGTGCGGACGAGGTCGTGGGCAGATCATGGCGTTTCACTTGCCACGTCGCCCAGATGCACCGGGGACTGGCTCATGGTACCTTTCTGTGCTCCGAGCGGGAATTCCTCATGGGGTGACTGCACGTGGCTGTCGAAATCGTGACTTGCCTGACGGGCCTCGCCGACAGAGTGCTTCCCATCTTCGAGGAGAATGAAGAAGACGAGACGGGAGTGAGCTGTCTTCGACGCAACGAGGACCGGTCTTGTCCCGTCAGAAGGTTCCACGGTCAGCTGTTGGCGGCTCCTCAATGTCGCTGGTGACTGGTGCGAGCTCCAAGATCTCGGCTTCGAGGTCATCCCACAGCGTTCCCCTCGGTGCCTCGGCAAGCTTCTGGGCCAACAGAGTGAGGCCACCGTGAGCGTAGGCTTCGGCGATCTCAGCAACCCTCTTGCCGTCCAGCACAACGTCGAGATTCACTTCTGAAGACACAGCGACGGAGTAGAGCAGCGCCTTCTCATCGTCTTTGAAGTACTCGCCTCTCACTTGGAAGGAAGGGTCAGGCTTCTTCAGTTCCATGCGTACGTTCATCTTGAATCCGTATGACATTGCAATGATGAACTTCTCTCCGTTTGAGGGCCTGTTCGGTCCGGATGATGGCCACAGGTCCCGGTTCCCGTACGGCTCAATGTCTGCCGCATCAACGCGGAAGAGGAGAGGAAAAGCTTCTCGTTCGTCGCTCATGCTTCTGCCTCCACGATTGTCTCCCCATTGCTCCGAACCAGCCTGTGGCGTGATGCCACACACGGCTGCAGTATGCCTTCCGTCGCCGCGTATTCGGTATCTGTCACCAGAAGGATGACCTGACGGTCTTGACTCAGAGATTTGAGGACCTCCGCAATCTGGTCAGTCATCTTGCCCGTGGTTCTCCCGAACGGAAAGTCGACGACGAGAGGACCCTGGTAGCCCGAGACCTCGTGCAATGCAAGAATGAATGCTATTGCTGCAATTTCCTTCTCTGACTCGGCCATCGTCGCGAGTGCCTCCCCACCACCTGCGTGCATCACGTGGATTCTGTAGGAATCATCCAGGAACGCCCTCGGATAGAGATCTTTTTGCCACATCATCTCCTGGAGAGCCTCGCCGAATCTATCAGACACGTAGGACCTCACCATCTCTGTGCGTTGGCTCAGAACCCTCTGTGCGATCTCTATGGCATCGCTGACAATCGCGAGTCTTGCCTTGTCCTCCTTCAGGCTCACTTCCTTCCCCTGCGCGATCGCGATCTTCTTCTCCTGGTCCGCAAGGCGCTTCTCGAGAAGCTGCATCTCAGCCTTGGTGCTGGCGATTTCTGTCACGTATTTCTCATACAGTTCCTGCTGCGCCGTGCGATTCTGCTGAGCCTGCCGAATCTGTCCTGCATCTATTTGCTGCAGCTCCATGTCCACACTAGCGAGTTCGACACAGACGCTGTCGAGGTCCTGTCGCAGCTCAGCCCATGAGGTCCTAAGACCGCCAAGCTCGGCGGGTTCGCGTTCCAGGAGCCTCTCGACCAATGACACGTACTGCCTGATCGGAGCCACCGCACCTCCAAGATTCGAGACCTCCTTGACTTGTCGGAGGAGAGCATTCAAGTGCTCTCGAATGTCTGCATCCTGTGCCAGCGGTGTGCCACAGATGCAGGTCCCCTCGTTCAGAATTCGCTCGATAAGCGAAGGTTCGACAGGAGGAGGAAGCTCATTTCTTCCCTCCTTCTCCTCGACAAGGGCGTCAAATTGGCGCATCGCAGGTTCTGCGAACACGTGTCCAGCCACCCGGTACAATGCAGATCGGTAGGCGGACTCGGCGACCTTGATACGGCTCTCCAAGGCCGTCTTCTGAGCCTCGAGCTTGGTCTGGCGTTCGGGCAGGTCCGCAGCTCCGCCCTGTGATTGGAGCAACTGGTCGTACTTGTCCCGTTCCTCCTTTGCTATGTCCCGCTCCCTCTCCTGGCCCTCCAGGCGGGTTCTCAGGTTTGTGAGCTGTTCCGAATCGCGGGCCTTGTCTTCAACGAGAGCGAGCATCGCCGGGTTGTTCTTCGCAATCTGCTTCTGCAAGTCCGTTTGCACGCTGGTCAGATGATTCATCGTGGTCTGAAGGAGTCGGATTCTGGAGAGATAGGAGAGTGCAGGCTCGACGTTGGAAGTCGCCTGCCCGAACAAGAAATCCTGAATCTTCTCCCCGTCGAAGAAGTAGTACCATCTCATCTCCTTCGGAATCAGGCTGTTAATGGTGATCGAGGCGCGTTCTGCATCATCATCCTGAACCACCTCGCCCCCGCGAATCTGTGTGTGGGTGAACGACAGCCCACTGTCCCCCTGTGATCGCTTGAACGTATCGACAATCTCCTCGGAGGAATTGGGGTCACGCCTCGATGCTTTGAGCTCGGCGCTTACCGTCGGAGATACCCCGGCGAGTGCTCCTCCTAGAGGTCGGAATGCGATCGGAAGTCCCTCGCTCTTGGATGGCTGGTATCTCTCCTGACCGTAGAGACACCACGACATAGCGTTCATGAGGTTTGTCTTTCCACACCCTCCGTGTCCGACCACAACGTGGAGATCATACGACCCACCGGATGGGAACACGAACTCTGCATCACGATAAACACGGTAGTTCCTGAGCCTTAGACTGTCAAATCTGGTGGAGCCGCTGTCACTGGCCTTCATTGCCCTCTCCCAGGTTTTGACATGGCCTGCTCGAGGTTCTTCTCGTAGACGCTCTTGTATTTGCCCAGGTTCTGGTCTGGATCGGATGCTTCGGCGAGCATGACGCTTATCAGGAAATCACGCGCGACATCGTGACCATCACCGAGAGCTTTCACCTGGTTCCAGATGTCAGGTACCCTTTGTCTCTGCATATCACTCCCCCCGTCCAATGATCTCTCTCTGAACGCTCGTTACGGCCTCCACTTCATTGTCGGCCCACGATGCCAGCTGGCGAATGCGCGTCGTCTCGACCTTGAGCAATGCCTCACTGCACTTGTCGCCCACGTTGACTGGTGGCAAGGCTACCACATCATAGACCATTGCGTGGGTTTTTCCCTCGCAGGGTCTCAAGAGCCGACCGAGTCTCTGAATATGCTCAACCGGGCTTGAAGAATTCGAAAGGAGCAGAGACACCTCAGCCTGAGGTATGTCCACGCCTTCATCCAGACATCTCATAGCCACCAGGACGCGGTACGTGCCATCAATGAAGCGACTAAGGATGATCTCCCGTTCCGTGTGACCACCAAAGCGCTTCTCGGGGTGTGTACCCTCCTCCATCGTGAACCTGTGGTAGCTTATGCCGGCTTCTTTCAAGTGTTGGCATACATAGTCAATCTGCTTCTCTGAGCAGTACACGATCGCGTGGTGCAGCTGATGTGACTGTTCGCGAATCCAGCTGCCGAGTACCTCCTCCTTCTGTGCCGCGTCCCTCAAGACGCGGGCTCTCTTGAAGTACAGCTGTTCCAGGTGACCACGTAGGGTCGGGTCGGGGTCGTCGTGATCAATTCTTCCTATCTGCTGTGTTAGGCGCACGTAGTCCTGCATTTCCGGATCCGTAAGATAGGCAAATCGGGGATACAAGTTGTATGGCACGAGATATGTCCGGTGAGTGATGGGGTTGATCGAGTGAATTGCGGCGCCCAGAGAAAACTCGAATACCGTCTTACCAAAGAAGGACCGCACCAAGTCCGTACCAAGCTCGTCCATCCAGCGGTCAGGAGTGGCACTTAGTCCGAGTCGCCATTGATACTCCGTCAGCATTGCAGCACTGTATTGTGGCGCGCCAAGCCGATGTACCTCATCGCCGATCAGTAATGCATGGAACTTGCCGGATCCCCTGCGCACAAGGCTCAAGAAGTCTTCTGATGACACCGACGCATGCGTCCCCACGACGACGACGGGCTTCCGAGAGCCGCCGATGAGATCGTTGATGCGTGTCGAGAGTGACGTGCGCCAAGTGCCGTTTGTTCCCGCGACCACGATTGGAGCGACTCGCAATGGGAATTTCCTCATCGCCGTCTTCCACTGATCGACCAGGTGCAACTGGGGGACGGAGATCACGCAAAGAAACCCCTGTGACTCCTGCTGCAGTTTCTGGATGCACCCGAGTCCCGTGTACGTCTTGCCGGTCCCGGTCGCCATAGCAAGTATGCCCCGGCGATCAGCCGCAAACCAGCGGTCGATAGCGTCAACCTGGTACTGGAAGAGATACGTCTTCTGCTTCGCCTTGCGACTCTCGTATTTCCCCCTGAGTCGCTCATAGTCAAGTTCTGCAGGAGCGATTTGGACGATCTTACTGCTAATAGCAGTCGGAAGGTCGAGTGTCTGAACCTGGGGGGCCGTGCCCTCCCACACGGACTCGAAACGGGCGATGTCCATGAGCTGGTATTCACGCTGGGCAGGCTCCCAACTGCGAAATACCTTGAACTCCTCAATGTTACCCGCCCACGCCATTGCCGACTCGTTCACGGATCCGCTGAAGCTGACTACGTGGCCGTCCTCATCACGCATTATCCCGACCTTCTCGTGGAACAATCCGGCCAGCTGAGCGCGCTCTTCCACTCGAAATGGCGTCCCTGCGGAGGTTGGCACGGCCAGTCGCATCTCAAGGAACCCGCGTGCGAGCATGTATGCAAACACCGCAAGATGATCCCGTTCGATAAGAGACTCAGATGCTTGATCTATTTCCTCACCCAGCCTCAGGGTGCACACCTCTTTCAGCTGCTCCGGTGACTTGTTGATGATCTCGATGTCGCCTTGCTGCAGCCTGGGAGAGCACACGATTCTCATGTGTCCTCTGTGCTGAATCAAGGAGAGCACGCCGTGCGCGGCAACGGCAAAGCACGACGAAGAGAAGAAGCCGGCCAGCCTGTCGTAGGAGCTGCTTGCCCCGAGGCATGGAATGAAGAAGTCAGCAAGGATATCGTCCTCGCCGGACTTGTAGACCAGTTTCAAAGGCAGAGCCCTAAGATCCGGTTTCAACTGGGCTGACCAAGATCACAACAACACGGCAGACACCGGCACAGTCCCGCGCGGGCGAGGCATAGCTGCTCAACTGCTTTCATCAACGGCTCCCTATTCCAAAGTTGTCAAGCTGAGTATATCACAGAACAGGGGTCCTTCTGCAAGGGCGAGCCGATTGACGCTGCCGTGCGCGGTCAGGGACCGAAAGGGTGGCGAGCAGCTGGTTGGAGCCTCCTGATCCGTTTCAAGGAGATAGCTCATCCTTGGTCTGTGGCGGAGCATCAGGTTCGCCAGTAGATAAGTCCAGGCGGTGGACGCCTGGGGTGGTACCGGGGCAGAAGGCGAGTCGCTGGTATGCCTGGAGCCACACAAGCTCCTCAAGATAAGCCTTCTTCCCTTCCTCTGTCTGTGCTTTCTCCTCGAGCCACGCTGGGTTCTGTTTCAAGTATCTTTGGGGTCAACTGGTAAATCCAGCCTGAGTAGTAAGCTCGGTGCCAGAAGTCGGTGCAGATGATGCATGATGGTGAACGACGATGGTCTGAGTGGTGAGTGGACACGGCAACTGGTCCCAAGTTCGTCCATCGAGTATACGGCCGTTGGCCTTCTTATGCACACCGCCCCACTGCTTGAAAAAGAAGGGAACCTTGCCATCAATACACTGATCGCGGATACTGCGTACCCAATCCGGTTCGATGGGCCGCGCTCCCGGGCCGGATTCTCCCCCCGCGATGGTCCAGTCGATGCCTTGTAGATGCAACTGTCCCAGATCCCCGAGTAACGGTTCCAGTGACAGAAACTTGACACGTGCTCTGGTGGATGCCAAATTGGCAATGCGGAACTTGTAGGACGCGGCTTCGACGCTCACGCCCATCCAAATGTTGGGTGCCCACTCCAGACGGCTGTCCAGCCGCGCAAGACGTCGCGACCGCTTGGTCAGGATCTGAAATGTATGCCAGGATGCACGCCGCATGACATCAAAGACACTGAAGATGAAGTCATCCGGAATATCGTCGTGAAACAGGTCGCTCATGGAATTGACAAAGATGGTCTGGGGTTTCTTCCAGTGCAGAGGAAGTTCCAGTGCTTCGGGATGCAGTGTAACCTGAAATCCGTTTCTATACTGCGGAAGACCGGTGCCTTGTAACCGATGAGCCATGCGCTCCGCGTAACAGTGCTGGCATCCGCTGCTCATCTTGGTGCATCCCGTGACTGGATTCCAAGTGGAGTTCGTCCATTCAATGCTTGATCCGAGAGCCATATCTCACCCCTAGTCCAGTATAGGTTCTGAAGATGTCCGATACAATCTTCCCGGCAGCCCTATTGTGAGATGCAAAGAAAAGGTAGTAGAGGTCAGCATTCTTTTTGTTGTACATTGCAACGGGCTCAGGAACATGCTCGAACCCAGCGACTGTTTCCAGTCGCTTTTTGTAAGCTGCGACGATCTCGTTGTTACCTCCCACGGAATCCTGCAGACCGAAAAGGTTCTCCTCTGAACTGTACATGACGTCTTGCCATGAGGAGTCACCCCAGAATGCGTTCAGCCGTCCCCTGTCAGATGCCCTGATTCTCGTTGTATCCTGTCTGTGAACATTCCGGTTGATGTCATGTATCGGGAAATTCAGAAACAGTTCAATGGAGCCAGCGTGTCCACACTGTTCGACGACTGACCAATCAAGATGGAGTCCATAGGGGTCCAGCACACAAAGTGCTCGCATGTACTTCGAATAGTCTACACGAGGGATGATGGTCTTGAGCGCAGAGTTGGCGTCCTGTTCAAGCACCTCGACATCATCCCTGTCTGGCACGAGTTGCTTGAGGTGCTCAGCCTTCTTGTGCTTAAGGTCGATGAAGATGTACCTCTCGAACTTCGGTTCTATGCTCAACGCCACGAGAGGGGAGCCAGGAACCTTACAGTCCTTCTCTTTGGACCATTGTTCACCACAGCCCGCGAAGGCATCGATGTACCACCAGTGGAAACGCTGCTGAGCGTTCATGATCGTAGTGTAGGCCGCGCAATACTTCCGGAGGATTTCATGTTTGGATTCCGTCCAGACTCCTACCTTGTCCATCAGTTTTCCCATGGGTTGCCCTCCTTGGCACACCAATCGAGTTATCGTTCTCTCAGAGATCCTCTTTGGTCTTGTCGTCTATTCGCTCGCATTGCCATCCGATGTACCCTTAGTCTGTGGTGGAGCCTCGGGTTCATCCCTAGGCAAATCCAGACGGAGGACGCTTGGAGTGACACCAGGATCGAAGGCAAGCTGCTGGTACGCTTGGAGCCAGACAAGCTCTTCAAGATAGGCCTTCTTCTCTTCTTGCGTGTGTGCTTTCTCCTTCAGCCATGCTGGATCCTGCTCCAGCAATGCGTTCATGGCTTCAGAATCGCGAGAGACAATGCTCAGGCAAACCTTGACCTCGTTGGACTCTGACAAGGTCCAGGCATCCTCGGAGCCCCACGGAACGCGGATGCCACGGGCACTGTTTGAGTTATTGATGAACAAGAGACAGGGCGTCCCTTCGCTACCAATCCAGACACGATACATGGGGAATCGCTGCCCAGCGACGCGAAGAAACGCGTCTGGAGCGCCATGGCCTAGCTTGGGAGACTCGGAGCTCTCGACCAGTGGTTGGAGGTCAGACGGCAACCACTCGACGTCTGTGTCCACAAGCAGCACGCCTGCACTCGCTTGAAGTGCAGAGTCCGGTGCAAGAATCGAGGCAAGGTCAACCGCGGTGCTGATCTCGGAAAGCCACGTAATGATGGCTCCTGCCTGCATTTTGCGTAGCCCGTTTCCATATTCCTCAGCAATTGAAGTCCATGAGTCTGATCCGTCAGCAATGAACGACTGCTTCTCCAAGACCCTGCTGACGCCAAGAAGCTTTGGGCCACCATCCTTATCGGCTGGCATGGGTCCTGTGCGCAGTAGATCAAGATTCTGCAGTATCAACACCGCTTCCTCGTCACTAGTGTCGTACTGGTTCGCCAAGTCCGTAGTGAAACCTGTGATGATGTCTTGGCGGACCACAGCTGTCCTAATTCGTATGCGCTCGTTCGCTTCCATAGTATCTTGCAGGTACTTCAGCAGCCTCATGAGCGTACCAGCCGATTCGCGAGATCCACTAACCAGTTCCGCAAGTCGGGTGACCTTGTCATCGTCTTTAAGCATCTTGTCGACCAGGCTGCCTGCGCCGAGCAGTCGTTCCAAGTCCGAAGATCCTCCAGCTGCTTGCTCCAGCTTCTTCGCCTGAGCAACAAGCCAATTCTCTGAGTCCTGAAACAACACAGGTTCTGGCCACGTGATGGCTACAGCGACGAAACCGTAAGCCAGCACCTCGTCCGTACGTATGAAGTACGCTTTGAGTGGAGGCTGCGGTGGCTCCCACCCCCAACTCGAAGCATCGGCGGCTCCTTCTGATGTCGCCTGGGCATAGACATTGAGGAGCCCGGGCAAGTCGAAGTCATCGTTTGGCCACGTCGCTTCGATAAGACCGGGAGGGACCGGGATAGGGGGCTCCGCCATGGCAAGGTCGACAAGGCATGCATGTAGTCCGAAGTACGCAAGTGACGCGAGTATTCTGAAGCGCATAGAATAGTCGCCCGAGGTCACATCATCGTTGTGTCGAGGTGATGGTCGTGTCTCCAGGTTAGATATCTCCTCGGCAACCAGGTCAGCTGCATTCCACTTCTGCTGTCTTGCGAACAACAGCAGCAAGGTTGATAGATTCTGGAGAAGCAACCTCGCCTCAGACACGGCCTGGTCGATATCAGTCTTCCTCGGCGCATTTGGCTCCGTTAGGCGTTGAATTGCCGAGGACAAGACGCCGTACCAAGATAGGCAATGCCGGGTGTCTGGCGCATCAGGCTGCTGCTGCAGACTGTCCCGGCATTGGAGCCACAACATCGATAGACAACGCTGGAAGACTTCTGGGTTCCCGGTCCCTGCGGCTGCGTACGCGAGGTTCCTCGGCAAGCTCAAAACGATGTTCTTGATCTCTCTGTCGACTTGTGTGGCGGGATTCTCGACCAAGCAGCGAGCGTCATCTGTCGCCCGCGCAAGAGTTTCAACACGATAGACGTAGTCATCATGAACCGTTCCTGGAATATCGAGTCCACTTATTGTGCCAGCTACATCAACAATACCCAAGCTGATCTGGCGAAACTGCTCGACCAGTTGGCGATCGTTGGAGCGGATCCCCTTCTTGAGGTCATCGCACAATTCCACCGTCTCGGACTGCAGATCGGTGATAGTCTCTGATATTCGTTCTGAGTTGTCTATCCGGAAGGCACGTCGCAGCGTGCGCGCCATTGTTCTACGCTGGTCAGAATCAAGAAGAACGTCCGTCCGGAGGAATGCAAGACCCCTTCCTCGGTCATCTACTGTCGATCCTGGCAAGCAGCAGATTATGAGGAGCGGTTGAGGAGAATGAGGCTCGCCGCTACTGGTGATTAGTGTAGTGGAACTTGGCGACTCGATGTGCATGAGTGCCGATGAGTTCTTGCTTGCCTGCAACGCTGCCTGTTTCCTCAGCACGTCCAGCAACCGGTGCAACGACGACAGATCGACTGCATCGACTTGCCCGACATTTCCGGCAGGAACCCTGACATAAGTACTCAAGTCATCGCCGTGAAACCGCTCAAAGAATCTGCCTTCGATCTTGACGTCATTTCCCCAGCCAGAGATCGCGACTTCGGTTGCCATGGCGGCTTCTTGACGACGCGCAGATTGAGAGGCAATGATGCCCTGTCGCGATGTTACGAATCCCTTCCATGCTTCGACGAACTGCTCCTGATGCTGCAGCAGGTTGAGTACCTTGAGAATGGGGGAACACGACAGAAAAGCGATCCCTCCTAGCCCAAGCAAGGTCACCCAACTGAGGAACTGCCCACCGAGAGCGGCAGCGACTATCCCTGTCGTGACAGTAGCCACCAACGACAGTTGTACTCCGCTTACGTGTAGGAAGACCCGCAGTCGGCCAGCACGGCCGCCGTACATCTGGCCCAGCACGATTGCCAACGCCAGTGGTATTGCTGTCAACCCCACAGATACTGCGACAACCGTCCCTGACGAGACGGCCGCGCCGACGGGAACCGGAACAGAGTACGGCCGGACTACTGACCATACGCGGATGCTTCCAACGCACCAACATGTGCTCGTCACGGCGACGACAGCCACATACGCAGCGGCTCCTGGATTGACGGACCAGGGATTGAGAGGGCGCAGCTTCGACGTGACCCGACTCAGCGATCGCGTCCAAACTTGCCTTGTCCTCTCGCGGGTTCTCTGCAACCGTTGTCGCACGTTCATGGTGTCTCTCCCTAGCAATTCACGAATGGTCGATGTTCATATGGGGCGATCAGTGTCAGTCAACCTCGGGATTTGAGGATGAACCCCAGACGCGGGCGAGGGCGGCTTGGATCTTCTTCTCAAAGCGAGCGATCAGTTCGCGGTTGGCGGCAACCAGCACCTGCTCAGCTTCGATCTCGGCGACGATGGCTTGCTGTGCAGCGAGGGGAGGAACCGGAATTTTCATCTCCTTCAGGACGCTCGCCTTGATGCCGTAGACCGTGGTGCCACTCTGCCGAGCAAAGATGATTTCTCTCATGCGCTTTGAAAGCAGTACATCTTTCAAGAATCCACCAATGAGCAACTCTCGATTCGGACAGAGAGCAATTAAGCGCTGAGCGAGAGCGAACCGATCTGTTGACGTGATTTGAGCGGCATTCCCAAGAGGCGCCTCGGTTGTGAACAAGACATCGCCAACCTGTGGTATCCCCCGTGTCATCCATGAATCGTAGTCTGCTTCTGCAATGTATTCACGAGGCTCAGGATCTATGAACCCATCTCGGACATTCTTGGCCGTGATGAGTGGGATTCCGCTGGTCGTTTTTTGGGGTGTCTTCCCTCGGTAATCAACAAATCTACAAACTTCTCCGAGTGCCATTTCGGGCCAGTCGGGGTCGATGGGAATGTGGGGGCGGTAGTTGTCGAGGACGGCGCGAGCGCCGTCGATGACTTTCTGATAACCCTCGATCTCAGCAACGATTTCCTTTTGCACGTCCAGCGGCGGGAGAGGGATTTGAATCTTCTCGATATCGCCACGATTGATTGATGCGAAGGCCGCCCCCGCATCGCCTGTGATCTCATTCTCGATGCTGCGAAGGACGTAGAAGGCATAAAACGTAAGCAAGCGGCCCTCAGCGGGTCGGATTGCAGCTAGACCACGGCCAATGCAGATCTGCTGCGTGGCGAGGTTCACCGGGCCAACCGGAGCGCGCACCGACATGAGGATGTCGGTAGACTCGGCGAATCGCTGGGGATCGGTGGTCCATTTTGTAGGTGGACCGATGAACATCTCACCAAATTCGGTCTTGCCTTGATAAAATGGTGTGCCTGTAGATGACTCGTTGTAGGACTCACCCGGAGGAGATTGTCCGGCGATCACTTCGGCGACGTCACCCAAGTGCATGGTCGGGAAGCGGGATGAGCGGGCTCCATTCTCCCGATATCGCTCCCCGCTCAGGTTGTACTCCCCGTTCATGGCGATACGGGTTTTCTCCACCACGAGCGCGTTATGGTAATGGTCTTGATCAAAGTCTTCCGGATTCCCGTCCCCGATAGAAACATTCGGGGATGACGTTCCTTCGCAGGAATGACGAAATGCCTCAAGAGCAACGGCAGTGGATGGCAGGTCATTCTTGTTGATTGCTCGCCGCTGGGCGCCAAGGCCGAAGCCGTCATTCTCCACTTTGAAGAAGGCGATAGTACCAATTCTCTTTGCCAGCGTCTTGTCGAGGATCAGGATCGAGGTTTTCACGCCGGAATAGGGATTGAAGACGCCTGCCGGAAGCGAAATCACGGCGACCAAGTAGTCGTCCACCAGCATCTTGCGTAGTTGTTTATAGGCGCTCTGGCTTGTGAAGATGATACCCTCAGGCACAATGATGGCGGCGCGACCTGTCGGGGTAAGATGCTCGGCCATGTAGTCCACGAAGAGTACCTCGCTGCGTTTGGACTGGACTGAGAAGCGCTTATGGGGCTGAATACCACCTTTGGGCGACATGAAGGGCGGGTTGGCAAGGATAACATCCGCGCATTCGTTCCATTTGTCCTGCGAGGCGAGCGTGTCGTACTCGTAGATGTGTGGGTCGACGAAACCGTGGAGGTACATGTTCACCAGCGACAGGCGCACCATGTCGGGCGAGATGTCGTAGCCCCTGAAGTTCTGCGCCAGGCGCCCCTTTTCGTCGGGCGTCAGCGCGCTATGACCCTTGACGTCGGTGTTGGCTTTGAGGATGTGCTTGTAGGACGAGATCAGGAACCCGGCGGTACCGCAGGCCGGGTCAAGCACGGTCTCGGTCTTCTTTGGGTCAATGACCTCAACCATGAAATCGATGATGTGGCGCGGGGTGCGGAATTGTCCGGCGTCCCCCTGGGAGCCGAGCACGGAGAGCAGGTATTCAAAGGCATCACCCAGGCGTTCGCTGTGGTCGTAGTTGAACTCGTCGATGACCTTGAGGAACATCTTGAGCGTTTCGGGGTCCCTGTAGGGCAGATAAGCGTTCTTGAAGATGTCGCGGAAGAGCAGCGGGATTCCGGGGTTCTCCGGCATCTTGGCGATGGCTTCGGCGTAGAGGTTCAGGATCTCGAAGCCGCCGAGGCCGGCGTGCATCAGGTTGGCCCAGCCGTACCGGGCAAACTCTTTGGCGAAGAACTTGCGCTTACCGCCCAGCTCCTCGCTCTCGGCATCCATATCGTCCATGAACTTGTAGATCAGCGCGATGGTGATCTGCTCGACCTGGCTCTTGGGGTCGGGTACCTTGCCCACGAGGATGTCGCGAGCTGTGTCAATGCGGCGTTTGGTGTCGGTATCAAGCATGAGTTATCCCTTGGCTTCTAATTATGGCGAATTCGCCATAGTTGAAATCGGGATTGTTGACGCGCTCCAATGTTCCCAAAACCTCGATACTCAATTTCTTGGCATTGCTCATGCTCTTCTCCTAGTTGGCGAACTGGTTCAGGGACACGTAGTCCTTGATGTAATCGGGTATGAGCGTGCGATACTTCGCCGGCACGGCGCGGAAGTCGCGGGTGGAAAAGTAGGGATTGGTGGCCAGGTCGGTGTAACTGCCGCTCTCGATGATGTGACGCACCTGGTCGCTGGTGAGGTAGGCCTTGAAGTAGGTCTTGATGGCGGGGATGGCCTCGGCTTCTTCGGGCTTGATATCGGCGACGAACTTGGCAAACTCCTCTTCCAGCAATTCATCCTTGGACTTGAAGCGCGGGATGAGACCGAAGATCTTCTCAAGGATCTCGCGCAGCGTCAAACGCCGATCCACGGCGGCGGCTTTGCGCAGCTTGTCGAGGGTGTAGTACTCCTCGGGCTTGTCAAAGACCTCGCGGTTGACGTAGTCGATCACACGATCCCACTGACCGGTCTCGACCGCTTTCGCGATAGTCTCGTTCTCACGCACGGTATCCTCGAATTTCTCGAAGAACATGCGGTCGATTTTCATCCCCTCGTAGCCGATGGCCTCCTCCTTGATTGAGGAGATGATGTCAGCACCAAGGTGCTCGTAGGTACCCCCAACCACAGTGGGACCTGTGCCATCGCCACCGCCGTTGCCCTTGTGCTGACGTCGGGGGAGCTTCAGCACCTCGTCATAGTTGAAGTCCTTCTCAAAGTACTCGCAGTTGGCGAAGAAGTCGAAGAGCTTGAAGGCAGTCTTCTGTGGCTGCGAGACACCATCCCCCAGGCTGTTGTCGAAGAGCTGTTCGAGGAAGTTGTGCCTGCGGGTGCCGCGCCCCTTGATCTGGATGAAGTCAGTGGGTGAGAAGATCGGACGGAACAGGCCAAGGTTGAGGATGTCGGTACAGTCGTAGCCGGTGGTCATGATGCCGACCGTCACACAGATGCGCGCCTTGCTGGTCTTGTACGAGGGCAGGAAGTTGGCCGAACCGAGCAGGTTGTTGTTGGCGAAGTTGATAGTGAATTGCTGAGCGTCGGGGATCTGTGACGTCACCTGAACGGCGAAGTCGGACTGGTACTTGCCGGGGAACATGCGGTCGGCCATCTGATTGAGGATCTGCGCCAGCTTGCCAGCGTGGTTCTGGCTGACAGCGAAGATGATAGACTTGCCGATCTCGCCGCTGACAGGGTCACGCAGAGCATTCTCCAGGAATGTCTTGCAGACGAGCTGGTTGGTGGCGTCCGCAAAGAAACGCCGTTCGAACTCGCGTTGCTTGAAGGCTTGCTGCTGATCCTCGCCGGTGTCATCCGTGAACGAGACGACAAAACCCTCTTCGGAAAGAAGCCCGGTGGTGACCTCGGTGCGGGCATCCACCACCGTCGGGTTAACGAGGTAGCCCTCTTTTACGCCGTCCAGCAGAGAGTAGCGGAAGGTCGGCTGGCTGTTCTCGCAGCCGAAGGTGCGGTAGGTGTCCAGCAGCAAGCGGCGTTCGGCCTCGCGCGGGTCACGGGTGCCTGGATTGGAACTGGCGAATCTGCGGAGGTAGTCGCGTGGCGTGGCGGTGAGACCCAGCTTGTAGCCGATGAAATAGTCGAACACGGCGCGGGCATTGCCACCGATGGAGCGGTGGGCTTCATCGGAAATGACCAGGTCGAAATCGGTCGGCGAGAAGAGCTGCTGGTACTTGTTGCCCACGAGCAGCGACTGCACCGTGGTGACCACGATTTCCGCCCGCCGCCAGTCGTCACGGTTTTCCTTGTAGATCACCGTCTGGAAATCGGCGGACAGGAGCATGGCGAAGGCCTTCTTGGCCTGGTCCTCCAGTTCAAGACGATCTACCAGGAAGAGGACGCGCCGGACATTGCCGGAACGGAGGAAGAGTTTGATGACGGCGGCCGCAGTGAGCGTCTTGCCTGTGCCTGTGGCCATCTCGAACAGGAAGCGGTCTTTGCCGTCCCCTACAGCTTGTTGCAGGGACTGAATGGCCTTCAACTGATACGGCCGCAAGAAACGCAGTTTGTTGGTCTGGATGTAGTCGGGGCGTTCTGTTTCGTTCCGCCACCCGGCGTCGGACTGGTAGCTCGGGCGCTGTGTGAGAACGATGTAGTCCTCGCCCACCTGTTCTGTGATCAGGCGCTGCGGATTGGGCGTGACTTTCTGGTAACCGATGATCGACTCGGGTGTCGGAAACGAGGTGATGACGTAGGGATTACCGCGTTCGAGGTCCCACAGATAGTGGAGGTTGCCGTTGGACAGGATGACAAAGCGGGCGTGCTGAGATTGAGCATACCGTCTGGCTTGCTCTTTGCCGACCAGAGGGTCCTTGCCCTCGGACTTCGCCTCCAGCACGACAAGCGGAAATGCACGGCTGTCCAGCAACAGGAAGTCGACGAAACCGCTGACGGTCTTCTCGAAGTCGTTTCCATACGCGTCAAGGGACGATTTGGTTATCTTGACGTGGTTCTCGAGGACAACGTTAGCCGGGCCGTGGTCATCATCGATAAGCCTCCAGCCCGCCTGCTCCAGGAGCTTGTTGATCTTGATCCTTGCGGTTGCTTCTTTCTGCATGCCCTTCCTGTCACCTCGCTTCAGTTGCTGCACGCATATAGCGCGTGGTTATTAGAGGTATACCACGAACGCACAAAAAGGCCACCCCAAGCCAGGGGTGTATTGGCGCATGGATTCCCTCCTGCGCCTAGAGCACCCCTCGCCTTGAACAAAAGGGCTCGGGGGGGCACGACGGACAGAGGAGAAAGAGCCGCACAATTACGGAAATGGCGGAGGCAGGCAATTTCCACCCGCGCAGCGCAGTATATGTCTGTCCGGGCTTCTGTCCCGGCAAGTGAGCAGTTGCCACGCCATACAGGCTGGACGGCATTCGGAGTAGGCCATAGGCATAAACCATTCCGCGATTCCCATCACAGCACAGAGGTTACCCCAAAGGGTGAGTAGTTCGGACTGCCAGCAAGTCCCAGTATCTGCTCTGATAGTCCAGAAGGCGCGGACACGTAGGACGCGAATACAGTGAGCGCTCACCTTGGCGAAGGCTCCCCTGTTTCCAGATGGTCCACATACTTCTACAGCAAGTCCTCGTGGTCCAAGAGTCTGCGCACAAGAAGCCCTGTCGCCTTCAGGCTGTTCTAGAATTTCGGATCAGTCAGCCTCTGCGCGGGCAAGTTGCCTGTGTGCACGATCTTGTTGCGATCACGGATTGCAGCAAGTACTCGAGCGTCGCCAGTCTTCTCACTCTCCAAGCTGTTGGTCTGTCCTATGTCGAAATGACTGTTTTCTGAGGCTCTGACACGGCAGGGCGAACGAGATTGCTAAAAAGGGCATGTCCTCGGAACCGCCCCTCCGAGTACGCCCCTCGGATACGACAGCACCCCTCGCATTGGGAGAAAGTGCTCGGATTGGACTAACATCCTCGGGGGCCTTGGGCCAAAGGGCTCGGGGGCAGCAAGATCCAGAAGAGGTACCATGCTCCTGTAACTCCTTTGCACCGGCTCCTGCAGGCACCCGAGGTCACTGATCAGGCCAAGGCACGCCTGCTGCGTCAGCTGGGCACCATCGACCCTCTCCCTGCAGCGGGATATCGGGATCCTGCAGGCACGGCTCCTCAGGAAGACCAGCCAGGACATCTCCCTCGGAGCCGTGACACGCCAGACAATTTCGTTATGATTCTAGGTGATGCAATGACTCACACGTTCACGATGATTCTTAAATGATGCAATACGTGCGCACCCCTCCGTCATTCCCCCGAGCCCTTTTGTCCCTCGCATCCTTTTGCCCAAGATGCGAGGTGTTCTTCAAGGCCCCCGAGCACTTTTTTCCCATGCGAGGGGCGCTTCCGAGGGGTGCTTCCCACGAGCATATTGGTACAATGCGAGTGGCGCTCTGCCGCGCAGGCGGGAATCCATTCCTCCTACCTTACCACCTGCGGTCTATTTACCAGCTGACCCCATATCCGGTTGACACGAACGAGCACAAGGGTACGATATGGACAGATGTATTTGGGTTACATACGCTTTAGCGTATGAAAGGGAGACGGAGGAAGATGTTGCTCGACAAGATACGACTTGCCATAGGGACCGACACACCATTCAGCATACGTGATCTTGCGCTCATCGACCCTGGGTTCCGTCAGCCGACACTTTCGGAATGGAACCGCAAGGGAGACGTGCGCATGCTTGCGCGTGGCTGGTACGTTTTCGCAGACGTACAGGTGGACCTGCCCCTGCTGTTCGATGTGGGATGCCAGGCCTATTCTCCGGCATATGTGTCGCTTGAGTCCGCGCTGTCATGGTACGAACTTGTCCCCGAGACCGTCCATGCCATCACCCTGGTTGGAACACGCACGACGCGGACATCGGCGACTGATGCGGCGACCTTTGTCTGGCGGACCGTCAAGCCGTGTCGGTGGTTCGGGTACCGCGTCGTCGAATACGGACGGGGACGGAGGTTCCTCATCGCCGAGGCCGAAAAGGCTATATTGGACTACTTGTACCTCCATCCGGGTCTGCGCACGGCGGATGACATGCTGAGTGTGCGCCTTGACGAGGGTGGATTTGCGGCGCTGGACCATGATCGCCTGGAGCGATGGGCATTGAGGTTCGAACACGCACGACTGTCACGCCAGGTGCACGTGCTTGAGGAGGCGATGCACAATGCTTGAGTCGTCCGTTGTCTACCAGGCCTATCACGACAGCGCGCCCGTCTGGAGGACGTCGATCCTGCAGGAGTACCTGCAGCTGAAGACGCTGCAGTATATCTATGGCACGACCTATGGCGCCAGCCTCGTGTTTATGGGCGGCACCGCCATTCACCTCTTCACGGGCAGTCCTCGTTTCTCCGAGGATCTCGACTTCGACAACCGGGGCGTCTCAGCGTCCGGGTTCCGCACGCTGGCCGGCGACGTGGCCCGGCGCTTTGCGCTGGAGGATGTCGCCTGCGACGTCGTGGTGAAGGAGCACCAGGGCATAACCGCCGTACTGCGATTCACAGACATGCTGCAGCGATGGGGCTTGACGGGACACCGCGATAGCGTGTTGCGCATTAAGGTCGATACGGAGCCCCAGAACTTCGACGTCACACCGGAGCGGCGCATCCTCAGCCGCCTGGATGTCTTCGTGCCAGTCCTGCTGACGCCGCCCTCCGTGCTTCTGGCGCAGAAGTTTACAGCGCTGCTAAACAGGCCGCGTACGATGGGACGCGACCTCTACGACATCTCCTGGCTGCTGGGGCAGACTACACCGGACTACGCGTACCTTGACGCCAAGGTTGGCATCCCGGATGCGGCACACTTGCATCAGGCCGTCCTCGACAAGCTGGCCACGCTCGACATAGCCGCCCTCCGTACCGACGTGCTGCCCTTCCTCCCGAGTCCCTCTGAAGCCGACCGCATCACCCTGTTTGCTGAACTCATCCGAACGGCGCCACTGTGACGACCTGTAACAGGGGACAGTCGTAGTTGTTGTAACAGCCGTGCCGACCGTGTTGCGGCGAGAGCCGCCCCCACTGCTTCCCCGAGACTTCCTCGTCGCGAAAGGATTCTGCCTGCGCCACGAAGGCGGGAATCCAATCCCCTTGCTTACCACTTGTGGCCTCTTTACCAGCTGACCCCATATCGGTGGCGTATCGTTCAGGTCGCCATCATAAACGTGACATCAGGTTGGCAGAGGAAGTGAGGTTGTCGTTTGGATCAGCAAGGCGCTGCTCGCTCATCTCGATGTCCTCGATATCCTCAAGGGAGCATTCGATGGCACTCCTGATGACCCATGTCCTTGACCGACCTATTCGATGGGCAACTTCGTCGACTCTTCTCTTCAAGTCTCCATTGACACGGAAAGAGATGATTCCTTTGGTCACCATAGTCTACCCTCCTTGCGTTCGTCTTGTATCTACAATACTGTAGTATACATTTGCCACGCTGTGGTAATAATGTCACCGTCTCATGGCGGTATTGTACATCATGGCTACAATACAGCAATGAGAGCTAGATTAGAGTCTGGTCGCTCCCTTTTCCGTCATTCCCGCGCAGGCGGGAATGACGGACAGAGGAGAAAGACTCGCGCAATTGCGAGAATGACGGAGGCAGACGGTTTCCACATGTGCAGAGAGGCTGGTGTTGGTCACATGCTCACTATACTGTAGACGACATCCCTGCAGTGGAGGCGACAATGGAACAGCATGGTCTGGTAATGGTGTATACAGGCAACGGCAAGGGGAAGACGACCGCGGCGCTGGGTCTCGGCCTCAGAGCCATCGGAGCCGGACAGCGCGTTCTGCTCGTCCAGTTCATGAAGGGCGACCCAAGCTACTCCGAGCTGAAAGGTATCGCCTGTCTGCCGGGATTTGAGGTTGTCCAGACAGGACTGCACCACTGGGTCACCAAGGAACAGGTCAGTCTGCTGGACAGAGCGGAGGCACAACGGGGAATGGACATCGCCCGCAACGCTTTCGTGGAAGAACGACATGAGCTTGTTATCCTGGACGAGCTCAACTGCGCCATCGACTATGGCCTCGTTCCAGAGGCAGATGTTCTCGAGCTGCTGTCACACAGGCCCCAGTTCATGTCGGTCTGCATAACGGGTCGCGGGGCTCCTTCACTTCTGCTAGACGCTGCCGACATGGTCAGTGAGGTCATCGAGGTCAAGCACCACTTCCGCCAAGGTATCCCCGCCCAGAAGGGAATCGAGTTCTAGCGCGCTGGACGGAGCCCAGTGAACCCATCGAAGCGCAACGTCTGGGGGCTGTTCAACCTCGGGGCGGCGGCTACCATCTGGGGGAGCACCTTTGTGGTCAGTCGTTATGCCCTGGCCAGCGTGCCCTTTCTCCACCTTGTCATCTTGCGGTTCGCATGCTCGACAGCTCTGTTCATGGTCCTCTTCCTCGTCCAGCGGCCAAGACTGCCACAAGGACGCGAATGGTGGCTCTACCTTTGCAGCGCCGTATCAGGCTATGTCCTCTCCATCCCGTTCCAGTTCCTCGGCACATCACTGACAAGCGCGCATATCGGCTCGATCGTCACCTGCGCCACACCTCTTGCAATGGTCGTTCTTGCCGGACTCTTCCTGCATGAACGCATACGCGTCCGGGACATCCTTGCAATCGTCATCGCTCTCGCCGGCGTCACGCTGATATCACTGGAGGGACTCGGCCACAGCTCAGGAGCAAACCCTCTGCACTGGCTGGAAGGCATTGCCGCTTTGGTTGCCGCGGCTGTCACGTGGGCCTTCTACTCCCTGTTTCTCCGCCTCATCACTCGGAAGCAGTCATCCCTCACTGCGACAGGAATCAGCAATGGGCTCGGGCTTTTCATCCTCCTGCCCCTGTTCATCCCTCGGGGTGGCGGTGTTATCGCTACAGTCGCCGCCCGCCCTGCGCTTATTGCTGCTATCGCCTACCTTGCTGTCATCTCGACGTTCCTCGGGTTCTACCTCTGGACGCTGGGGCTCCAACAGGTCACCAGCGTCTCCGCTTCGTCGCTCATGTTCTTCTGCCAACCCCTCGCGGGGACAGTCCTTGGTATGCTGGTTCTCCACGAACACGTCACCGCGCAGACCATCATCGGAAGTGGACTCATCCTGACCGGGCTTCTGGTCAGCATGAACGGGTCACGGGTGAATACAGTGTGAAGAATCGCTGGCACGTTCGCCCCGGGACCCGTGTACCAGAGGTGGCGAAACAGACTCC
>Ga0209913_1000855_pt1 | contig 21183 bp, 20 predicted proteins | sample PersoiDNA2013203_FD_185805 | JGI IMG/M metagenome (GOLD analysis project Ga0209913, IMG submission 185805) | Permafrost soil microbial communities from the Arctic, to analyse light accelerated degradation of dissolved organic matter (DOM) -... | ecosystem: Environmental > Terrestrial > Soil >... | reverse complement strand
TGGGGCTTTTTATTTATCAACCATCAACTAAAGGCTTTACAGCGTGGCAGTCGCGAGCTTCGCGCCAAAGCCAATAAACATGACACCAACGCCACCTGACAGTCCCGCGGATAAGCGCCGACGACGACGAAAAGCATCCGCTAGTCTGGCACCGACCAAAATGATCGCTGTAAGATAGGTAAAACTACAAATCTGGCACACTAATCCTAAAAAGGCATAGGACAACACAGGCGTACTGAATTCAGGATCAACGAACTGAATAAAGAATGAAATAAAAAATAAAATCGCTTTCGGATTCATCAGACTGATGATTAGCGCCCTGGTAAATGGCTTACTCATTGAGTTTGTGCCTTCAACTGCGATATCAGTCGCAGACTGCTCTGTATTTTTCTGACGTAAGCCGCGGCGACTACTCAATAACATTTGTATGCCTATCCATCCTAAATACGCTGCACCACTATATTTCACTGCATAAAACAAGGTTGGATTCGCTTTTAACAATGCTGCCATCCCACCAGCAGATAACACCATCAAGATAAAATCGCCCAGAAAAATCCCACACGCACCGCGATACGCAGGACGAATACCGCGCTGAGCAGCAACACTTAGAACGTACATAGAATTAGGACCTGGCAGCAAGACGATAAAGATCGTGCCAATGAAAAAAGTCCAGAAATCAGAGACGCCAAACGTGGCGTGGATCAGAGCGTTCATGTGATATACCAATGGAGAAAAAAGCGCGGGAGGGAGATCATAACAGGCTAACGTCAGGCTTACCATCCTTGCCTTCACTCGAACTTTACCTCGACACCGACAGCGTTTGTCACTGATATATTGAGGAAGCGATTGCTCCCCCCCCAAGAAGACCGGCCAGACTAAACTTTTACGTCATAGGAATGATGTCGACATCTGCTTACTTACCTCGCTCACGAACAGGGACCTGCACATTACACAAATCGACATGCCCTGCCGGTACTTTGTACCACTCGCCTCCACGATTGCGCTGCGCCTCAACGATTGCCTTAAATAATGAGGTATCTGTACGGAGGACCTCAAGATGCGCCCTCTCAGCATCAGACACATCGACAGCTAATCGTATCGCTTTGATTGGTGTATGTTGTTCTGGCTTTTCATAAAAACCTAAAGCAGTCGTGCCACGTGGAAGAACGCTGAGCAGCGATAGCAATGACACCACTTGATAAATGCGGAGCAAACAGGTCGGCGCAAACCGGATATTTCTGCAAAGACATGTTAAGGTCCTCGTCAATAAAAAAGGCAAACTAAAACAATATCAGATATTGGATAGCGGGCAACAAAAAAAGGCACCGCTCAGGGTACCTTTTTCAGTGAAGCCGGCGCTATAAAAAATGGATTATGCGTGCACCAAGGACAGGTGCGCAGCGCGGGAAGCGGCCGTCGACTTTAAGCTGACGTTAAGTGAATTCTGCAACGAAGCAAACGAACCACCTGCGCGATAATTAAAGCTAACTTCAATGATGTCACCTACTTTCACGTCAAATGGTTCAGGAACAGGTAGAGACATATAGTGATTCAGCCAATCGATGGTTGATGAGCTATCCATGAGGACGGCAAGAATATTTTTGGTCACAAACCGCAGCGCACTCAGGGTGCCCGCCTTTTCCATCGTGAACGTGCCTGACCATTGAATTTGCAAACCATTTGGCTGCGTAAAATCAATGACACTGTAAAGCGCAGGTGGCGCTAATTCGCGAGTGTCCGCAGAAAAGACACCCGGCTGTAAAAACTGAATAATTGGTGCCTGATAACCCCAGAAATCATAAGTATGATGGAGAGGTTGCACCGCCATCACAATCGCTTCCGGAATAAAAATAGGTAGTGGCCCACCAAATTTTTCGGTGTAACGTTGCTTGAAATTCTCAATGACCTCAACTTGTTTCTCGCGGATCATTGCGACGTGAATCATTTCACAGATCACGACATCAACTGGTTCTGGTGGCAGGTATTCAAACGCGTCCGCATGAATCACTTCGACCCGATCGCCGTGAGCGTTTTTTGCCAGCAACCGACGTGCCTCAACCACCATATCGGGATTGAATTCAACACAATAGACTTTAGACGCTTTTTGCGCGGCAAACCAAGATAAGACACCAGTTCCACCGCCCAACTCCAGTACTTTTGCTCCTTCAAAAACCTGACGCTCAATCGCCGCCTTGAAATTATCCATGCGATTGGCATCCATCAGCATATTGTGATGATACTGCAGTGGAATAAATTGCCCCAGGTAGCAGCTCTCTGCTTCGCGCTCAATCAACATAGCGTTTCCTTTTTTATCGGTTTCTTCAAGTGGCTGACTGATGGTCGAACATCGCGTCCAACGCAAAAGCAGATTATCAATGAGGAACAAAAAAATATGCGATGACTTTTTTGATCCCAGACCTCGATTATCCAGAGATAAAAAAGAAACAAACGGCAGAGCTAGCATGCAATTGACACTCAATTCAGGCTTTAGAAGCGAATATCGAAAGCAATCTAGAGACCATACAGCCTCTCGATACGCATGATGACACACCAAATGGACTATTAATGAACTTTGATAATAGGAACAGGAACAAGGATAATAACTGGCGGAGCAGGCTCATTCACCAGCGCAGGCTTCTCGCAGTGGGGATCCTTATAGGGGCCAGTAGCTTTGTCCCAAAACTCGCCTGGCGAAGTCTGTGCGCAGAGCTGCGCATCAGACGTCTTACTTTTCCATATATAGTAAGCCGCAGGTGCAGCAAAAACGTGGGCAGTTTGAAGCAATAAGCAAACCACCAACGTTGTTGCTCGCATGATTAGCGTAATCTGACTCGTCATCTCTGCGCCCTCCTCAATGTCAATACCTGCCGCGAACCATCTTCATCATCAGGAAGAATAGCAATCAAGCCATCCCTCCTGACAGATTTAATTATGGATGCTGACGACGATATTGTGCAAGCTCATCGATCGTTAGGATCACCAGATCATGCGTCAAACCATAAGTCTGTACATCCAATCCTTGCGTCATACTGCCATCTGGGTTCATCAGCTCGCACAGCACTGCTGCGGGTGCTAACCCAGCCATCGTGGCGAGATCAACCGAGCCTTCAGTATGTCCGCGGCGCTGCAACACACCACCAGCGACTGCGCGTAACGGAAATACATGCCCAGGTCTGGCAAGATGCTCCGGTTTAGCATCCGGCGCAATGGCCGTCAGGATGGTAGTGACCCGATCTGCTGCGGACACACCGGTCGTCACGCCTTGCTTTGCCTCAATTGAGACGGTGAACGCTGTGCCGTAACGACTTTCGTTATTACTGACCATCGGTGGCAATTCTAATTGCTGTAATTTTTCATCCGGCAAACAAAGACAAACGATACCGCTGCCATCACGAATCATACGCGCCATCGACTCGACATTGATTTTTTCTGCAGCAACGATCAAATCAGCCTCGTTTTCGCGATCAAAATCATCCATCAATAAGACTGGACGTCCCTCACGCAAATCAGCGAGGGCGCGCTGCAAACGTTGTTCAAAAGGAGCAAGAGTGAAGGTTTCTACTTGGGCAGAAATGGAGGAAGAATCAACGTTGGCGGCATTGCCAGCATTGCCAAAAATACCAGAATTTTTACTATCTAACATAATGAAACGCTCCGCAAAATAAAAAGTGCAAAAGACGTTTCAGGGATAAATCAAAAACGCATAGCCATAGGTCAGTGGTCATGGCGCAAACCATGACCACTGCCTTAAGGCGCATCTTCTCTCATCCGGACTATGACCGTCGGCCCTGGAATCACACCAGATCTGCTGACCTTGCCAAAACACAAACATGCACTGGCAAGCGCTCGCGGGCTTGTCTGAAAAATCAGATTTACCGCCGGTGGGGAATTACACCCCGCCCTGAAGACGTACAACCTGCCGACTTATCGGCTTGCTAATTATACGACCATTTTTTTAAACCCGTCTGCCCCGCAATAATTCGGGAGGTAAGGTTGGGTTTGGGTTTGACTTGTTCCGCTTTAGACGAAGCAATTTGTGCCGACACGCAGTGCGGCATCCCTAGAGCGAAGTCTCAGCGTCGCCTTTCTTTGGCTTACTTTGCCTTGGCGAGACAAAGAAAAGTAAGTGGCTGCCGGACCACGCCCAGCCTGGTCGCAAGAACCGCAATCTCATAAATTAACAAGAAATTGGCGGGCTCCACCCACCCTATTGGCTTGTGAGTTGAGTAAATTATCATTTAAGAAATTACATCGGGATGTTAAAGTGCCAAAAAAGCTATGTTTCTCTCATCAAAATCCCAAAATCACCAACTCCGATTATGCATATATCAAAACTGCATATAAGCAAATGAATACTAAGTAGTTTGGAATATAAAGGACTTTCATTACGATTCACCCTACTTTATACGGGGTGATATGACTTTAACTTATATATTTTCGGGTTTTGCAGTAGGCACACTGGTCGGCTTGACCGGTGTGGGCGGCGGCTCGTTGATGACACCGTTGCTGACCTTATTATTCGGCGTCTCTCCTAGTGTCGCAGTCGGCACCGACCTCGCCTTTGCATCGATCACTAAAGCAACGGGCACGTTCACCCACCGCTTACGCGGCACAGTAGACTGGCAAGTGGTCCGCTTGCTCTGCTACGGCGCATTACCGGCAGCCATTGTGGCTACCCTCGGCCTGAAGTATTTTGGCACTCTCAACAAAGAAATCGGTCAAATCATTCGTTATTCGATCGCAGCGTCAGTACTTCTGACTGTCATCGCCTTGCTGTTCAAAAGTAAAATGCTGAACTGGCTCAATAACCACCCTGAAAAACAGCTACAAGGACGTCAATTACAAGTAGCAACCATTGTTGCGGGTGCCTTACTGGGCACGTTGGTCACTATTTCTTCCATCGGTGCTGGTGCTATTGGTGCTACGCTATTGGTCATGCTATACCCGAGAATGTCTGCAGCACATATCGCGGGCACTGATATTGCCTATGCAGTACCATTAACAGCAATTGCTGCTTTCGGTCACTGGTGGCTAGGTTCTATTGACTGGGCCTTACTCTCTGCCTTGCTGATCGGATCGTTGCCAGGCATTACCATTGGATCAATGGCAGCACGCGCTGTGCCTGAAAAATTATTACGCGGCATCCTGGCAACGACACTGACGCTGGTCGCCACAAAGTTAATTTTCTAAAATACAAAACCTGTGATCCGAATCAGCTAAACTTTTATACGATAACGCTTCTTCAGCAAACCTAATTTGCATACCTAATTTGCATACCTATTGAGCGCAATTGATGCGCATTGTGAGGACAAAAAGATGTACCGTTATGACCAACACGATCATCAGATCATTAAAGAACGTATCGCGCAATTTCGTGATCAGGTGCGCCGTCGCCTTGCCAATGAATTAACTGAAGAAGAGTTTTTGCCATTGCGATTGCAAAATGGTCTGTACTTCCAACGGCACGCCTACATGCTGCGCGTTGCTGTTCCTTATGGCATGCTGTCTTCCGAACAGATGCGCGTTTTTGCACTGATCGCACGTAAATACGATCGTGGCTACGGTCACTTCACTACCCGTCAGAATATCCAGTACAACTGGATCAATTTGGAAGATGCACCCGATATTCTGGAACATCTGGCCAAAGTTGAAATGCACGCGATCCAGACCTCTGGCAATTGTATGCGCAACATCACCTCCGACGAATTTGCTGGCGTTGCTGCTGATGAAGTGATTGATCCACGTGCTTACGCTGAAATTCTACGTCAATGGACAACCTTCCATCCAGAGTTCGCTTATCTGCCACGTAAATTCAAAATTGCGATCAACGGCTCCAAAGAAGACCGTGCTGCGATTGCGGTACACGATATCGGCTTAACTGTTGTTCATAATGAAGCCGGCGAAGTCGGCTTCAGAGTGATGGTCGGCGGCGGTATGGGTCGTACACCGATTCTGGGCAGCGTTATCCGTGAATTCCTGCCATGGCAGCATGTCATGACGTATCTGGAAGCGATCTTACGTATTTACAATCAATACGGCCGTCGCGATAACAAATACAAAGCGCGTATCAAAATTCTCGTTAAAGCAATTGGTGCGGATGTCTTCGCCAAACAAGTCGAAGAAGAATGGGCTGACATTAAAGACGGCCCTGCGACATTGACAGAAGCCGAATTGAATCGGGTTGCCAGCTTCTTCAGTACACCTGACTATACCAACTTGCCTGCGCAAGATGCGGCATTTGAACAGCACAAAGAACAAAACAAAGCGTTTGCTAACTGGGTCAAACGCAATGTCAAACCGCATAAAGTCGCGGGCTACAGCGCAGTTGTTTTGTCTCTAAAAAAACCAGGCGTACCTCCTGGTGATGCAACAGCAGAACAAATGGACTTTATCGCTGATTTGGCTGACAAATATAGCTTTGGCGAATTGCGTGTCACGCATGAACAAAATCTGGTATTGGCAGATGTAAAACAAAGCGATCTGTTTGCGGTATGGGAAGAAGCGAAATCACATGGCGTGGCAACACCAAACATTGGCTTGCTGACCGACATGATTTGCTGCCCAGGCGGCGACTTCTGTGCGTTAGCGAATGCGAAATCGATTCCGATTGCACTGGACATCACAGATCGTTTTAACGACCTCGATTATCTGCATGATATCGGCGACATCGAATTGAATATGTCTGGCTGTATCAATGCCTGCGGCCATCACCATGTTGGTAATATCGGCGTGTTGGGTGTCGATAAAGATGGCAGTGAGTGGTATCAGGTGTCGATCGGTGGCGCGCAAGGCAATCAGGCTGCGATCGGTAAGATTATCGGTCCATCGTTCTCTGCAGGTCAAATGCCGGAAGTGATCGAACGGATCATTCAGGTATATCTGCGTGATCGTCTTGACAATGAACGCTTTATCGATACAACGCAGCGCCTCGGTATCACGCCATTTAAAGAATTCGTGTACGCCACACCGATTAAAACGACAGAACATCACGGTGAAGACGCGGGTTCCGTTGTCTCTTACTAAGACAGTCACACCGGATTGAGAGCAAAGAAAATATCATGACTGACATTATCAAAGATAAAGCCATCGTTAGCGATGAGTGGACCGTCCTGCGATTGAGCGAAGAACAAACGCCTGACGCTGTTGAAGTACCCGCTGGTAAAACGATCGTCCCTCTGCAAGTGTGGTTATTGCAAAGAGAAGCGCTGATTCAACGTGACGACATCAGCGTCTGGTTTAACAGCGACGAACAAGCTAAAGATCTGAAAGATGACATCGCCCGCTTTAGTTTGCTGGCAGTGAACTTTCCAAAGTTTTCTGACGGACGTGGCTACTCTATCGCTTTCAACTTGCGCTCGCGCTTTGGCTTCACAGGTGAATTGCGCGCGATTGGTGACGTATTACGCGATCAATTGTTTTACATGCAACGCGTTGGCTTTAATGCATTCGCAGTACGAGCAGATAAAAACATCCATGATGCGATCAAAGGTCTGACTGATTTTTCAGAAAAATACCAGACATCGTGGGATGAAAAAAATCCTTTATTCCGCCGCGCTAAACGTGCAGGGGCTGAGGTATGAGCGATCTGCAAAACGGCCTAGACGACCGACTGGCAACCACGCTTGCGATCTTAGAGAAGATTGCACAAGAGTATAGCCCTGCCGTCTTTGCATCGAGTTTAGCTGCAGAAGATATGGTTCTGACCGACCTGATCTTGCGTAACAAATTAGCGATTGGTATTTTTTCACTGGAAACTGGTCGTTTGCACGCAGAAACGCTTGGCATGATTGATAAAATCAAGTCAACCTACGGTGTGGATATTGCGCTCTACAAACCAGAACAGGAAGCCGTTGATCACTATGTGACAAAGAATGGCTTAAACGCGTTTTACGACAGCGTAGAGATGCGCAAAGAATGCTGCCGAATTCGTAAGGTAGAACCATTAAATCGCGCTCTTGCTGGCAATAAAGCATGGGTCACAGGACAGCGTCGCAGTCAAGCAGCAACCCGCACCGAACTACCGGTACAGGAAGATGACGTAGCGCATGGCATGCAAAAGTTTAATCCGCTCGCGGACTGGTCAGAAGAAGACGTCTGGCATTACATCCGTAGCAATACCGTGCCTTATAATCCACTCCACGACAAATCCTATCCGTCAATTGGTTGCGAACCGTGCACACGGGCGATCCAGCCAGGCGAAGATGTACGGGCGGGTCGCTGGTGGTGGGAAAATCCGGAATCGAAAGAATGCGGCTTGCATGTTGTCGATGGCAAGCTGGTCCGGATTAACAAGCAATAACGAACGTCTTATCAAAAGTACGCTGATTACATTGAGAAGTGATTATGAATACAGTCGCAGAAAAAAATTTTATTGATGCAGCGAGCAATCGCCATCTGGACTGGCTTGAGTCAGAAGCCATCCACATCATGCGCGAAGTCGCGGCAGAGTGCGGCAATCCGGCATTACTGTTTTCGGGTGGCAAAGACTCCATCGTCTTGTTGCGCTTAGCCGAAAAAGCTTTCCGTCCGGGTAAATTCCCATTCCCATTGGTACATATCGATACTGGGCATAACTTCCCAGAAGTCATTGCCTTCCGCGATAAACGCGTGGCAGAACTCGGTGAGCGTCTGATTGTCGGCTCCGTTGAAGAGTCTATCCGTCGTGGCACGGTACGCCTGCGTAACCCAGCAACGGATTCACGCAATGCGGCACAAGCCGTCACGCTACTCGAAACAATCGCAGAACACAAATTCGATGCGTGTATTGGCGGTGCCCGTCGTGATGAAGAAAAAGCCCGTGCAAAAGAACGTATTTTCTCTTTCCGCGACGAGTTCGGTCAGTGGAATCCAAAAGCACAACGTCCTGAATTATGGGATCTGTACAACACCCGCGTGCACGCAGGTGAAAACATGCGTGTCTTCCCGATCTCTAACTGGACAGAACTCGATGTGTGGCAATACATCGCCCGTGAAAAACTCGAATTGCCACAGATTTACTTCGCTCACGAGCGCCAAGTCATTCCTCGTAACGGTTTGCTGGTACCACTGACAGATCTGACACCACCTCGTGAAGGCGAAACCGTCGAAACACAAATCGTCCGTTTCCGTACAGTTGGCGATATTTCCTGCACCTGCCCCGTGTCGTCAGATGCAGCAACGGTCGAAGCCATTATCGCTGAAACAGCCATTACCCAAATTACAGAACGCGGTGCCACCCGCATGGATGATCAGACCTCTGAAGCATCGATGGAAAAACGTAAAAAAGAAGGATATTTCTAATGAGTGCCATTGAAGAACAAGTCAGCGCCAGCCTGTCCAAAGAACGTGGCTTACTGCGTTTTATTACTGCCGGCTCTGTCGATGATGGAAAGAGCACACTGATTGGCCGCCTGTTATTTGACAGCAAAGGTATTTTTGCAGATCAGCTCGACGCCATTTCCCGCGCCAAACATAAGCGTACAGTGGGTGACACGATCGATTTGTCTCTGCTGACAGATGGTCTGGAAGCCGAGCGCGAACAAGGGATTACGATTGACGTTGCCTACCGTTATTTTGCAACGCCAAAACGGAAATTCATCATCGCAGACACACCAGGTCACGAGCAGTACACCCGTAACATGGTGACTGGTGCGTCAACTGCGGATGCAGTGGTGATTCTGGTGGACGTTTCTAAAGTAAAGCTCAATGATGACGGTAGCGTTGACTTGCTGGTGCAGACGAAACGCCACTCCACCATTGCTCACCTGCTCAAAATTGAACACGTGATTGTTGCGGTCAACAAAATGGATTTGGTCAATTATGATCAGAACGTCTACGACCGTATCGTTGCAGAATATAAAAAATTCGCCGACCAACTTGGCTTGACTACCGTACACGCCGTGCCGTTGTCAGCGTTGGCTGGTGATAATGTTGTTACTGCAACAGACAAAATGCCGTGGTATCAAGGACCAACCCTGATCGATCTATTGGAATCATTAAGTGTCTATGATGCATGCCACGATGAGCCGTTCCGTTTCCCAGTGCAATTAGTTGCTCGTCACAACGGTCATGAAGCCAATGACTTCCGTGGCTACATGGGTCGTATCGAAGCAGGTAAAGTCAGCAAAGGTGATCAACTGATCGTGCAACCTAGTGGTCAGTCGGCGACAGTGAAAGATATTCTGACACTAGATGTTTCCTTAGAAACAGCGGTTGTCGGCCAGTCCGTAACTATTTTACTCAACGAATACCTCGACATTTCTCGCGGCGACATGCTCGCTGGTGCAGATCGCCCTGCAACCCAATTAAAAACGGTGAAGGCGGATCTGTGCTGGTTATCAGAAGACGCGCTGGATTTGCGCCGCAAATACTGGTTGAAACACACAACCAAACAAGTTGCTGCCAGGATCACTGCGGTTGACACGCTGCTAGATATCAATACCCAGGAACGTCGCCCAGCCACCAGCTTGAAGTTGAATGACATCGCGACCGTAACTTTGAACGTTCAACAAGCGTTGGCGGTAGATGCATATGATAAACTGCGCTCTACAGGCGCCTTTATTCTGATTGACGAAGTAACGCATCAGACAGTCGCAGCAGGCATGATACGCATCGAGGAGTAATACGCATGACAGCGCCTTTCGGCAAAGTTTATCTGATAGGCGCAGGACCCGGCGCTGCGGACTTAATTACTGTCCGCGGCGCTAGGTTACTGGCACAAGCTGACGTCGTGCTCTACGACGCATTAGTGACGCCAGAGATGCTGGAACTCTGCTCTCAAGCAGTTAAAATTTCTGTTGGCAAACGGAGTGGCCAACGTTCAGCTGCCCAAGAACACATCAATGAACAGTTGGTAGCCTGCGCTAGCAAATATGCAGTCGTCGTACGACTCAAAGGTGGTGATCCGATGTTATTCGGACGCGCTGACGAAGAGCTCAATGCCTTAGAGTCATTCGGCATTTCTTATGAAATTGTGCCCGGCATCACCACTGCACTGGCTGCAGCAGCGAGTGTCAAACAACCACTAACCAAACGCGGCATTGCCCGAAGCGTCGCTCTATTTACCTCCAGCACCGCACCTGGCGAAGCAGCAGACACGCGCATCCCTGAGTGTGATACGCTGATTCAATACATGGGTGGCCGAGAGGCGATGCTAACCGCACAACGCATGTTGGCAGCAAATTTTGCGGCAGACTTACCCGTTGTCGTCATCGAAAACTGTAGCCGAGAAGATGAACGTAGTATTGCACTGAGCCTGCAAGAATTATCACTGGGACTTCCTGCAAGTACAGGACCTGTGTTGGTCATGATGGGCGAGGCAATGCGACCAAGAGCCCACAAAGCCGCGCTAACTTAGCTATCACTTAGCGCACGCAATGCACGAACAGTCGTCCAGATATTAGGGCAAGCGCACTTCATATTTTCGTGCCATATCGTGCAACGCGTTACTTACGTATAGTTGCTCAAATAACTCGTCATAACGGACACGCAACGCATCACAACCGACCTTACAATAAGCCAGATAGCCATCCTGACGGTCGATGAAAGGTTGCAAGATCAACACCTTGGCAGATAAACCCATCTTGTTGAGCAATGCGTCAGAATTACGCAGATTGGTCGCTAGAAAATCGACGCGTTTTGCTACCAGCATATTTAAACCATTCTCTAAGGAATTGGCTACCGCTGGCTTTAATACAGAACGGGCAGACTCGAACCTCTGACCATACACCCAACCATTAATGACCGCCAGCTTGCTATTGCCGAGTGAGGCATAGTTTCCATCCCAATTCAATGCCATAGCGTCACGGCGGACATAAAATGCCATCACGTCCTGGTAAAACGGTCGCTGGGCAAAAGTGAACTTGGTCTCACGCTCAGCAGTTTTATAAGGACCAATCAAAATCTGCGCATGGCCATTTTCAACCATCCACTGCGCACGTCGCCATGGAAAAATATCAAAGCTCACTGTATCGCCGTTTTGTCTAGCCAGCGCACGAATAATGTCAACACTGAGGCCGACATATTCGCCATCGCCCTTACGCTCAAAAATGCGAGCAAATTCAGTACCAACTGCATAGACCTGAGCCGCATAGGCTTGTGATGAGATCAGCGCGAACAGGCACAAAACCAATCGAATCATCGACATCATTTTCCCTAAAAAACGCTTCAACAAGACTACATTAGTAATGAAACAAAAGGCTGAAAATAAAAAAAGTCAACAGAATCGAGTGGAGGGATGAAAACGATCAGACTAAACTGATACAGTAATCACGAATCGCCTGCAATACCGTTTCTTCTTCACCGACTGCTGTCGCCAACTTAATGTCTAGTGCTGGGTAGCTAGTTCGCAATTCATCCAGTAACAGCGGCAAATCACGTAGTACATGACCGCCCTGTCCTAAAAAAATCGGAGACACCGTCACTGTCAGGCAACCTTGCTCTACCAATCCAGCAACCAAATCAGGCAATGAAGGCGTCATAAACTCCAGAAAAGCCAACTCTACTGCGCAATCAGGCAGGCTCAGTTGCGTCATTTTTTGCAAACGCTGAAAAGGTGCCGCCCAGCGGGGGTCGCGAGCACCATGGGCAAACAAGATCAAAGCAGATTCTTTACTCATTAATTTCTTTCTACGTAACGCAGGCCTAACATTGCAAGCCCCAAAAATATGAAACTCGGCACCAGCGCAGTGAAAACCGGCGGCCAGGTGTTGAGCATCCCCAAATGTGAAAACAGGGAATTAATCAGGTAAAACACCATCCCTATCATAATGCCACTAAAAATTTTTAAGCTTGTGCCGCCGCTACGAACATGTAGATATGCAAACGGCAAAGCAAGCGCCATCATTACCAGTGTCGCAAATGGATACGTGATTTTTTTCCAAAACGCGATCAGATACCGTTCACTATCTTGTTTATTTTCAGCCAGATGCCGAGTAAACGAGGCCAGATCAATTGCCGACATCCTGTCAGGATCCGCAAATAACACCGACAAGATGTCTGGTGTGACTTCAGACACAACATCCAGTGCACTCGATTGTTGACTCTTGACGTTTGTGATATCTTCGGAGGACAACGTCATCGGGAACGACGTCTGCGTCACGTCAAATAGACGCCAGATGTTTTTACCCTGATACGATGCATTTTTTGCGGCGACCTCGCGGGTCAAATGAAAATTTTTATCGAACTCATACAATTTGACTTGATTAAGCTGATGATTTGGCAGGATTTCCCTGACATTGAGGAAGCGCGAACCGATAATCTCACCTTGCAAACCATTTTCGCGAATCAAATCTTTGGTCCACAATCCCGTTCTAAACTCCTGAGCTTCGGTAGCACCCAACGCCGTGAGCTTCATAGATTCCGCCAGTTTGCTCGTATTTGGCGCGATCAACTCGCCAAATACGAAGGTCAATACGACAAATATCAGGCCAATTTTAATCAAGATATTGGCCGCCATCAGCGTTGACATACTTGCGGCACGCATAATCGTAAACTCTGAATTTGAAGCAAACTGGGAAAGTACATAGATCGTCCCAATCAACACCGCGATGGGCATAAACTCATACACATAACCCGGTAAGCCCAAGAAGACATACCAAATAGCATGCTGAATTTTGTAGCCTCCTTTATTCACTGATGGCAACTCACCCATCAAATCAAAAAAGGAAAACAATGCCAACAACGCCAACATCACAAAAAAGACTGCACGAATAATTTCGGTGCCAAAATACCTCTGCAAAATTTTCATGCTAATTTTTCTTTTCTACGTAAGCAAGCTTTACATCTAGACCACAATACCAACGGATGCCAGCGGCTATTGACCTTTAAGCGCCACGCAAACAATGCAATCACCGCTAACAACACCATCAAGTGAACCGGCCACCACGTGGTAGAAAACTCACTTCGCCCCTGTGAGACGGTTGCCTGAGAAATATTGACGACATTAAGATAAATAATGACTGATAACAGAGCAACGATGAGATTTGCCGATCGGCCCACACGCGGATTCACGAAACCGAGCGGAATAGCAGCTACCATCAGTAATGCACACATCAGTGGTAACGAAATTCGCCACAACAATTCTGCTTTTTTTACTGGATCCATGTTTTGTAACAAAAGTTTCAAAGGCATCGATTTCGCCGAATTATCTCCAACCACCGCCCCATTCTGACTAGAAACCAACACCCCATACTTATCAAACTGCATCATCTGAAAATCCGGTGCCGTCGGCAAACCGTCATAGCGACTGCCTTTGCTCATGACTAGAAATTTGTCACCAAACTTATCAATCTCAATGACGCCCTCCTTCGCAACAACAATGCTCGAACGCCCGTCATGAATCGTATTGATGAAAATATTTTGCACCTTACTTAAATCGCCCATCACCTCCTCAACGAAAAAAATTCTATTCGATGATGAAGACTCCTGAAATTTACCTGGTGACACCTTAGCAATATCAGACCGTTTATCGTAACGCTCCCTGAATTCTGAGCTTTGTTGACTTGCCCATGGCGTCACAATAAAACTAAGCAAGGCCGTTAAGATAATCAAAGGCGCACCAAACCTCAGCACTGGCTGCACCCATTCCGTCAGACTCAGACCAGAAGAAAACCACACCACCATTTCTGAATCCTGATAAGAACGCGTTACAACCAGCAGCACGGCGATAAAACCTGTCAAAATTAAGAGAACTGGCAAATACATCAGCGAAGTAAAGCCAATCAGAGCCACCACATCGCTGGACGCAACTTTGCCGCCAGCGGCCTGGCCGAGAATTTTAATTAGCATCACTGTAATGGTGATGGTAAACAAGGTTGTGAAGACTGCGCCTGCGGCACTGAGCAATTCACGACGAAGCGCACGTTGAAAAATCATGAGAAGGATTATAATGTCTCTTTTACGAGACTTACCAAGAGGAGTAATACGTGGACTTTAGCATAAAAACAATCGACGCAAAAAGTGCCTCAACTGCCCACAAGGCCATTAAAACAGGCTGTATTGTAGTTGGTGTATTCGAAAATAAAAAACTTTCTGCCGCAGCTGCTGGTTTAGACCAGCACGGCGCCATCACTGCCGCAGTGAAATCAGGTGATATTTCTGGCAAAATCGGCTCTTCCTTATTGCTGCGCAACATCGCTGATATCGCTGCTGAACGGGTATTATTAGTCGGCTTAGGAGAAGAAAGCAGCACAATAACAGAAAAAGCTTACCAGCAAGCAGTAAATGCTGCTGCGCGCAATCTGCTCAACCTCGGCTCAAACGATGCCGTATTAGCCTTACCGAACATCAAAGACCGCGATATTTCCTCGTCAGTCCGTGCCGCAGTTCTTGCATTCCGCGAAAGTATTTTCCGCGCTGACGGCTTAAAGAGCAAAAAAGAAACAACAACTTCTGGCGTTAAAAAAGTGGCAATTACCGTTGCCAGTACTGAGGCCACATTGGCTAAATCTGCACTAGCGCAAAGCGTCGCTTTGGCCAATGGCGTGGATTTAACCAAACAATTAGGCAATTTACCACCTAACATTTGCACACCGACGTATTTAGCCAATACTGCGAAGAAAATCGCGACTGATTACAAGATGGGTATAGAGATCCTGGATCGCAAACAACTTCAGGCGCTCAAAATGGACAGCTTCTTGTCAGTGACAAATGGCACGATAGAACCTCCTAAATTTATCGTCCTCAAACACATGGGCGGCAAAGTGAAAGACGCACCTGTCGTGTTGGTCGGTAAAGGTATTACATTTGACTCCGGCGGGATCTCCCTGAAGCCAGGCGCTGGCATGGATGAAATGAAATACGACATGGGCGGTGCAGCCTCCGTCATCGGTACGATGCGTGCGATTGGCGAAATGAAGCTCAAGCTCAACGTCATCGCGGTTGTTCCTAGTTGTGAAAACATGCCATCAGGCACAGCAACGCGTCCAGGTGACATCGTCACTTCCATGTCAGGCCAAACCATCGAAATCCTGAACACGGATGCCGAAGGCCGTCTGATCCTGTGTGACGCACTGACCTACGCAGAACGTTTCAACCCAGCTGCCGTCGTCGACGTCGCCACACTGACAGGCGCCTGTGTGACTTCCTTAGGTCACCACAACAGCGGCCTGTTCACTCGCCACGACGACAAACATGACGCATTGGCAGCAGAGTTATTAGCAGCAGGCAAACAAACCGGTGACACCGCATGGCGCATGCCAATTGAGGAAGCTTACAACGAGCAACTCAAATCCAATTTTGCCGACATGGCAAACATCGGCGGCCCAGCAGGCGGCAGTATCACTGCAGCCTGCTTCCTCGAACGCTTCACCAAGAAATACACCTGGGCACATCTGGACATCGCTGGCACCGCATGGAAATCCGGTGCCGCCAAAGGCTCTACTGGCCGTCCAGTACCTTTGCTGACAACGTTCCTGATTAATCGTGCTAGTTAATTAAAAAGCAATAAATAAGTACCGAAAAAAAGCCGTACCGACAAAATAGGTACGGCTTTTCTTCAACAATTGAACTGCAAATTTGCGGGAACCGCACGCCTGTTCGACTCAATTCTACTTTTTTCTCTTAATCTTCATCCCAGGTTCTCAACAAATCAGGTGGGATGAAATTAGCGACCTCTGAAAAACGTTTTCCCCATACTCGCTCGGCTTGCTTTAATAGAATAGCTACAGGGCTACTTGGTTCATTTTGCTCTACCCACACGCGGGTTTCAATGAGCAATTGTCGAATTCGCTCGCGCTGCTGATCTGTGTTCATCGTGGGCTCCTGACTAATGCGCATCATCGGATATGCGGACTCTACCAGCGTATTGGCGACAGTAACCCGAATCTGGGGATGAATTTGCGTTACGACAGCCTCACTGTGGTGATTTTTTTCAGGCTCATCGGCATCGATAGCACTTGCCCCCTGAAAAAACACAGTCAGCGTCGACAATAAATTCTGAATCGCTTGCAAATCTGGTGCGTCTTCTTTTAAATTTTTCTTAGCCCAATCAATAATATGCTGCGTATAAGCACCAGCAGACAAGAGTGAGTTGAGACTGAGGCCTTTTCGACTATATAAATCGGCCAATTGCCGTTTAACAGTTTCAGGCTCCATGGCGCTTGGCAAGCGCGGCACGGCAAGAGCCCGCTCGACATCGCGCACGGAAAGCCTTGCGGCAGTATTGTTGGAAACGATAATGTTGCGAATATCGCTCAACAGCCCGTCTGGATCACATAAAGCCGCCAAAGCGTTAGCACGAACGGCTGGATCGATGCAATCATCAATGAGTATTGTGGATGAACTTCCCTCTCAAACTTCGATACAACCCCATACAAGGCAGCCAACCCTTGTGCAAGGCCCTCTGCGCCGGCGCCCCGTGTGCGACAGCGGACGTACCAGATTAAAACCGTGATGTCTTTAGAGCGCAACAACAAACGACAACAATCACGTTCTATCTCCCCCCAATCTGGCTCGTCTTTCTTATTCGTAAAGCTACCGTATTGGACCTCAATACGTGGTTCTAACCGAGCGCGCAAAACGGCAAATTCATTGTCATACTCTAAATTAACACCGCATGTTGCCTCCGCTGAAATGGGTTCCAAAAATTGTGGAGGAATCGCTTCTGTCAAAGTGAATCCACCCACCAATTTATTATAAATTTTTTGCAATGTCTTCATGCCTAGTTCCAGTTCATGCTTGTCGCATAGTCGTTCTACTTTTTTTATCTTTCATCACAGCGATATAATTTTCCGGTTCAAATATCATTCCTGTGATTGTGCGCGTACCTAGATCGCTATTTGCCCCCATCCAGGTTGACCAACCTAATTGCGCGTCATTACCCAATTGCGCTGGCGGAGCGGCTTCAGCATGCACCAACAACTCGACTTCCCAAATATATTCAAATCCGATAAAGGCGCGGACCAAATCGACCAATGCCTCCATATCACTTCCGCGTTGATGACATTGGGGCGTTAAGCGAAGGTAGGAGCTCAGGCTTAGGGGGCCAATGATTAATCGAAAGCGCGTTTGCCTGTCTGGGACAACTTCTCCCAACATCGCTCCCCGTCCTAACATGGCGGACATACCGGCCTTAGCCAATGTGCATTGATCTTGCTCTTCAATTGGCATCCAGGCCAAACAATATTCTCGCAAGGCAACATTGACACCAAAATACCGTTGTAATGTGCTGACCAGCCCATCAGGATTACGCGCCGAGCGGACACGATGTGCCACTGATGCCCAGCGCGCATGAGGGCTCAACGCACTCTCTTGCACCTCATCCGGTTCATCGCCACCAATGCGCGCAATATAACGAGAAAATGTTTCAGTATCAGTACGATCCAAACCAGCGGCACTCTGTGCTTGCGCCCATGCGCGGTACATATGCGTCAACCAGCGATGATGAAACATATCCAAAAAATTAGCCAAGGTATTGTCCATCTTGGCTTCACTGCGTTCACGCACTAATTCTGTGAAGTGCAGCGGCAAGACACCATTGGAGCCGAGCGTTCCAAGGCTAAATAACTTAATTAACCATTGTTCGTTGCGCTGCGATACTGATGCAATTTCGCGCGACGCGAACGATAAATTCGCTTGCTGTCCTAAGCGAAAACTTTCTTGCGATGGTCGCTGCGCATAGCCAATAACAGGCTGATCTTGTCGACGCGCGCTCAGGTAACGAAGTAATGGACCAAAACCATGTTTCCATGGCTGTGTCTGGGAATCCTGAAGGCGCTTGGTCGGATCAACACTGATGTATTGCGAATAAGATTTTTTTTGATCCATCAGACTACCCCGCGCGTACCCATGCGCACTGGCCACTCGGCAATCATGCCACGCTGCATCGACTCCAACTTGGTTTGCGTAAATACGTTAATAGCCACATGCCTCGCCAAATAATGCTCTAACACGACACCCAAAAGATATGGGCTAGAACCACTAAAGCCCTCTTCGTCGACCGTGAGCGTACACTGTACTCCGCGCCCATAAACCAAAGGCCCAGCTCCGGGTAAACGCTGAGTGACAGGTTTGATATGACTCCCAATCAAGGCACTGACCTGACGCGCAGCAACCGCATCTTGGGTATTCACAAACAAACGCAACATATCGCGCAATGCCTGCGCACCCTCCCTGGCATCCATATCCATCAGCGGCAGATAATTAAATCCAAGTTGGCGTACCAGGCGCCACGCCATTTCACCTTGCGCAAATGCTGGCATCGGTGCACTGGGTGGCCGAATTAACCCAACACTTTCCACTGGTATAGAATTTGCCACAAACAGATCCGACACGCCATTACGTGGCACGAGGCGGGGTAAATCACGATTAGTAACCAAGGCCTCCACTGACAAATAGCGTAGCGTCTCGCTATATGGCGCTTCGTGTTGATCAACCAGACTGACAAAAATCTCTGTGCCCGTGTAGGCGGTACGGGTGCCGTATTTACGCGACGAATCCGATTCGCGTCTTGGTTCGCGTCGTAATGAAAAATATCGCCCGTGGTTACCCTCATCTTGATTCAGCGTTTGAAACATAGGCCTGAACGTCACGCCGGCATCCCCTTTAGATCGCTGCCCCACCATTTCCGATACACTGAATACTTCATAATCTCTAGGGCAAGAGCGGTCAGGCAACAAATGAAACTCATTTTGGCTCGTATTGACCTCGAGCCTATCAGTTCGTCGCGGGAACAAATTCACTACTGGCGTACAAAATAAAGCAAACTGATCTTTATCCACCAAGCCACGCAAGGCCTGCGTATCACGTGTTAGCAAGATCACAATCTCTGCTTCTTTGCCTTGAATTGTTGATAGCCCTGGTGCTAAATTTTGTAGCAAAAAAAAGTAAAATCGACTTGGACAAGCAAAATACTCGTGCAACAAATTATGACCATGCCAGGTATTCCACGCTAACGGCAATACACTTTGTTCTGGTTGCAACCCTTCTGGCACTAACGCATCCTGGACTACGATATGAGGATTGTTCGCTAATTGCCCAGGCACGCCAGTCACTGTTGCTACTGCACCAGCATGTAATAGTTCAAATAGATGGGAAGCAATCTGATCGTCACCCTTCAGATAAATAGGCAACCTATCCAGACCCTTAATATCAGAAAATTTTGCCTCTCGCGTGATGCGCAAGCGCAGACGCAAACTACCCGTAACAGCCACATGCGAAGGCAAGTAACGATCCACAGCCGGAATATCTGGCGGTACGCCTGCCAATTGGGCGCTCACAATTTCTATAGGCCACAACGTCACATCTTGACTGGAGCGAAATTCACACGCGGTCTTTTCACCCTCCGGTACGTTAGAAAAAAACGCTGTACCACGTGGCACTTCAAAGCCATTGGTCAAGTCCCCAGACAACATATCTGGATGCAACTTCGCCACCGCCATCGAAGGTGTCGGACTCACGTAGTTGGGATAGACTACCTCTAACAAGCGCTGCGTAAATCGCGGAAACTCAGCATCCAACTTAATTCGCATTCGTGCTGACATAAAACAAAACGACTCGATCAAGCGCTCTACATAAGGGTCTGCTATTTCAACGCCATGCATACCCAAGCGACGGGCAATTTTTGGATGCAGATCAGCAAACTCCGCCGCACTCTCGCGCATATAGGTGAGTTCCTGATTAAAATAGTCTAACAGTTGTGGTTCCATGAAACGCTTTCTGCTAATGGTATTGAAGGAGATTAAATGACATGCCACTACCTAATTGACCAAAAAAATTGCCAAACGCCGCAATGACCATCATCTTAGTTCTCGCATAAAAGAATCTACTCAGCGTGTTAAATCCTCGCCCTTATCAATGTACGGAGAAAAACTGAAGCCGAGTATCTGTAAAAAAATTACCTCAACAGATCTATCCCGAAGAATTTGTCGATTGACTTGCAATCAACTTAGGATGTGTACGACATTTACAAATACACAAATCATCGCTCAGAGCAAACAGTTTTCCGCTCGCATCTTTAACCGCGATGCGATCTCCTTCTAGCTGGATAACGCCTGTCGAATGACAAGCAAGACAATTAATTGTGTCACCCTCCCGTGCAAGGGCAACGCCCTCCATTGTGGCAGTTGGTGAACCACTGGTAATGATACCGTTGGCGGTAGTTTTATCGCCGACGCGAATTTTGTAGCGTTTGGACATAGATTTTATTGAACCCGCTTTATAGTGCCGTCTTCTTGAATTTGAAAGAATTTGTCTTTTCCGAATCGA
>Ga0209913_1000854_pt1 | contig 21231 bp, 15 predicted proteins | sample PersoiDNA2013203_FD_185805 | JGI IMG/M metagenome (GOLD analysis project Ga0209913, IMG submission 185805) | Permafrost soil microbial communities from the Arctic, to analyse light accelerated degradation of dissolved organic matter (DOM) -... | ecosystem: Environmental > Terrestrial > Soil >... | reverse complement strand
CCATCACCAAGCCGTGCTCATCGGCGGCGGCAATCACTTCTGCATCGCGCATGCTGCCACCTGGGTGAATCACGCAGCTAGCACCTGCTTCAGCCAGCACATCTATTCCATCTCTAAATGGGAAGAATGCATCAGATGCCACGACTGAACCTTTTAGCGTTAGCCCTGCATTTTGCGCTTTGATTGCGGCAATGCGCGTACTGTCGACACGGCTCATTTGGCCAGCACCCACGCCTAGTGTCATGCCATTGCCGCAGAACACGATTGCGTTAGATTTCACATATTTCGCCACGCGCCATGCAAACAGCAAGTCTGCCATCTGTTGCGGTGTTGGTTGTTTTTGAGTGACTATTTTTAAGTCGGACTGGCTAATTTCATGGTTGTCTGCGGTTTGAATCAATAAGCCTGAGCCGACACGCTTGGTTTCATGCGAGTTACGACCTTGCTCCCAAGCGGTAGTGCCGCCTTTAGGTAAGGCAATTTTAAGTACGCGTACATTGGCTTTGGCAGTGAAAATAGCCAAGGCTTCTGCTGTATAGTCTGGCGCAATAAGCACTTCGACAAATTGTTTGGAAATCACTTCAGCAGCCGCTTTATCAACCGTAGTATTGAAGGCAATAATGCCACCAAAGGCGCTGCTAGGGTCAGTTTGAAAAGCTTTGGTGTAAGCTTCAAGCGCGGTAGCAGCTAACGCCACGCCGCACGGGTTGGCGTGCTTTACGATGACGCAAGCCATCGTAGCGCCAGCGGCGCCTGTATTTGACGAGCTAAATGATTTGACCGCTTCCCACGCTGCGTCTGAGTCAGCAATGTTGTTGTAAGAAAGCTCTTTGCCTTGCAACTGTTGCGCTGTCACCAGTGAGCCTGGAGCCGGGTTTAAGTCACGATAGAACGCCGCTTGCTGATGTGGGTTTTCACCATAACGTAAATCTTGTACTTTAATAAAATTGGTATTACTTTGTGCAGGAAATTGGTGAGATACAGGCAGTTTGCTCGTCATGCTGGCAGTGTAATCAATGGCAGACAAATAGTTGCTAATCGCAGCATCATATTGCGATACGCGATTAAATGCTGCGACAGATAAAGCGAAAGTCGTAGCTTCAGCAAGCGCACCACCTGTACTTTGCAACTCGCTGATAACATCGGCGTATTGGCTGGCATCGGTCAGCACTGCGACATCTTTCCAGTTTTTAGCGGCAGAGCGCACCATGGCTGGGCCACCAATATCAATGTTTTCAATGGCATCTTCCAGCGTACAGTTTGGTTGCGCTACGGTTGCTTCAAACGGATATAGATTCACCACCACCATGTCGATATTTGGAATATCTGCGGCTTTCATGGCCGCTACATGTTCAGGTAAGTCGCGGCGACCTAAAATACCGCCATGCACTTTTGGATGTAATGTTTTCACCCGGCCATCTAACATTTCCATAAAGCCGGTGTAATCGCTGACCTCAATAACGGGAATGTTGTTTTCGCGGAACATTTTTGCGGTGCCGCCTGTGGATAATATTTCTACATTTAGCTTAGTTAATGCAAGTGCTAATTCTAAAATACCTGATTTGTCAGAAACGCTGATAAGCGCACGTTTAATAGTTGCCATTTGAAAGCTCTAGTGAAGTTGATGACTGAAATTGATGACCAAGGAAATGCTAGTTAAAAATACAAATTAAATAAAATTTCCAGCTAAATAAAATTTAAATAAATTGAAAGCTTAAGTAAAGTTAATTACTCGATGTTGTATTGCTGAATTTTTTTACGCAAGGTATTGCGATTTAAGCCTAGTATTTCTGCGGCTTTACTTTGGTTGCCGGTAGCGTGTTGCATGATATATTCTAACAATGGTTTTTCTATGCAACTCAATACCATGTCATATAAAGCGTGTGGCGGTTGGCCATCCAGGTCTTTAAAATATTGATCTAACGATGATTTTACGCTGTTAGCGAGTTCACATTGATTATTCATTATGCAACCTTAAGCACTAGACTGGTTTCAATTAGGCCAGTTGTTTCAATATTGTCGTTTGAATCGTACTGCAAGCGATTGTCACGACTCTGTAAGTGATCAAAAAACTCATCAATCGCCGCAAGTTGTAAATCTATCGTTTGCAGCGTATTCATACTGTGGCGAAAATTAGCTGAATCTTTTAAGCCTCTGGTGTACCAGGAAATATGCTTGCGCGCCATGCGCATGCCAGTGAGTTCACCATAAAACTCATATAAATCATGTAAATGTGCCAACATTATGGTGCGAATCTCAGCTACCTCAGGCGGCGGTAAGTGTTCGCCAGTTTTGATGAAATGCTCAATCTCGCGAAATATCCAAGGCCGGCCTTGTGCTGCACGGCCTATCATCACAGCATCTGCGCCTGTGTATTCCAGTACAAATTTCGCTTTTTCTGGCGTTGTAATATCACCGTTGGCAATTAACGGAATTTTAATCGCCTGTTTTACTGTGGCAATCGTGTCGTATTCAGCATCACCCGTGTAAAGACAAGCGCGGGTACGGCCATGCATCGCCAAGGCCTGAATGCCAATATCTTCTGCCATTTTGGCAATTTGTACTGCGTTGCGATTATTTTTATCCCAACCCGTACGAATCTTTAAGGTTACCGGCACGTCAACTGCGTTCACGACGGCGCGCAGAATTTGCGCTACCAGCGGCTCGTCTTTAAGTAAGGCAGAGCCAGCCATCACGTTGCAGATCTTCTTAGCCGGACAACCCATGTTGATGTCGATAATTTGCGCGCCGTTATCCACATTATGTCGTGCAGCATCCGCCATCATTTGTGGGTCAGCCCCAGCAATTTGTACTGAGATCGGGTCAACTTCGCCTTCGTGATTCGCGCGGCGCAGTGTTTTTTCACTGCCATAAAGCAGTGAATTCGATGTCACCATTTCTGAAACGGCTAAGCCAGCGCCCATTTTTTTGCAAAGCTGACGGAAAGGCCTATCCGTCACCCCTGCCATGGGAGCAACGATCAAGTTATTTTTTAAAATGTGTGAGCCGATTTGCACTGTTTATGTATTCGATGTTTGCATTGTTAACGCCAAGTTGCCTATTTTATACGCAAATGGCAGAGCAGAAAACTTAAATTTCCATAAAAGTAAAAGTTTGTATAATGATTTAACCCATAAATTTAAACTGCCAAACGAAAGTACTATTTTGAACGTCAACACCTCACCAATTACTACTTCGTCAATGACTACGCCTTCTACCATGCACATTGCCTTTGCAAGCTTTATTGGCACAGCCATTGAGTTTTACGATTTTTACATTTATGCCATGGCCTCTGCGTTGGTGATTGGACAAGTTTTTTTTCCTGCTGGCGACTCGGCCGCACAAGCGTTAAATGCGTTTTTAACTTTTGGTATTGCCTTTGTAGCAAGGCCTTTGGGGGCGATTGTTTTCGGTCATTTTGGTGACAGAGTTGGCCGCAAGGCAACGTTAGCCGCGTCATTATTAGTGATGGGCATATCAACCTTGCTGATAGGTTGCCTACCCGGCTACACCACGTTAGGCACCTGGGCTGCCGTACTGCTTTGCATTCTTAGATTTGGGCAGGGTTTAGGGTTGGGTGGCGAGTGGGGCGGAGCTGCTTTGCTGGCAACCGAAAGTGCGCCCGCAGGTAAACGCGGCTGGTTCGGCATGTTTCCACAACTCGGGCCTTCCATTGGATTTTTGCTAGCCACAGTAAGTTTTTTGGCTTTAACGCTATTATTAAGCGACGCTGACTTTAAAGCCTGGGGCTGGCGCATTCCATTTTTCGCCAGTGCTTTGTTAGTGATGGTTGGCTTGTATGTGCGATTCAAATTGGCAGAAACGCCGGTTTTTGCTGCCGCTTTAGCGCAACACCATACCCATAAAGCGCCAATCAAACCATTATTGAAGGCACATCTGCACCCGGTGCTGTTAGGCGCGTTCGCCATGACGGTCTGCTACAACCTGTTTTATACGGCTACCGTATTTTGTTTAAGTTATGGCACCAAAACCTTGCATATTCCACGCGCTGATTTTTTACAAATGCTCTGTGTGGCGGTTGTTTTTATGGCGATAATCACGCCTGTTTCAGCAGGCTTGAGCGATAGGTTTGGTCGCAGACCAGTGCTGATGGTAGCTTGCTTTTTAGCGATATTAGCTGGCTTTGCGTTAAACCCACTGATGGCGAGCGGGTCGATTTTGCAAATCACACTATTTCTATCACTCGCCTTGCTGCTAATGGGCGCAACGTTTGCGCCTATGGGCGCTTTTTTACCTGAACAGTTTCCAGTGGAAGTGCGCTACACCGGCGCTGGTTTGAGCTATAACCTTGGTGGTATCTTAGGCGCTTCTACCGCACCATTTGTTTCGCAGCTATTGGTCGATAAAGGTGGTTTGGTTTGGGTCGGATATTACGTATCGACCATGGCCGCAGTGAGTTTTATTGCAGTATTTTTGATGCAAGAACGTAAGCAGGCGGCTTTTAGGTAAGCACTTTAATAAGAGCTATAACTAAACTCTGCCTAATAAGCGGTTTTGTTAAGTTCTTAAAAATGGGGCACCAGACCATGCTTGCATTTTTACTTGCTATCACAATGCATACCCCACGCGTATACTTAAGTTAGCCATTATGCAGGCCATGGAAAATGTGTTTATTTTTAAATTAATTAAGATTTCCTAAGGTTATTTAAATGATTTATCTATCATCGCCCTTACGCTTCCCGAGCAGCATTTGTGTAGTTGTGTTTATGATGTTTGCTTCTTTATCGGTCAAGGCCGCAGATCTTCCTGACGACCAAGATTATCTTGATGCTGCGCCTGCTGATGCACTCTGGGACGGTATGTATTTTGGCGTTCATTGGGGTTATGGTGATGGAACGACAAAATGGGATGATCCTAGCGGCCACTACCGTTCGAATATGGATGTTTCTGCAAGAAGCTATAACGATGGTCTACTCGCGGGACTTCAGTTCGGATATAGAAAACAATATGATGCCATTGTCGTTGGGGTTGAGACCGATGTAAGCGCAGGTAACCTGATTGGCTATGCCCCGTGTGGTGCGACTCCCGGTGTTGGCGGGTCGGGTGATACCTGCGGCCACAAGACTGATTTTATGGGGAGCCTGACCGGTACTCTGGGTTATGCAACGGGGCGTTCGCTTTTCTATTTAAAGGGCGGTGGTGCTTACTCCCGTGACCGGGTCTCGGTCTCCAATTACGATAATGTTCCGATCCCTCCTGCGTCTAAGAGTTCTGACCGCTATGGCTGGACGGTCGGCGGCGGTGTTGCTTATGCGATTTCTCCCCGCTGGTCGGTTAATGCGGAGTACGACCATTATGATTTTGGAAAACAGACCTATGTGACCGGCACCGACGTAAATGCGGGTTCTTTCAGTGTTGATCGCGCACAGGAAATTGCCAAGTTCGGGCTAAACTACCGATTGGGCGATGCCGCTGGTAATAGCACCGTGCTGCCAATCAGCAGCAATCTTGTTGGCGAATTTGGTACGCGGGTCGGCTACTCAAGCGGTCGCTTCCAGTATAAGCTATATGATCCGTTCACCCCTAGTCAGCTCAACTCGGTACTGACATGGCATGATCAAGCAGGACCAGCCGCAGAGGTCTTTGTTCACCTCTACCATACATCAGGCCTGTTTCTTAAGGGCACATTCGGCGGGGTAAACATCGGATCCAATAAAATGTACGATGAAGATACGACTGAGACAATGGCGCCAGATCCGTATTCGAAGACGGTTTCGTCGACCAAGAACGGCCGGGATATCTACGGCACTTTGGATTTTGGCTATACATTCCTTCAAGCCAATAACTGGAATTTAGGTGGCTTCGTCGGCTATGGCTACTACAAGCAACGCCTCAATGCGTATGGCTGCGAGCAAATTGCCACTGGTCCGGTTTGCGTCCCGACTGGATCGGTGAACCCCTCTGCTCTAGGACTAGTCATACAGAAGCGTGGGATACGCTACGCCTCGGCCTCACGGGAAGCGTCGCTCTGAGCGAACGCCTGAGTTTTTCTGGTGAGGCAGCTTGGCATGCCTATTCTTCGCTATCTGCGAAGGACAATCATTGGTTTAGACCCAATATCAACCCCTTGTTTGAAGAGGGGCATTCTTCAAAAGGCTACCAGCTTGAGTCTACGCTTTCCTACTTGATTACTGATGACTGGAAGGTTGGTGCCGGTTTGCGATATTTGTCACTCGCGGCTAATGGCAGTACGCAATTTCCATTTCCTGGTGTGCCGAGGTCAGGGCAAATATATGAATCCTCACGCTTCACCACCTTTATTCAGGCTTCATATCGCTTCTAAACCTACTGGCATCAGGGCATACGGAGTACTTATACCCTAAATGATTAGCTGAAATTAAAACGGCGAATGCATATATGCATTCGCCGTTGTATGTGTTTTAACTAAAGCATGATTGAGACAAAATCATGCTTGTTAAATTCGTGGAGCGGGAAACGAGACTCGAACTCGCGACCTCAACCTTGGCAAGGTTGCGCTCTACCAGCTGAGCTATTCCCGCGTAAAAGAGGCGCCATTATAGCGATTTTATAAATACCGTCAAGAATATCAAGCCGCATCCAAAACTCTTCTCATAAATGCCTAGTCCAAATTCAACGCTTACTCTATATGCCAGTTTATTATTCGTTACGAATTAATCACACTCAATGCTTAAGCTGGCGCAGTAAGCCTTTCTAGATTCGTTAGCCATTGTATAGCCTGCCAGGATTCATCGCCGCACATCTCTCGACTTGGCGCTATTGATAAGCATACTGATGGTCGCTCAGGTTTGCCAAACAGTTTGCATTTGTTATCTGCGGTTAATTGAACGCAGCGCTCACCCGCTTTTTTCCCCATGGGCATATCAGGAATTAATGAGGAAATGGATGGAGCAATGCAGCAAGCTCCGCAGTTTGGACGACAGTTCATGGTGTAATTAATTTCACGTGGTTTGCGCAGAAGCTTAGCTGATTTTGGCGGTAAATTGGATACATATTATGCAGAAAGCGCTATATTTCATTTGAATTTCTTTTCATGGCAGAACTAAAGTGGAAGCTCCGTCCAAGGAAAGCCAAGTGCGGTTACCGCTTGCCTCATGTCATTCATCGCATCTTCAACAAGACTGGCCACACCCTTCACGCCAAGCTCTGTGGTACGTTGCTTATCTAGCCTAGGCAGGCTAAAAAGTTTCAAGTCTGGATATTTAGCCAAGATATGATGCATCAAATCAATCAGATTACTTTCGCCGGCGTCCATCACCAGTATCGAAGCTTCAATATAATCTTGTGTGTGAAACAGGTGTGCGTAATGCGTATCTAACACCCAGGTGATCATCGGGTGTGACATTTCCGGGAAGCCCGGCACAAAATAATGCTGATTGATGGCAAAGCCCGCCACACGGTTAATCGGGTTGGGGATGAGCGTTGCGCCTTGGGGAAAATCCGCCATTAACACCCGTTTAGGGTAAGCGCCTGCACCATACTGCGCCTCGATTTCTGCCACCGCTCCTGCATGGCGTTCAATCGCTACGCCTGCAGCATTTGCCGCGCATTGCCTTGTGAAATCGTCAGGAGTGGCACCTATGCCGCCAAAGCTAAATACAATATCGCCGCGCGCCATGCTGGCTTTAAGCGAGCCAGTGATTTGTTCAGGAATATCTCCCAGAAAATTTGCCCAAGCCAGCTGTAAACCCCGTGCTTTAAGCGCCTGAATCACAAACGACAAATGCGCGTCTTGACGTTTACCTGAAAGGATTTCATCGCCAATGATGTAGATGCCGAAGGTGTGCATTAGGTAATATTCAACTTAAGTTGCTTATTTAACTGATTGTTTAAACTGGGTCATTATCCGTCATTGAATCAAAAAACTCTATTGATGAGCTTGTTAACACTTGTAGTTTAGGAGCGCTCGTTTAATGCGCACTTTCCCAATTCTTTCCCACACCCACTTCAGCCAACAGCGGCACATCCAATTTAGCCACATTTTGCATTAATAGCGGCAGAGTAGTTTTAACCAATTCCAGTTCATTGTCTGGCACTTCCAGCACCAGCTCATCGTGTACTTGCATGATGAGTTTGGATTCTAAATTTTTACCGTTCAGTTTTTCGTCTTTCAGCCATTTATCTACGGCAATCATTGCCAGCTTAATCAAATCAGCCGCGGTGCCTTGCATAGGCGCGTTGATAGCTGCGCGTTCTGCGCCTGCTCTTCTCGTGCCATTCGGGCTGTTGATTTCTGGCACCCACAACCTGCGGCCGAAATAGGTTTCTACATAGCCGTTTTGTTTGGCGATTTCTCTGGTGTTTTGCATGTATTCGCGCACGCCTGGGTAGCGAGAAAAGTAGCGTTCTATATAGCTTTGCGCCGCGCCTCTCTCGATATTGAGGTTTTGTGCCAAGCCAAATGCGCTCATGCCGTAAATGAGACCAAAGTTGATGACTTTGGCATAACGGCGTTGTTCGTTATCGACCGCCTCGCGCTCCACGCCAAAAATCTCGGCGGCGGTATGGCGGTGAATATCCTCGTTATTGGCAAAGGCTTGCAGCATGCCTGCATCTTTGGATAAATGCGCCATGATACGCAACTCGATTTGTGAATAATCGGCGGATACAATATGGCTGCCAGCCGGTGCGATAAACGCCTCACGAATACGGCGGCCTTCCGCTGAGCGCACGGGAATGTTTTGCAAGTTAGGGTCTGAGCTGGCCAGTCTGCCAGTAATCGCCACGGCTTGGTTATAGCTAGTGTGTACGCGGCCGGTGACCGGGTTGATCATGCGTGGCAGTTTGTCGGTGTAGGTCGATTTTAGTTTGGCCAGGCCACGATATTCGAGTAACACCTTTGGTAAAGGGTAATCTAGCGCCAGCTCTTGCAATACGTCTTCATCAGTAGAAGGTGCGCCGCTTGGCGTTTTTTTAGTCGGTTTAATACCTAGCTTGCCGAATAGAATCTCTTGTAATTGTTTGGGTGAGCCTAAATTGAAAGGCTGGCCTGCCAGTTCGTAGGCCTTATTTTCTAACGCTACCAACTTCATGCCGATTTCATTGCTCTGAATATTGAGCATATCTCTATCAATCAACACGCCGTTGCGCTCAATGGTAAACAGCACGTTAGAGCTAGGCATTTCAATATGGCTGTAAATGTAGTCCAGCTTGGCATCCGCGGCAATTTGCGGGTACATGGCCTGATGCAACTGCATGGTAATGTCTGCGTCTTCAGCCGCGTACTCAGCCGCAACTTCTACCGTGACTTGGTTGAAAGTCACCTGTTTGGCACCTTTGCCTGCTACTTCTTCAAACGTGATGGTTTTGATGTCTAAATGGCGCATGGCAAGGTCATCCATGCCGTGGGTTTTGTGCGACTCGAATACGTAAGATTGCAGCAGCGTGTCATGGGCAATGCCATTTAAAGCGATGCCGTGGTTCGCCAGCACGTGTTGGTCATACTTAAGGTTTTGCCCGACTTTTTTTATGGCTGGGTTTTCTAAGATAGGTTTTATTTTCGCCAATGTTTCGGCAAAGTTAAGTTGTTCCGGCGCATCAAAATAATCATGTTTTAACGGTAAATAGGCCGCGCTACCAGCCTCTACGCTGAATGACAGGCCGACAATTTTTGCCGTCATCGGGTCTAGCGAGGTGGTCTCGGTATCCACGCAAATCAGTGGAGCTGATTGCAGTTTTGTTAGCCAAGTATCTAGTTGCTCGTTAGTTAAAATGGTTTCGTAATTTCGGCTAGTGTTTGCTTGATAATGCGGCACAAATACATCCGTTCGTGGTGAGTCCTGAGCTTGTCGAAGGGTCGAACCATGGGTGCTGAGTTGTCCTTCAACAGGCTCGGGGCGAACGGAAGTCGCCCCGCCGAATAAGTCTGATTGCGGCGCATCTGTTGTAGTGCCATCTGTTGTAACACCATCTGTTGTAACTCTAGGCGGCGCGCTATCGGGCATGTTATCTAATTCACGGCGCCAGCTTCTAAACTCAAAGCGATCAAACAATTCAGCCAGTTTGGCTTTATCTACCGCTTGCGGAGCAAGGTCGGCGAGGTTTTCCTGAATGCCGACATCACAACGGATGGTAATCAACTCGCGTGCAGTGGGTAGCCACGGCAGGGCTTTGCGTAAGTTCTCGCCCACAACACCTTTAATGTTGTCGGCATTAGCAACAATATTATCTAGCGAACCATATTCTTTCAGCCATTTCACGGCCGTTTTTGGGCCAACTTTTTCCACGCCAGGCACGTTGTCTGATGTGTCGCCAACTAAAACGAGGTAATCCACCATCAGGCTTGGCGGTATGCCGAATTTCCTTTCAACGCCAGCAATATCCAGTACATCATCCACTTTTCTGAAAGCATCGCGCATGGTGTTCACCACCGTAATGTGCTCATTTACCAGTTGCGATATGTCTTTATCACCGGTTGAAATAATCACGCGCACGCCTTCACGCTCTGCCTGTTTTGCTAGTGCGCCAATCACATCATCGGCTTCTACGCCTTCTTCCATAATCAGCGGCCAGCCCATGGCTTTAATGGCTTCGTGCAAAGGCTCTATCTGCGGACGTAAATCCTCCGGCATAGAAGCCCGATTGGCTTTATATTCCGCATAAATATCATCACGAAAAGTTTTGCCTTTTGCATCAAAAACACACGCGCTATAATCGCTAGGGTAATCTTTATGTAAGCGACGCAACATATTGAGTACGCCCTGAATCGCCCCGGTGGGTTCATTCTGACGATTTCTCAAGTCAGGCATGGCGTGAAAGGCGCGATACAGGTAGGATGAACCATCCACTAATAATAATGTTTTCATATTTGCTTTCAATTATGGGTGTTTAAACTATTTATTTTTTCTTGGGCGTACTGCACTGCATACAAAAAAATGAATTTTTAAAATACCCTTACTCTTACACTATTCTTTAAAAACAGGCTTCTAAATTTATGTCTTATGTAAAAAAAGTTCCCAAAATCTCTGATTCTGATGTGCAAGGTAGTCATCAAACTGGGCATGAGTCATGGCATGCATTTGAGATTATGGCAGAATTTGTCGATGCTACGGAACGGCTTAAAGAAATCAGACCGGCTGTTTCTATTTTTGGTAGCGCACGCACCAAGCCTGACAGCCCTTATTATCAATTAACGGAAGATATCGCACGATTATTATCTGATGCAGGTTTTAGCGTGATTTCAGGCGGCGGTCCCGGCATTATGGAAGCGGCTAATAAAGGCGCTTATTCTGGGAAATCACCCAGCATCGGCTTGAATATTGAGTTACCGCATGAGCAAACGCGTAATCCGTATCAGGATGTCAGCCAGAATTTTAAGCACTTTTTCATGCGTAAGGTGATGTTTGTTAAATATGCCAGCGCATATGTGGTGATGCCGGGCGGTTTTGGTACTTTAGACGAGGTAATGGAAGCGGTCACGCTGGTACAAACGGGTAAAACGTTAAAAATACCGATTATTTTGGTATGTGAACCTTTTTGGCGCGGCTTGATTGACTGGATTAAAACCACTTTAGTGAATGAACAAATGATTGCGGTCGAGGATCTTGATTTGATTCAAGTGATTGATGACCCGGCGATGATTGTAGAAGCAATATTCAAGCATTACGAAACACGCGGATTCAAATTGTCTCCTGCGGAAGAGACGGTTCAGGTTTATTTATAAGGAATGCCGTTTTCAGGCACGTAATTTGTTAAAATAAATCATTCATTGAGTGTATCAATATATTTTAGAGAATAGGTGTCTGGCTTATGCGTAAAATCTATCAGAAATTAGGCTTGTTATTAGTCTTTGTGGCGATACAGTTGCCTTTAGACGCTATTGCTGACGCGCCTACAGCGATAACGCCACCGGCTGGTTTGTTGCCGCTGGAAGAGATTCCGCCACCGCCTATCGTCGGCGAAGATCAGGTAACGGCTGAACCGAAAGTGACTATCATTAAAAAAAATGGTGAAACCATTGAAGAGTACCGCATCAATGGTCAGCTTTATATGCTAAAAGTGACACCTGCGCATGGCGTGCCTTATTACATGCATAAAGAAGATCAAAACGGCGGTTGGTTAATGGATGGTCCGACTCAACCCTTAAGTATTCCTAAATGGACATTGTTCAGGTTTTAAACAATCAAGAGGGCGTTATGCCCTCTTGATTATTTTGTTCACTTTCAAATCAAGCAATTAACTGTTCTATCTAAATCACTGAGTTATTCAAATTTTTAGCCACCAACGTATTCAAACTTAACTGTATTCATCTTATGTCTGTATTTACCTCCGTCAGTATTCAGCAATTAAAAGTGTGGCTTCAAGATTACGCGATAGGCGAACTTGTTGAGCTTAAAGGCATTTCATCCGGCATCACCAATACCAATTATTTTGTGACAACGAAGCAGGACAATGCTGAGCAAAGCAAGTATGTACTTACCTTGTTTGAACATAACACCATTGAAGAGCTGCCGTATTTTATTGATTTAATGAGTCATCTGGCCGCGCTTGGCATTCCTTGTCCACGACCTATTGCCGATAAATCAGGTGTCAGTTTGCATATGCTTAATGGCAAACCTGCCGCTTTGATCAGCTGCTTAAAAGGACAGGATGTTGAGGTGCCTAATGTCGCGCAATGCAGTGCTGTGGGTACGGTGTTGGCAAAAATGCACATTGCGAGTTTGTCGTTTGATGTGCAAGCTCGTCATCAAAATGCACATAATCCACGCGGTGCTGACTGGCGCATTAAAACTGCGGCACAGGTCATGCCGCATTTGCCGGTAGCAGACCAACAGCTATTGCAAGAGACCATGGCGTTTCAAGCCGCATTTGATACCAGCCGATTGCCTATGGGTGTGATTCATGCCGACTTGTTCCGTGATAATGTGTTGTTTGATGGCGATGAAATTGGCGGCTTGATTGATTTTTATTATGCCTGCCACGATGTGCTGGCATATGACTTGGCGATAGCGGTGAATGACTGGTGTGTAGAGGCTAACGGTAGTTTAGATGCGCCTAGATTAAATGCGATGCTTGCTGCTTACCAAGCTGTCAGGCCGTTGAGTGAAGCCGAGCGTGAGACGTGGGCAGGTTTGTTACGTATTGCTGCGCTGCGCTTCTGGTTGTCACGTTTGTATGATCAAATCTTTCCGCAAGCGGGCGAATTAACCCATGCCAAAGATCCCAACCACTTCAAGAATATTTTGCAACAGCAGATTAAATGCACGGCTAGTCATATTTAAAAGGAATTATCAAGCAATGGCTATTTTTGAAACGAGTTCTAAAACGGGTAGAAGCTGGATCAGTGAAAGCATTGCTTTGTTTAAAGCAACGCCAAGCAAATGGATGTTGCTAGCCTCAGTGTATGTGGCAGTGTTTATGATGATTCCATCACTCCCAGGCTTTCAGTTGTTCTCTCTAATCACTATTTTAATTTGGCCAATGTTCATGGTGATCGCCATTGCTATGTATCGCAATGCCGACAACAGTATTAGTCAGCGCTTGAGCGAAATCATCAATATGATTAAACCAAAAATGAAGCCATTGATTCTGCTTGGCGGCATATTCTTGCTCTACGGCATGTTAGTTAGCCTGGTGCTGAATAGCGATGTTGAGGGCTTGGTAGGGATGACTAAAAGCATCGATAAAATGACTGATTCGCAAGCGATTGCGCTGTTACAGAAGTTTTTGCCATTTTTATTAAAGCTAATACTCGCATTAATTCCGATGATGATGGCCACCTGGTTTTCACCCATGCTCATTGCCTTTAACAATTACACGGTTGGCAAGGCGATTAAATCCAGCATTGCTGGTTCGCTGCAATATTTGTTTGCATTAGGCATTGCTTGGTTATTGCTGACCGTTGGCATCTTTGCTTTGCTGGTTGTTGCCGGAATCGTCATCGCCATTATTGGTGGCTTAGCGCCGATGTTAGGCCAGTTGCTGATGCCGATACTGGTATTTGGTTGCTTGTTGTTGGCAACTTCACTTATGTTTGCGTTTCAGTATGTCAGTTATCGCGATGTGTTTCGTGCCGCTTAAGGTACCTTCCTAAGGTGCTTTCTTAAAGGTACTTTGCACTGCCCTGTGAAGCCCGCCGCTACTGGCTCTCAGGGCATGTTTTTTAGTGTTTTGCGGTGAGGTTTTAGTTAAATCGGGGTAAGTTTAGCAAATTCCATCGCCAGCCATTTTAGGCCTTCACGCCCGAAATTCACTTGCACACGCATGTCGCTCGCATTACCTTCATAACTTACTACTACGCCATTGCCGAATTTGGCATGCGCCACTTGCTGGCCTATTTTCCACGGCATCGCATTTTTCTGATTGCTACTTTGTTGCTTGCTCATCATGGCCGGCAGTTCGTTGTAGTTGCGTCCACCGCCAGATTTGGTGACAGGTTTGCTATTCAAACGTTTTAGCAGCTCTTCAGGAATCTCATCCAAGAAGCGCGAAGGGATGCCGTAGCGTACTTTCCCGTGCAACATACGGCTTTGTGCATGGCTTAAATACAAGCGTTGCCGCGCGCGTGTCACAGCTACGTACATCAGGCGACGCTCTTCTTCCAGGCCGCTATTTTCAAATAAGCTCTGCTCGTGCGGGCATAAGCCTTCCTCTAAACCGCTGATGAATACCGCTTTAAATTCCAGACCTTTTGAGGCATGTACTGTCATTAACTGTAAGGCCTCGCGCCCCACATCGGCTTGGTGTTCACCTGCTTCTAAACTTGCATGACTTAAAAACTGTGTCAGTAGATCTTGTTCAGTTTCGCCATCTACATTGTTGTGGTTACCAAAATCCTGATTGGTAAACGACACTGCTGCCGTTACCAACTCTTCCAAGTTGGCGATACGGTCTTCGCCTTCTTTGTCGTTTTGGTAATGCGTTTTTAAGCCAGACATCGTGGTGGCAAGCTCGGCTAATTCGGGCAAGCTAATGCCGTAAGCGTTGTCTACCATTTCCCTGATAAGTGCCACAAAGCCCTCAATACCTTTACCGCCAGGCTTACCGTTGCCTACTTTATTAATCGCGGCTTGCCAGAGGCTGCAGTTTTCTGCACGAGCGGTTTCTTGCAATTGCTCCAAGCTACGTGCGCCTATGCCGCGTGCCGGGAAGTTAATCACCCTTAACAGCGCCGTATCGTCATTAGCGTTTGCAATCAGGCGCATGTAAGCCAGTGCATGTTTGATTTCTGCGCGTTCAAAAAAGCGTAAGCCGCCATAAACGCGGTAGGGTAAATTGGCTGAAAATAATGCATGTTCTAAGATACGAGATTGCGCGTTGCTGCGGTAGAGCAGGGCGATGTCACCTAATGACGTGCCTTCGCAGTGCAGCATTTTTATTTCATCAACAATAAATTGCGCTTCGTCGGTATCGTTGTACGCGTCATACACGCGCACCGGTTCGCCAGCACCGGCCGAGGTCCACAGGTTCTTCCCTAGTCGATTTGTGTTGTGTGCGATGATCGCATTGGCGGCATCTAAGATATTGCTGTGTGAGCGGTAATTTTCTTCAAGTTTAACGATATGCTGGATATTGAAGTCTTTTTCAAAATCACGCATATTGCCCACACGCGCACCGCGAAAACCGTAAATGGATTGGTCATCGTCACCCACGGCAAACATGCAATTAAGTTGTTCGCCATCTTTGTGTCCTGTAAGCAGTTTTAGCCACAGATATTGCAGGCGGTTGGTATCCTGAAACTCATCGACCAGTATATATTTGAAGCGGCTTTGGTAATGCTGGCGAATGCTGGCATCGCGCTCTAGCAGCTCGTAACAGCGCAATAAAAGCTCGGCAAAGTCGGCCACGCCATCACGCTGGCATTGTTTGTCATACTCTTCAAAAATCTCACGCATCTTTTGCGAATGTGCATCGTAAGCATCAACAGCATGCGCGCGCAAACCTTCATCTTTACAGCCGTTGATGAAGTTTTGCACTTGCTTGGGTGGATACTTTTCATCATCGACATTCATCAGCTTCATCAAACGTTTAATGGCTGATAATTGATCGGAAATATCTAAAATCTGGAAGCTCGCGGGCAATCCAGCTTCGCGATGATGGGCGCGCAGCAAACGATTACACAAACCATGAAACGTGCCTACCCACATGCCGCGCGTGTTGATGGGAAGTGATGCGGTGATGCGTGTTAGCATCTCTTTTGCGGCTTTATTGGTAAAAGTGACGGCTAATAAACCGGTAGGGGATACTTGCCCCGTCTGAATCAACCAAGCGATACGTGCGGTCAGTACCCGCGTTTTTCCGCTGCCAGCCCCAGCCAGAATCAGCGCAGACTGATGCGGTAAAGTGACGGCTTCTAATTGTTTATTATTGAGCCCGGCTAAAAGCGGGTCTTGCGTAAAGGATGCGTTTTGAATTTCCATAATAGTATTATCGCATGGGTTTGACGCATGAATAATCTGCTTTAGCAGATTATTCATGCGGGCAAGACCCTTGCGGTCTTGACGTGTGAATAAGCTACTTTGACGCATGAATAATCTGCTTTAGCAGATATATTCTGCGGGCAAGACCCTTGCGGTCTTGACGTACGAATAATGAGCTTTGACGTATGAATAATGAGCTTTAGCTCATATATTCTACGGGCAAGACCCTTGCGGTCTTTCTGCATATATTCCACTAGTAATTTAGCGTGATACAAACTGTTACAAAAAAATTAGAACTAATATCAGGCAGCATTACTCTTATTTTCCATGATAGCTAAATTCAATTTTAGTTGTCCTTTCCGCTTCTTTCCTCCCTGAGCGGAAGCCTTAGACAATAAGGCGTTTTGCCCTGACTCTCTTCCCCTTGAGTCAGGGCTTTTTTTTGCTAGACCTTTTGTCTCATCAGTGACATGGCACATAGCACAAATGTACTTTAGATGTTGATTGGTATTTCGCTCGCAAGAAAATTGTCTACAACTTCTATAAATGCTTGTGCTTGTTCTGCATGAACCCAGTGACCTGTCGGTAAGCTGGCAAATTGTGCGTTTGTAAAATGGGTTTTGATCTGTTCAATGTCTGCATCCTGCACGTAATCGCTACGCTCCCCACGGATAAACAGGCAAGATTTTTCATAGCGTGCATTTTCACACACTGCCTGTTGCAGGCTAGGGTAATTGGTTTTGAGCGCTGCGAGGTTAATGCGCCATGCTAAGCCACTTTCTGACTGATTGATGCCTGACTTAATTAAATTCATGAGTAAAAATTGGCGCACCATGACTTGGGGAATGCTGGTACTCAATGCTTTATCCACTTCACTACGGCTTTGCAAGGCTGTGAGGTCAACTGCCATCATTGCGTCAATCAAATGAGTGTGCGCATCGGCATAAGCCCGCATCGCAATATCTACAACAATCAATTTTCCCATCCGATTAGGGAAGCTCGTAGCAAATTGCATCGCCACTTTTCCGCCTAGCGAATGCCCTAGCAAATGAATTCGGTCTAAGCTGAGTGCGTCGCACAACTCAAGCAGATCATCTGCCATATCGGTATAGCTTTGTGACTCACTATGAGGTGATCTACCATGGTTGCGTAAATCCACACTAATCACTTGGAAGTTTTTTGAGAAGTGTTTGGCTACCGTGCCCCAGTTATCGGCAGAGCCAAATAAACCGTGCAGCAGGATAAGCGGTTGGCCTTGACCTAGGGTTCGGTGATGTAATTGCATGGTGGAATTGTAAAGGATGAAAGTGAGATGTCTGTGCTCTACAGGGCAGGGTGGGTAAGTTACCTCATCCCACCCTGTAAGTGCTAGCCTTACTCGATGCCTAATAACTCAACTTCAAATATCAATGTTGCATCTGCGCCAATGGCTGCGCCACTGCCGTTTGCGCCATAAGCTAATTGCGATGGAATGACCAACTCAAATTTACTGCCCACTTGCATTAACTGCAAACCTTCAACCCAACCTGCAATCACACCAGTTACAGGGAAAACGATAGGCTCACCACGGTCATAAGAGCTGTCAAACACCGTACCATCAATCAATGTGCCTCTGTAATGCACTTTTACTTTGTCACTTTTGCTTGGTTTTTCACCATTGCCAGCTACCAGTGATTGATATTGCAGGCCGCTATCTGTGGTGATTACACCTTCTTTTTTTGCATTTTCTGCCAAGTAAGCAGCACCCTCAGCCTTATTTTTTGCAGACTGTTCAGCCTGAGCCGCCATATGTTTTTCTTGGCTCTCTTTTTGCACTTGCTCAACCGTACTTCTTTTTTCCGCATCAGTTAAACGTGATGGTTTGTCTGCCATTACATCGCTCACAGCCAGTGCGACCATTTCTGCATCCAGTTCCAGCCCGTCATTTTTTAGCTGATGCGCCATGTTTTCACCAACAATATAGCTTAAGCGTTGGGTTAAAGTGTTTAATGCAGTTGTCATTGTGTGTTGTTCTTTCGTTGTTTAAGGAATATGTATTTTTAATGCGAGTGATGCAAGTGGCATAACCTATGATTATGACGGAGAATGATAGATAAAACAAAACCCGCCAAGGCGGGTTTTGTTTTTTTACAAATGCTAGTTAGTGCATTTCAGCAAGTAAAAGAGGTGATTGGCGCAAGGCGCATATCCGAAGGCAGTACGATTAGTACGACAAGGATATGCAACGCGGCGATCACCTCTTTGACGCCGCTGAAAAATTACATCATACCGCCCATGCCACCCATACCACCCATGTCACCGCCACCCATTGCTGGAGCATCATCTTTAGGCATTTCCGCTACCATACAGTCAGTCGTTAACATCAAGCCAGCCACTGATGCCGCATTTTGCAATGCAGAACGGGTTACTTTAGTTGGGTCAAGAATACCCATTTCAATCATGTCGCCGTAAGTTTCGTTTGACGCGTTGTAACCATAGTTGCCTTTACCAGCAGCTACATTGTTTACAACGACTGATGGTTCTACGCCAGCATTTTGTACGATTTGACGTAGTGGTTCTTCAACTGCGCGTAAAACAATCTTCACGCCAGCATCTTGGTCATGGTTGTCGCCTTTTACTTTAGCAATTGCAGCACGTGCACGAATCAACGCCACGCCACCACCAGCAACAATACCTTCTTCAACCGCTGCACGTGTTGCATGCAATGCATCTTCAACACGGGCTTTTTTCTCTTTCATTTCGATTTCTGTTGTCGCGCCAACTTTGATCACTGCAACACCGCCAGCTAATTTAGCTACGCGTTCTTGTAGTTTTTCACGATCGTAATCGCTGCTTGCTTCTTCGATTTGTGTTTTGATTTGAGCAATGCGTGCTTTGATGTTGGTTTCAATACCGTGACCATCAATGATGATAGTATTTTCTTTGCCCACTTCAATACGCTTCGCTTGACCTAAATTCTCCAGCGTTACGTTTTCAAGTTTCAAGCCAACTTCTTCAGCAATCACTGTACCGCCAGTTAACATTGCAATGTCTTCTAACATGGCTTTACGGCGGTCACCGAAACCAGGCGCTTTAACTGCTGTTGTTTTCAAGATGCCGCGGATGTTATTCACAACCAATGTTGCTAATGCTTCACCATCAACATCTTCTGCGATGATCAACAATGGACGACCAGATTTAGCAACTTGCTCTAACGTTGGTAATAAATCACGGATGTTTGAGATTTTTTTGTCGTGTAGCAATACAAACGGGTTATCTAACAATGCAATTTGACGCTCTTGATTGTTGATGAAATATGGTGAAAGGTAGCCGCGGTCAAACTGCATGCCTTCAACAACATCTAATTCACTTTCAAGGCCAGAACCGTCTTCAACTGTAATGACGCCTTCTTTACCTACTTTGTCCATTGCATCTGCAATGATTTTGCCGATGGTTTCATCTGAGTTTGCAGAGATTGAACCAACTTGAGCGATTTCTTTGCTGGTTGTACATGGTTTAGATTGTTCTTTTAAATCAGCAATGGCTGCTGCAACTGCTTTGTCGATACCGCGTTTCAAATCCATTGGGTTCATGCCGGCTGCAACAGATTTCATGCCTTCACGGATGATGGCTTGAGCTAAAACAGTTGCAGTTGTTGTGCCGTCACCAGCGATGTCAGAAGTTTTTGAAGCCACTTCTTTCACCATTTGTGCGCCCATGTTTTCGAACTTGTCTTTTAATTCGATTTCTTTCGCTACTGACACGCCATCTTTAGTGATGGTAGGTGCGCCAAATGAGCGCTCTAATACTACGTTGCGGCCTTTAGGGCCTAAAGTTACTTTAACTGCGTTGGCAAGAATGTTCACGCCGTTAGTCATTTTTTGGCGAACTTCGTCGCCGAATCTTACGTCTTTTGCTGCCATGTTAAATTCTCCTGGTAATTTTTAATTGTGTTGAATCTTTAAAATCATTCAATTTTAATAATTGTTTAGATTACTCAACTTTTATAACTGCTGAGACTACTCAACAATCGCCATGATGTCTTCTTCACGCATCACTAATAATTCTTCGCCATCTACCTTAACGGTTTGGCCTGCGTATTTGCCGAATAACACTTTGTCGCCGACTTTAACGTCTAAAGCGATGACTTTGCCGCTGTCATCTCTTTTACCAGTACCAATGGCTTGTACAACACCTTGGTCAGGTTTTTCTGTTGCGCTATCTGGAATAACAATGCCTGATGCCGTTGTGCGCTCTTCTTCAGAACGTTTTACAATGACGCGGTCGTGTAAAGGACGAATTTTCATACGATTTCTCCAAAAATTAAATGACGATTATTAAACAATAAACATGCCCTAAATATCGATTGTTAGGGCTTTAACAAAACTAAATCTAGTAAAACTGACGTAATTCACAGGGTTAACTATTGTAACCATGCGTTGTGTGTGCAACTTTAGCACTCTACGACCTTGAGTGCTAGTTTTATTGGGTTGATCCTCTAAATTTCAAGAGTAAGGCGACAATAAATATGCTGATTAAGTTCCATTAAATACATATTTATTTGATTATTATGATTTTTATTCGTTAGATTAATCAATGTGAATGTAAAATAAACGCGAGATTTGAAGCTGGGGAATCCCTCATAAAAACCTTATGCTACACAAAGTTAAAATACCTAAGCGCAAATATGATACAAAATGAATCGGCGATAGAACAAATCAACCTTGGTTATAATGATCAGGAAGATAGGCTGTTACTCAAGCTGGGCTTGGCTGATAAAACTGAGATTGCCGTTTGGATTACGCGTCGTATTTGTAAGGCGATGTGGAGTTTGTTGCAAGGCTCACACGCAATGACTTTGCCTGTGTCGACCCCGTTGATGCTACCTCCAAAT